>ERZ1031370.137-NODE-137-length-15294-cov-13.772820_pt1 | contig 15294 bp, 5 predicted proteins | sample MGYA00518176_ERZ1031370 | MGnify/ENA primary metagenome ERZ1031370 (study PRJEB33719, sample SAMN04261143) | wastewater metagenome | biome: rural village; feature: human; material: feces | host: Homo sapiens | place: El Salvador | collected 2013-01-07 ...
ATTCCTTCGGGAAGATGCCGAACTCCTTCTTGAAGCATTTGGAGAAATACTTCGGAGTGTTGAAGCCCACCTGGGTTGCCACTTCGCTGATCAGAATGTCAGGGTTCGACCGGATGATGCGCTGCGCCTCCTTCAGGCGGATGCTGGTGATAAAGGCAATGACCGTTTGCCCAGTTGTAGCTTTTACCTTATTATATAAGGTAGATTCGCCCATTGCCATATCTTTGGCGAAAGCCTCGCGGTCGTAATCGGCATCTGACAGATGCTTCATGATCGTCTCTTTGGCGCGGGTTACGAATGCCTGCTCAGGATTGCTCAGATGAATTTTCTGCTGGGCTTCCGCCTCAGAGCTTGCCTGAAGCGAAACCTCAGATTCTATCTTCTCTATCATCTTCTTGCGGTTGGCAAGCAGGGCATTGATTCTGACTTCCAGCTCCTCAAACTTGAAAGGCTTGGTGATGTAGGCATCTGCTCCGATAGAGTAAGCCTCAGTCTTGTCCTCTTCCTTGTTCTTGGCGGTGAGCAGGATGATAGGCAGTTGCCAGAAACTCTTGTCAGACTTGAGCTGCTTGGTCAGTTCGATACCATCCATGATTGGCATCATCACATCGCTCACCACCAGGTCGAGTTTCTCCTTCATGATGACGTTCATCGCCTGCTTGCCGTTCTTTGCCGTAAACACATGATAGTTCTTGCTCAACACCTGCAGCATCAGGGCGAGCAGTTCCTCGTTGTCCTCTACCACCAGAATCTTGCTTGCATTCTTTCTGATAAAGATGCTCTGGTGAACATGTGCCAGCTTTGGCTTGTCTTCAGAAGCATGTTGGAAATCCTGTTTCGTTTCCTGACTTGCCTGCTTGATGGCTTCCTGATTTACTGCATTTGGTTTGTCAGAATTGTCTATTTCATTTGGTGCATACGCACTCTTTCTGATAGGCAGTTTGATGGTAAAGGTTGTACCTTTGCCTTCCTGACTTTCGCAGTGGATATTGCCATGGTGCAGCTTGATGAGGTCGTGGGTCAGAGACAGACCGATGCCCGTGCCCGGCATGTTCTGCTTGCGGTAGTCGCCATCGAAGAATCGGGTGTAGAGATACTTCATCTTCTCCTTCGACATACCGATGCCATTATCCGCGATGGTGATGATCGCCTGCTCCTTGCTGAGACTGAGCGATACATCTATCTTGCCTCCCACCTTATTATATTTTATGGCGTTGGAGAGCAGGTTGTAGATGATTTTATCCATCTTGTCGGCATCAAACCATGCGGTTCCTTCCGAATGTGGCTTGTTGAACTTCAAGCTAACCTGCCGGTGTTCAGCCATCGGGCGGATATTCTCACAGGCTTCTTCTATGAAGGAAATCAGGTTTCGGCGGCTCACGAGCAGGTGCAGCTGTCCTGCCTGCGACTTTCTCACTTCCAGAATCTGTCGCAGGAGTCGGGTGGTGCGGTTGATGTTGCTGTCCATCACCATGTAATCTTCCTCATACTGTGGTGCCATCGCCTTGAGTTTGTAGATGGTGGCAGAGATGACGGTGAGCGGGGTGAGCAGCTCGTGGGTGATATTGGTAAGGATAACGCCCATCTGCAGGCTGTTTCTGGTCTTCACCCGCTCCTTATACCATCGGGCAGCAGCAAAGATGCCGCCAATGAGCATCAGGATATAGAGCATAAAGGCAAGGCGTGACGCATACCATGGCGGCAACACCTTGATGGTGATGGTGTATGGCAGTTCCTGCCAATGACCATAGCTGTCGGTGGCCTTCAGACGCAATCTGTAGGTTCCTGCGCTTAGGTTCTGGAAGGTGGCTTTGTGAACACCAGACTTGCAGTATTGCCAGTCTTCATCATAACCTTCCAGCTGGTAGGCATAGACATTCTTTTGAGCATTGCCATACGTGAGGAGTGCGAACTCGATATCAAACTTCTTCACCTTTGCCGGTATGGTAATCTTTTGACTATATTGAGGTGTTTCTTTCGAAATATCACTTTTGAGAACTGAGTCCAGCATGGCAAATGGCACGTCGTCTATCAGCAGGTCGGTAATGATGAGTTTGCTGTTCTTCTTGTGATGCTTCATTCCCATAAGTGGAGATGGAGTGAAGGAGAAGAAGCCTGTTCTGCCGCCGAAGAAGATTTCCTTGCCAAACTGACAGCTGGCATCCGCTGAGAAATTGACTTCACCCAACCCATCTTCACTGGTAAAGTAAGTGATGTTGCGCAAGTTTTCCGCATCTTGACTTTTCCATGTAATATAAGCCAGAGCCTTGTTGAGCGATATCCAGATATTGCCGAAAGCATCGCCTTCTATGGAGAAAGTCTGGTCATCCGGAAGATGAATCTTTCGGTTCTGGTATTCAAAACGGTCTTCCACCTTATTATATAGGAAGAGTCCGCCACTGTTTGATATCGCCCAGAGTCTGCCCTGCTTGTCCTCCATGCATTTTTGGGCATCATTGATGGCAAATAGCTGGTTTTTAGGGCTGTATTGCTTGTATTTCAGCGATCGGATGTCCTTGGGATTTCCCGAAATGCGGATGATGCCTTCATTATCGGTAGAAACCCAGATGTAGCCATGCCTGTCCTGGCAGATGTTACGGATGTCGCATCTGCTGATGTCTTTCTTGCCTTCTTTCATGGTCAGGAAGTAGCCAGTATTGTCTGGATACACGATACTCATACCATTGCGGCTTCCTATCCACATGGTTTTATCCTTCGATTCGAAAACAGCATTGACGAAATTGTCATGAATGTATTTTGTGTTACTTTGATCCAGCTCGAAGGCATTGGCTTCCTTAGGCTTAACGACGATACCATAGTTGTTGGTCGCAAACCAGATTTCCCCATTGCTTCTTTGGGCAATGCTGGTGATATTCGTGGTTAGCGTATAGTCGTGCAAACTGCTAAAACCTGGAATCTCCTTATTATAATAGGTGGCACCGGTGTATCTGTTGTAGAGCGCTACTCCGTATGGGTTGAGTCCCAGCCAGAACCATGCTCCATCGGTGGTGAGTATGGCATTCACGTAGTTGATGGTAGGGGCATTCTGCAGGTTGCCCAGATGCCACTGCCTGAAGAGCGATGGTGTGGTGGTAATCTGCAGGACTCCATCATTCTTCGTGCAGAGCCAGATGTTTCCCGCTCCATCTGTGCTGATATCATTGCAGAAGATGAGTCGGTTGTTGCCTATCTGGGTATATTTCTGCCAGCTGGCCTGCGGCAGGTTTTCGTCGAGAAAGCAGATGCCTTCTCTTGTGCATGCCCAGAGAGTATGCGTAGTAGGGTCTTCTACGAATTTATAGAAGATGTCGAAATGATTGGTTGCATAGGGATATTGATGATATTGCGGATTCTTCAGATTGTCCGGATTGCTGATGCACAGCACTCCATATCCCCAGGTTCCTACCCAGAGACGATGGTTTCTGTCGAAAAAGAGCGAGTAGGCTGAATTTAATTCATTCAGCTTCGGATAGCTTCGGAATACGTTGCTGTTACGTTTCAGACGCATCAGTCCAGAAGACCAGGTACCGACGAGAAGGTCGCCGTTTTTGTCTTCAGCTACACATTTTACGCTGAAAGTATTGAGGCGCTGTTTCTTGCCGTTTTCATCGATGCACCAAGCGTTTCTTGAAGTATAGGTATAGAAGGATTCATCCTTCGGATTGAAATAGGTTAATCCGCCGTCTGTTCCAATCCATAGGGTTCCGTCTTTAGCTACAAAGAGATGATAGATGATACGCTGTTTCTCTGATGGCAGGAAATAGGTCTTGAAAACGCCAGTCTTCCAGTTTATCTTTACCAGGCCGTTTCGGGTTCCCAGCCAGAGGTTCTGCTCGTGGTCTTCTGCCATGGAACGGATGTCGTTGTTGGGAAGAATACCAGAATAAAGAGCATTCGATTTATACGATTTCACGATATAGCCATCGTATGATTTGAGTCCGGAATTGGTTCCCACCCACATCATTCCTTCGCTATCCAGCATCATGCAATGGCTTTCAGATGCTGGTGAAATGTTAAAAGATGCAATGATGCGGTATGGAAATGTTTCCGCTTTAGCAATCATACAGCACAAAAAAGACAATATCAAATATAATGTTCTCATCTCTATTATCAGTGTTTTAATCGATTTCTGGTGCAAATTTACTATTTTTTCTCGAATTATTCCCTTTCTTTGGCGATATTTTCCCTTATATATGATAAAAAAGCCCGAATTTTGCAATCGTAAAACCAAAAATGTTGCCTTGCGCAAAGCGAAGGCACATTTTACATTTTTACATAAAAGGTATAATATAACTTGTAAATGATTAAATATCAAAGTATAACTATAGTTAAGCGATTAATATCGCATCACTAGTAAAAACAACATAACAATGAAACAATTATTATCATTGCTAATGCTGCTGTTGTCGGTGGCGGCATACGCCGGAAATGTACTTTCCGTATCGGAGAAACCGACTCAAAAGAACTTTGATTTGAAATCGGCTTCAATTCTATTCGACGATGATGAATCTGTGACCGTGAAGACATCAATATCTTTGTTTGCGGAAGATATTGAAAGAGTCTCCGGTGTCAAACCGGAACTTACAAACGAAATGCCGCAATCTAATGTCGTCATTGTCGGCACAATCGGTTCCGGTCGTTGGATTGGGCAGCTTGTGAAATCTAAGAAAATCAATGTGTCAAAAATCGCCAATGGCAGGGAACAGTTTGTTGTCAAAGTCGTTGAGAAACCCTTCAAGGGTGTGGACAAGGCATTGGTGATTGCAGGAAGCGACCGCCGGGGCACTGCCTATGGACTGTTCTCAATCAGTGAGGCTATCGGTGTTTCGCCCTGGTATTGGTGGGGAGACGTACCTGTCGAGCATAGAGGTAATCTTTTTGTCGATGCTGACTTCATATCTCCTGAGCCATCTGTGAAATTTCGCGGATTGTTTATCAACGACGAGGATTGGGGGTTGAAAACATGGTCGTCATACAACTACGAAAAAGAACTCGGCGACATAGGCCCAAAGACTTATGCCAAAGTATGTGAACTGATTCTCCGTCTGAAAGGCAACATGCTCGCACCTGCTATGCACGAATGCACAGGAGCTTTTTACACGCATCCGGAAAGCAAGGTAATTGCTGACAAATACGGCATCCTGATAACCACCTCCCACTGCGAGCCTTTGCTCTTCAACAATGCGTCGAAACTTGAATGGAACACAAAGGTTGACGGAGAATGGAACTATAAGACCAATCCCGAAACAATCAAACGCAAACTCGACAATCGTGTCAAGGAGGCATCTCCTTACGAAAATGTCTATACGCTCGCCATGCGCGGGCTCCATGACGGAGGTATGCGGGGCAACTACAGCCAAAAGGAAAAGGTACAGATTCTCTCCAATGCGATCAATGATCAGCGCGACATCCTCAAAAAATATATCGACAAACCGATAGAGGAGATTCCCCAAATTTTTATTCCCTACAAGGAAGCACAGGATCTCTATGAAGCTGGTCTTAAAGTACCCGATGATGTGACTCTCGTATGGGTCGATGACAATTATGGATACATAAAACGTCTCAGCAATCCGGAAGAACAGAAACGTTCCGGCCATGCCGGTGTGTATTATCACCTTTCCTATTTGGGTGCGCCCCATGACTATCTTTGGCTCAACACCACCCCTCCCGCTCTCATGTATGAAGAACTGAAGAAAGCATACGACCTCGGAGCCGACCGTTACTGGCTGCTGAATGTCGGAGACATAAAGCCGATGGAACTCGGAGTAACCACTTTCTTCAACATGGCCTACGACCTGAAAAAATTCAGTTTTGACAATATCAATGAATATCAGACCGATCTGCTGTGCAGCATCTATGGCGACAAGTACCGTAAGACCTTCCAATGGATGCTCGACAATTACTATCGTCTGGCATGGAGCCGCAAGCCGGAATTCATGGGATGGGAACGCGAATGGGATTCCAATAAGAATCTTGAGCGACTCGGTGACGCCAAATATTCCTTCGACAACCACAATGACGCCCGCTATCGCCTTGCAGATTACGAGGCCATATCCGACAAGGCCGCACAACTCATGAATGAGCTGCCCGCAAAGCTGCGTCCTTCATTCTTTGAGATGGTAGGCTATCCTATGATGGCGGCATATCAGATGAACCGCAAGTTCATGATGTCAACCCTAAATCATCAGCTTTACTCACGCCGCAGATTCAATGAGGCAAACTGGGCTGCTGAAGAATCAAAGCTCGCCTACGACAGCATAAACACGCTCACTGACCGATACAATGCACTGCTCGACGGAAAATGGAACCATATGATGGCCATCGGCCCGGGATGGTGCGCCAAACATTCGTTTATGCCCGAACTCCGTGTCATCACAGGTTTCGAACCGCAGAAATATGACCTGAGTCCGCTCGAAAGTCAGGCTGACACCAAGGGGTTCACTGTGATTGACCTCTCTCAGTTCACACCCGGCAAAAATAAAGCAGGCAACAAGGCGCGCATTGTCAATGGACTCGGTTTCGACTGGAGATTGCTCCAGCTTGGTGAAGCCACAGGCAAATCAACTGACCCAACATCAAAAAATGCGCTGAATGTGACATATGATTTTGGAAAAGTTGACACCGACAGTGTGACCGTGACTGTCTATGCGCTTCCGTTCTTTCCTATTTACAAAGGGATGAGCAATCGTTTCGGTGTTTCAGTAGATGGAGGCGAAGTTGCAGTTATGGAGAACCTTGTAAAGGAGTATTCCAATGAGTGGAAAGACCAAGTGTTGCGTAATAGCAGTATATTCACTGCTAAATTCCCGGTGGACTCATCTCTCCCGTCTCATTCTCTCACCTTGTCGTGCGGCGACCCGGGTCAGATGATCCAGCGTATCGTCATCGACTGGGGTGGCCTGAAGAAAACTTATGTTGGCCCGGACGCGCGACTTTTCGCAAACACGGCCAAATCATCCGATATTTCCAAAAAATGAAACCTGTCAGATTTTTATTCATTATACTAATGATAATTGGAGGATGTGCCACTGATTTGGCAAATCCTCCAATTACTCCCCGATGGGCTTTCAGCCACATCGTTTGGGAAGACAGCCTTAACAACACAAAAGGCGCCACCGAAATAGTCGATGCGTATCTCTCACGCAATATTCCTGTCGGAGCTGTAATTATTGACAGTCCATGGAGCACTGCCTACAATGATTTCAATTGGGATTTGGAGCGTTATGGTAATCCACAAGCCATGATTGAATACTTTAAAGGCAAAAATGTCAAGGTTATGCTCTGGCTTACAGGTGTACTGAATCATAAAGGGAAAGACACGCGCTTGGACAAGTGCGAGCAATATGATTATGCCGTAAGTAAAAACTACGGTATCAACGAAAGTCAGCCCGGTCATTGGTGGAAAGGAGACGGCATTCACATTGATTTTACTAATCCGGAGGCTGTCGAATGGTGGAACTCACAGCTTGACAAAGTTTTTGTCGATGGTGTGTACGGTTGGAAAGTAGATCAGGGAGAGTATTGGTTTGGAGACACCATTAAGACCTATAAAGGGAAAATGAGTAATGCCGAGTTTCGTCCATACTATTATGATGCGATGTACGACTATACGGTAAGCCATCGTCCCGAAGGTATCATAATGGCCCGGCCATACTCGCATCAAGGCGGTTATGCAGCAAGCGTTGATAAGCTCAATCTTGGCTGGAGCGGTGATTTTTCCGGAGATTGGAACGGGTTGAAAAATCAGATTGACAATATTTATCAATCTGCCGAGAAAGGATACGGATCTCCAGCTTGTGAAGTGGCAGGATTCTATCAAAAGCGGGCGGGTAAGGAAGAATTTGTACGCTACGCGCAGTTCGGATGTATGACTGCGACTATGGTGAACGGTGGAGAGAACGGTGCTTTCTCAAACCATTTGCCCTGGTATCATGGCAATGATGTGACTGAGATATATCGCGAATGCGTAACTCTACATGAAAGCCTCATTCCATATCTCTTCTCGTCATCTGTTGACAATCACAACTTTGGAGGCAGTCTTTTGAAGGACTTGAATTTTCAGGAGGAAAGCCATTGTCTTGGCCGAAACATATTCACAAAAGCAATCACTTCCGCCGGAGGCAACGTGAAATTCACCCTTCCGGAAAATTCGGATTGGATTGATTTATGGAGCAATGAACAACATTCGGGTGGTGCCTCCATCGAAAGGGAATATCCACTCAGTGAATTCCCTGTATTTATAAGGAAAGGAGCCATAATTCCAATACGTAAATATGGTGACAACAAGATTATTGACAATATGGGTGTTAAAGCATCATCTAAAACCACCATTGTCATATACCCGGATGGCAAATCATTTGAAACGCTTCATTTGCCGACTGGAGATGGCATTGAATACGTGACATGCCAGATTGTGTATGACGAGGATGGCGGAGTGCTTAGAATGACATCGGAAAAGCCTATGGATTTCGACATTGTAATACATGACGTCAAGACAAAACTGCACAAAGTCATCGGAGCCACCCAATGGGTACAAGATTATAAAAGTAATTGTGTGCGCTTATCTGTGGAGGGAACGGAGGCTGATGTGAAATTAGTTAGAAAATAAAAGAACTGATATGCAAATAATGAGAAAGATATTGCCGGTTGTTCGCATGGCACTTCTTGTCATAATATCATCGGGCACTTGCATGGCTGACAACCTTAGATTGTGGTATGACCGGCCCGCGTCATATTTCGAAGAGGCGCTGGTTATCGGAAACGGTCATCTCGGAGCTGTTGTCTATGGTGGTACTGACGAGGATATTGTGTCCCTGAACGACATAACTCTTTGGACCGGAGAACCGGAGAATATGGACCGCTTTGCCGATTCATGGAAAAGCCTTTCAAAAGTAAGGAATGCTCTTGACCGGGATGATTATCGGGCTGCCGACTCGATTCAACATGAGTTGCAAGGGCATTACAGTGAAAATTACCAGCCGCTCGGCACACTGAAGATAAAGTATCTCGGCCAAAGCGGAGAGATACATAATTACCGGCGTGAACTCGACATAAGCACAGCTGTGGCAAAAACCGAATATGAACGTAGGCAAAGCAGATTTTCAACTGAATATTTTGCCTCCGCACCCGATTCCGTAATTGCCATACGGATGAAATCCGAGGGCCCAGCGGCATTCAATGCCGTGCTTTCATTGCACTCGTTGTTACCGCACGGCTGTACAACCGCAGCAAACAGCATATCAATGGAAGGTTATGCCGCCTATCATTCCCAGCCAGTCAGCCATGGAGGCAAACATTTTTATGATCCTGACAGGGGCATGCGCTTCAAGACCATTTTGCGCGTTGTTACAAAAGATGGCAAAGTGACAAACTATCAGTCGGGGGAGATAAAGATTGAAGATTGCCACGAGGCTCTGCTATTGGTGTCAAATGCGACAAGTTTCAATGGCTTCGACAAAAATCCGGCGACAAACGGGACTGATTATAAAGCCAGTGTGGACAGAAACATAAATCGTGCGTCTCAAAAAAGCTTCGCAAAATTGCGTGCCACTCATATCGAAGATTACAAGTCTTTGTTTGACAGATTATCAATCTCCCTTGGCAAATCAGATGCCGAAGTGCTTTCAAAGCCGACTGACCGGCAATTGCGCGATTATACTTTGAAAAAAGAACGTAATCCTGAACTGGAAACTTTATATTTTCAATATGGGAGATATTTGTTGATTGCTTCCTCACGCACACCCGGAGTTCCCGCAAATTTACAGGGATTGTGGAATGAAAAGCTGCTTCCGCCGTGGTGCTCAAACTACACCACCAACATAAATCTTCAGGAGAATTATTGGGCTGCCGAAGCGGCGAATCTCAGTGAACTTCATATGCCCCTACTGAAATTTATCGCAGGTATGAGTATAAACGGTAAGAAAGCCGCTGAATATTTCTATGGGGTTAAAAATGGCTGGTGCGCGGGACATAACAGCGACATATGGGCCATGTCATGCCCCTCGGGCGATGGTCATGCGCTTCCCATATGGTCAAACTGGACAATGGGTGGAGCGTGGTTGGCAGTCCATATCTGGGAACATTATGCCTATACACTTGATACTGATTTTCTAAAGGAATATTATCCAGTCCTTAAGGGTGCGGCTGAATTCTGCTTGAATTGGCTGGTTGAAAAGGACGGAGTACTCATGACTTCTCCCGGCACATCTCCTGAAAACCGCTACATCACTCCCGACAAATACATAGGATGCACACTTTACGGCAACACTTCCGACATAGCAATAATCCGGGAATGCCTGAATGATGCGAAATTGGCAACTGATGTACTTGGTATGGAGAAAAGTTTTGTGAAACGTATCAACTGCACTTTATCTAAGTTGGCCCCCTATAAAATAGGGGCAAACGGAAATCTTCAGGAGTGGTATTATGACTGGATTGATCATGAACCCCACCATAGGCATCAGTCACATCTTTATGGAGTCTTTCCGGGAAACCAGATAACGTCTGACAAGACACCCGAACTTGCCAAAGCAGCTCTTCAGACCCTTGAACTTCGCGGAGACGAGACCACAGGGTGGAGCACTGGGTGGAGAATGAACTTATATGCCAGACTCTGTGAATCTGACAAAGCTTATGACACCTATCGAAGATTGCTGAAATATATCAGTCCTGACGGATATAAAGGAACGGATGCCATCCGTGGAGGAGGCACTTACCCCAATTTGCTTGATGCCCATTCTCCTTTTCAGATTGACGGAAACTTCGGAGGATGTGCCGGAGTGCTCGAAATGCTCGTACAATCAACCTCTGGAAACATAAACTTATTGCCCGCACTTCCTGACGAATGGTCTGATGGTGAAATTTCCGGTATATGCACTCGGGGTGGTTTTACGCTTGATATGAAATGGAAAGATGGTAGGACTACTTCAATCAGAATTTTTTCCAAAAAAGGAGGGAAAACCATGCTTAATTACAATGGTAATTCAAAAAAAATCGAATTGCATCCCAATGAAACCAAATTAATTGAATGTATTTAATTACTTATAAATGAAAAAAATGATTCAACAATTGCTTTTAGCGGTGGCAGCACTCTTCACTGTCTGCTCACCTCTGAGTGCTGACAGTAGGAAAATTTGCCTCGACGAAGGATGGCGATTCCACTATGGTGAAGCGACAGCACAAGCTGTGGATTTTGATGACAGTCAGTGGCGACAACTCGACTTGCCCCATGATTGGAGCGTGGAAACAGAAGCTGCCGAGGCAGCAGGTGGTGAACATATTGGCCCCTTCTCAACCACTGTGAAAGGTGTTGGTAATGCCGAATGTGCTCGAACTCTCGGTGGCGAGGCATGGTATCGACGCTCGTTTACCCTGACATCGGAGGATGCCGACAAACAATTATCTCTTTATTTTGAAGGAGTATATAACCATGCAGAAGTATGGCTGAACGGACGTAAAATCTATTTTAATCATTATGGATATGCGCCCTTTCGCTTTGACATCACTCCTTTTGTAAATGCACCGGGACAGGAAAATGTTTTGGCTGTTCACGTGCTCAACAAAGGTGTTAACACCCGTTGGTATGCAGGTTCGGGCATCTATCGTCACGTGTGGCTGCTGCGCACCCCTAAAGTCTATGCCGACCAATGGGATACCTTTGTCCGTCTGAAAGAAGAAGTGGGTGGTTTTCCCACCTTGGCCCACCTCGAAGCCGAGACAAAAGTGTTTAATGCCACCACCGAGAAGGTGACAGCCAGAGTTGAAATCTGTTTGCTCAATGCTGCAGGAAAAGAAGTAGCTCAAGCTCAACAGCAAGTTGCTATTTCTGCTTATGGTGCAAAAGCTGTGAGAATGGATTTCACTGTGGCCAATCCCAATCTGTGGTCGCCAGAGCATCCTCACCGCTATAAAGCTGTAGTGAAAACGGTTGATGTAAATGCGGGAAGTGTCGACGAGTTTCCTGTCAACTTTGGCATCCGCAGTATAAGTTTTTCGGCCGACAAAGGTTTTCTGCTCAATGATTCCAGCGTGTTGCTTCAAGGTGGATGCATCCACCATGGATTGGGATTACTGGGTGCTGCAGCCTATAACAGAGCCATCGATAGAAAGCTGCAGCTGTTGAAGGATCAAGGGTTTAATGCTGTGCGCTGTTCACACAATATCCCCGACGAACATTTTCTGGATGCCTGTGATAGCATCGGACTCCTTTGCATTGAAGAGGCTTTCGACCAATGGCTAGTGGCCAAAAATGCCGATGACTATCACCTCTATTTTGAGGAGTTTAGCGACCGCGATGTACAAAGCATGGTGCGACGCGACCGCAACCATCCTAGCGTCATCATGTGGAGTATCGGTAATGAGATTCCCGGACGCATCGAAACAGAAGGACTGAAAGCTGCAGAGCGCCTGCGCCAAACTGTGAGACAGTTTGACACTACTCGTCCCGTAACGGCTGCTGTGTGTGGGTGGAACAGTCCCAGTCGTAAGTGGGAAGATGAAGACAATCTGGCTTTTCTCAGTCTCGATGTGGGTGGATACAACTATCTCTACGACAAATATGAACGTGATCATAGCACACATCCCGACCGTGTGATGGTGGGATTGGAAAGTTATCCTAAGAGAACGGCTGAAAACTGGAATCTGGTAGAGAAGCACCCTTATGTCATAGGTGATTTCGTGTGGACAGCCATGGATTATCTGGGCGAATCGGGCATTGGTAGTGCTAGTATACGCAACAAAGGAAAGCAGAGTTTCACACAACCTTGGCCTTGGTTTAATGGTTGGTGTGGTGATATTGACTTGATAGGTACCAAAAAGCCCCAAAGTTATTATCGTGATGTGGTGTGGCGCAGAAGAGCCATTACAATGGGAGTGGAAGATTATATTCCTGATGGTTATTATCAGAGCATCTCTGCATGGGGATGGCAAGTGGAACATCAAGATTGGACGGACTCTGTGCCCGGACGTGTGCACCGCGTGAATGTATATAGTCGTTCACCTCGTGTGAAACTCTATCTTAACGATCAGTTGATAGGCGAGAAAGCCACATCATCCACTTTCTGGGCTGGTTTTGATGTGCCTTTTAAAAGCGGAACGCTGAAAGCCGTTACAGCCGAAGGTGAAGCGTTTGAGCTTACCACTCCGGGTGTTCCCCAAGCCATCCGACTGGTTACCGATCGCACCACCATCAATGCCAATGGTACCGACCTGAGTTATGTGACCATAGAACTTGTTGACAGCAAGGGACAAGTAGTTCCAGACAGTCAGCGCAAACTTTCGCTCTCTGTTACAGAACAAGGCGTACTCTTGGCAGCAGGTAATGCAGCCCCCAATGACATGGAAAGTTTTCGCAGTGCTACTCCTCGTTTCTATAGGGGCAGAGCCTTGGCTATACTTAAGAGCACTCGCAACGCGGGCAAAATTACACTGAAGGTGAAGTGTAAGGGACTGCCTACACAAACAGTTGTGGTGAATACGCAGTAGGACTAGATTTATGAGTTTATCCAGCATTTTCTCGATTTGTAGCCCTTTTATATCGAAAAATAGCCCCCTAAGAGAGGCATTTTCCCTAATTTTGCAACCGAAATAAACAATTAGCGTATTCACTAACTTATTAATAACGTCAGCAAAATGAATAAACTATTCACATTTATTGTGTTGTGGATGATGTCTTGTCTTCCGACCCTGGCACAGGCTCTGATGGACGGAGGTGTATGGAAGGACAATACCGGCAAGCATATCAATGCTCACGGTGGCAACATCTTCAACTACAAAGGTACCTACTATTGGTATGGCGAAAGCCGCTCAGAGAATGGAAAGCCTTACAGCTCACTCGGCGTAAGCTGCTTCACTTCCAAGGATCTCAAGAACTGGACCAACCATGGATTGGTGCTCCCTGTATCCAATGAAGCCGGTAGCGATATTGAGGGTGGTTGCATCATCGAACGCCCAAAGGTTCTCTATAACCAGAAGACCAAGAAGTTCGTCATGTGGTTCCATCTCGAATTGAAAGGCAGAGGATATGGTGCTGCCCGCTATGGCGTGGCTACCAGCGATACTCCTTTCGGACCATTCAAGTTCGTTCGCTCAGGAAGAGTGAATCCGGGCATCTACCCTGTAGGATTCGCCAAGCCAGATACCACTGATCTCAAGCATCAGCTTCTCTTCCCTGAACTGAAGAGCTGGTGGACTCCAGAATGGCGCAAGCAGATAGAGCGCGGTATGTTCTGGATGAGAGACTTTGCAGGAGGACAGATGTCAAGAGATATGACCATCTTCATCGATGATGATGGAAAGGCTTATCATATCTATTCTTCCGAGGATAACTTAACGCTCCAAATCGCACAGTTGACGGATGACTACATGCAGCACAACGGCAGCTATGTTCGTGTGGCAGCAGGTGGACAGAACGAGGCTCCTACCATCTTCAAGCAGGATGGCATCTACTGGATGATTACCAGCGGATGTACTGGTTGGGCACCTAATGCAGCCCGCATGTTCAAGGCAAAGAATATCTACGGTCCTTGGGAACAGTTGCCTAATCCTTGCCGTGGTGAGGGTGCTGACAAGACCTTCGGGGCACAGGGTACCTATATATATAAGGTGGAAACTGCTGCACAGAAGAAGATGTTCCATGGTGCCGACTATGTATTCATGGCAGATATGTGGAATCCGAAGCATTTGAGCGACAGTCGTCATCTCTGGGTGCCTATTTCTTGGGAAAATGGTGCTCCTGTGTTAAAAAAATAATAAAAAACACGGTCGCTCTGCTTGTTTCTAACTTAATTTTCATATATTTGCAGTTGCTTAGCTGAGGCTACCGGCAACTTACAACTTACAATTATCAATAACAGCAAACAAATTTACGACTATCTATGAATTATATATTTAAAAGTATCATGATGACGCTCGTCTTGGCGTTGGTTCCTTTTATGGGAATTTCTGCCAAGAAGAAGACTGTTCAGCAGAGCGACCGCCAATATTGGTGTTCGCTTGCCTACAAGATGGCACAGCCTGTTTTGGAAAACATGGCTAAGGGCGAATTACAGAAGAATATGCAGACTGAGTTCAGTCCTAGCTTTGACAACCGCAACAAGAAGGTGCTCTATATGGAGTGTTTCGGTAGATTGATGGCAGGTGTGGCTCCCTGGCTCACCCTTCCTGATGATGCTACTGCCGAGGGCAAACAGCGCAAGCAGTTGCGTGAATGGGCGTTGGCTTCCTATAAGAATGCCGTAGATCCTCAGAGTCCTGACTATCTCTGCTGGGGCATCGGCGGTCAGAACCTGGTAGATG
>ERZ1031370.150-NODE-150-length-14764-cov-5.182269_pt1 | contig 14764 bp, 8 predicted proteins | sample MGYA00518176_ERZ1031370 | MGnify/ENA primary metagenome ERZ1031370 (study PRJEB33719, sample SAMN04261143) | wastewater metagenome | biome: rural village; feature: human; material: feces | host: Homo sapiens | place: El Salvador | collected 2013-01-07 ...
AAAGTACGGGCGATTTTTACTTTGGCAGTCGATTTGAGATATTAGGCTTTTGCCTTGTTATGATTGCGTGGTCTGTAATCATTTTCTTGATTTGAGGTTTATTATGTTTGAAATAAATGAAACACCCGAGTGTATCGAAATGGTTAAAGAACGCAGAAACAAAGAGCTTAAATTAAACGAGTTTATGTTAAGCGAGAAAAATAGACTTGCAGAAAAAGTGGATTATACACCCTTGTTAAAAAATCTGCGTGACCTTGCCGTAAAATCTGCCGTAAGAAAAGAATATTCAAACAATGAAAGCGGAATGTACAGAGGATACTATTGCCCAAGTCCTGTTGACGATTTGATTATAGGCGGTTGCAGACTAGGTAAACTTCTGAAACGAATCACAAAGCGCACAAATCCTGACAGAGAATATCTTTTTGACAGTAACAACAGACTTGTTGCGGTTAATTCATTGTTAGATTGGAAAGCTGTACATACAGAAGTGCTTATTTACGAAGATAATCTTGTTACAGGAATTGATATTGACAACTATGATAATTCAGTTAGTGAAATATCAGAGTGTACATACGATTCAGATAACAAAATAAAATCATTTCTGACTGCTTCGATTTCAAGTAATAAGACAATAAAAACAACAATTGAAGAAATTGAACTTGAAAAATACAGCTATGATAAATCAGGTCTTAACGAAGTTGAAATTATAAGTTACTATAAATCTTGCAAAGCAATTAAGAACATAATTAAAAAATCGTTTGAAGACAATCTGGCACTTGAAACAAAGTTAGATTTGCCTAATTGTGATACAAGCTACGAGCGTTATATTTTCCACCACGATAATGACGGATTTATTGACAAATATGTAATTATAAATCCTTACGGTGATGAAGAATACAAAGCATTAAGAAAAGTAAAAAATTAAACTTGTTGACATATGCTCAAAATAACCATACACCGTGCAAAACAAAAATCAGTTTTGCACGGTTTTGTTTTTTCAAAAGAATGCGAGGCAAACGCAATTAATTAAAATATTTTCACAATTTAGCAATATTTTTTCAAATTCTATAGATTTCTTCTTCAAAATGTTGTATAATTTTTATGATTAAGTACCTGTATAAAACTGTACATTATGTTGAAACAGGTGTTTTGAAAGTGAGTGAGAATTATGCCAATCGTTTGCGTTGATGCCGTTAAGGAAAATCTGCCGAATGTTATAGAATTTGTGACAAAAATGCTTGGTAAAAATGCAGACGGTAAGCTTGTTTTTGAGCTTGAACTGATTTGCGAGGAAGTGTTTGTAAACATCTGCAACTATGCTTACGATCAAAATATCGGCAAGGCTGAAATTGAAGTTAGCAAATTTTCAGACTGCATTGTTGTAAAATTCATTGACAGCGGAAAAAAATTCAATCCGCTTGAAATTGCAGAGCCGAACATTCACGCTCCGCTTGAGGAACGAAGCATCGGCGGTCTGGGAATTTTTATGACAAAGAAACTTTCCGACACTCTTTCCTATGAAAGATCAAACGGCAAAAATATTTTCACAATCACAAAAAATTTCTAATTCAAAAAATCAATTATTCATCACTCAAAATTCAAAACCGAATAATACAATGTTTCCAAAATCAGGTTACAATAATCAGATTGTCAGTATTTTGTCACGGTATTGACACTATAATGGAAATGTTGAACGATTGAAATTAAGAATAAAATTTATTGGAGGAACTAACTATGGAAATCAATAAGGCTATAAGCAATCAGAATGTTATTATCACACTCAAGGGCCGTCTTGACACAATGACAGCACCGCAGCTTGATGACGAGGCAAAGAGCATCGATTTTGACGAGGTTGAAACCGTAACTCTCAACCTTAAAGACCTTGAGTACATTTCAAGCTCGGGACTGAGGGTTATTCTTGCACTTTATAAAAACCTCAAAAACAAGGGCGGAAATCTTAAAATTGTCAATGTAAGCAACACAATTATGGAGCTGTTCTCAATGACGGGGATGTCTGACTACCTTGACATTAAGCAGGGATAAGGAGTTAAAATGAGCAGTACCGTACTTGGCAGAAATGCCGTTACCGTCAACAAAAAATACACGGAATATTTTCTTCCGACAGTTCTGACGGCTATGGCAACAAACATAGCGATGATTGTGGACTCAATTATTGCAGGCAATCTTCTGGGGCAAAACTCACTTGCGGCAATCAACCTTATGTCCCCTATTTCGCAGTTTTATTTTTCGATTACTATTCTTTTCGGACTCGGTGCGTCCTCGATAATTTCATTTGCAAAGGGCAGGCGTGACGAAAAGCAGGCTAACCGTGTTTTCACTTCAACATTTATCGTACTTATCGCACTCAGCGTAATTTTTATTGCAATTCAGCTGCCGCTTGCCGACTCGATAAGCTCGTTGCTTACAAAGGATGCAGAGCTTAAATCGCTGTTGTATCAATACTATGTTCCGTTCATAATCGGCACACCGATTTACCTTTTGCTCATGTGTTCAATTCACTTTGTAAGAGCAGACGCAAGACCTGCGTTTGCGTCAAACATTGTAATTGTGGCAAATGCTGTAAATCTCGGACTTGACTTTCTGTTTATGGGTGCTTTCAAAATGGGCATAGCAGGCTCGTCAATTGCGACCGTAACAGGCTATGCGGTAGGGTTTGTGATGATGTCAACACACTTCATCATGAAGAAAAGTACATTGCACTTTGATTTTTCAATTCTCAGAAATCCCGTTCAATTCTTTAAGTTTCTCGGAAAAATGGTAACAATCGGACTTTCGGGAGCATTAGGTACAATGCTGATAACAGTTAAAATGCTGTTTTTAAACACAATTATTCAGAGCATAGGCGGAAGTGCGGGTATGGTTTCATATTCGGTATGCTCGTCAAGCCAAATTTTTATGTCAATGTTCATCACGGGTGCAAGTCAGACAATGATTCCGATTATCGGGGTTTGTCTTGGTGAAAAGGACTATGACGGTGTGCGCTATGCATTCCGCAGAGCCGCAAGGGTGCTTGCTGTTTCAAGCGTTGTAATTATGCTTTTCATCTGTATCGAGCCTGAACCGATAATTAAATTTTTCGGAATTACTTCACCCACAGACATTGCAAACACAGTTCCGGCAATGAGAATCAACGCATTGTCATTCCCCGGACTTTCATTCTCGTTTTTGTTGCTTTACTACTATATGGCAACGCAGAAAAGGGCTATTTCTACTGCAATTTCAATCATCAACGGAATCGTCATACTCATTCCGTCAGCTTTAATTCTCGGCAAATTTTTCGGCATCACGGGTGTATGGTATTCACTCGTGGTTGCACAGGTGGGAACACTTGTAGTTGTGTATTTTATTGACCTTGCCGAAAAGAGAAAATCGGGCGGAAAGTATAAAAACTTTTACCTTCTTGAAGAAACCGAGGACAACGAGCTTCTTGCCCTTTCGTTCAAAGGAACAAAAGAAAATGCGGCAGGCGTTTCGCTCTACCTCTCCTCTTTTCTTTCAAAGAACGGAATTGAAGAAAGCCGTGCAAACAGGATTGCAGTTGCCGTTGAAGAAATGGCGGCAAACTGCGCTGAAAGAATGGAAGGCAAAAAGAAGTTTGCAGACATCGACATCAGAATTTTTGCCGATAAAAAAGAAACCATTATTTCTGTTCGTGACAACGGTGACGAATTTGATCCGCTCAATGACGACAAGGAATTTGAGATGAGTCCTCTCACAGTTGTGAAGGCGATTTCGGATAAGGTTGAATATTCAAGGGCGCTTGGTTTCAACCGCACAATAATTAAACTTTAACAAACGGAGTTGAAATATAAAATGAGAAATTCAAAAAAATTGCTTGATATGTGCAAGGATGAAAAGCGAGAGCTTTATCCGCTTACACCGAGCCAAATGGGTGTTTATCTTTCGTGTATGCAAAATCCAAAAGGCACAATGTACAACATTCCCTGCACCTATGTTTTTGACAAGGGCAGTCTTGATACCGACAGACTGATAAATGCCGTAAGAAAAACTGTTGACAATCACCCTGTTATGAAAATTTTCATTGACAATTCAACAGGAAGTCCGATGATGAAACTTCGTGACAGCGTTGATTTTGACATTCCTGTTGTACAGGTTGACAATCTTGAACAGGCAGGCAAAGATTTTGTCAAGCCGTTTGACCTTGCAAAAGACATTCTGTTCAGATTTGCGGTTTTTGAATGCGGTGACAAATCTATGTTTGCAATGGACTTTCACCATATAATCTCTGACGGCACATCTGTTTCAGTTATCTGCAATGACATTGCGCTTGCATATGACGGAAAAGAGCTTGAACCCGAAAAGTTTTCTCAGCTTGATCTTTCTGCTTTTGAGGAAAAGCTAGAAGAAACCGAAGAATATCAAAAATCAAAGAACTACTATGAAAGCATTTTTTCGGCTGTTGAGTCAAAGTCGGAAATAACGGAAGATTTTGCGGAGGATTCAGAGGTTGAGGATAAACCGAACGGTTCTTTTGAATTATCCACGAACGGCAAATTCTCCGTTGAGGATGTTCGCAATTTTGCCTTAGCAAACCAAATTACACCGTACACTGTTTTCCTCGGTGCATATGAATACGCAGTTGCAAAGTTTACAAATCAGAGCGAAACAACGGTTTGCACGGTTACTCATGGAAGATTTGACAAACAGCTTAAAAATACGGTCGGCATGATGGTTCGCACACTTCCTATCCACGCAAATATTGACGAAGAAGATACAGTTTCGGACTACCTCAAAAAAATACGCAGAAACATAAAGGAAACAGTTGCAAACGACTGGTATCCGTTCATGAAACTTGCGTCTGACTATGACCTTTCTGCCGACATTATGCTGGCTTATCAGGCTGACATATTCAACACATTTAAAATAGGCGGTCAGACTCTAAAATTAAAACTTGTTCCGTTAAAAAGTGCCATTTCAAAATTGAATGTTATGGTATTTGAATCAGAAACAGATTTTGAATTGCGTTTTGAATACAGAAACGATTTATTTAAAAAGGAAACTATTCGTTCGTTTGCCGACAGCTTTTTAAAGATTGTTGAGCAGTTTCTTAAAAAATCCAAGCTCTGCGAAGTTGAGCTTGTAAACGAAAATCAGCTTGCAGAGCTTGATAACTTCAACAAAACAGAATTTCCGTTTGACGACAGCAAAACCGTTGTTGATTTGTTTGAGGAGCAATGCAAAAAAACTCCCAACAAAACAGCGGTTGTATATAAAGAAAAGAAGTTCACTTACGCTGAAATTGATGAGATTACAGACCGAATTGCAGGTTATGTTCACTCAAAAGGTATCGGTAAAGAAGAGGTTGTTTCAATTCTGATTCCGAGATGCGAATATATGCCGATTGCGTCAATCGGTGTGCTAAAATCAGGAGCGGCATACCAACCGCTTGATCCGTCCTATCCGCCCGAAAGACTTCAGTTTATGATTAAGGACGCAAACGCAAAGCTTCTTATTGCGGACGAAAATCTGCTTGAGCTTTTGCCCGATTACAGCGGTGATGTTCTTCTTACAAAGGATATTCCGAATCTTCCGAAATCGGATGCCGAAATTACAAAACCGTCCCCCGATGATTTGTTTATACTTATCTATACATCGGGTTCAACAGGCACTCCAAAGGGCGCAATGCTTGAACACAAAAATGTGCGTTCATTCTGCGATTTTCATATCAGAAACTCTGACATTGACGAACACAGCGTTGTTTCGGCATATGCAAGCTACGGTTTTGACGCCTGCCTCAGTGAAATGTATCCTGCGCTTATCGGCGGTGCCGAGCTTCACATTATTGAGGAGGACATCAGACTTGACCTTATAAGGCTGAACAGATATTTTGAAGATAACAGAATCACCCACGCATTTATGACAACACAGGTTGCAAGACAGTTTGCAACCGAAATTGACAACCACTCGCTCAAATATCTTCTTACGGGCGGTGAACGTCTTGTTCCCCTTGAACCGCCAAAGAATTTTGAACTCATAAACGGTTACGGTCCGACAGAATGTACGGTTTACATCACATCACAACCCGTTGACAAACTCTATCACAGAATTCCTGTCGGCAAGGCGCTTGACAATATCAAGCTTTATGTAACAGACAAATACGGCAGACGGCTTCCGACAGGGGCTTTGGGCGAGCTCTGCGTATCAGGTCAGCAGGTTTCAAGAGGTTATCTTAACCGTCCCGAACAGACTGCAAAGGCATACGAAAAGAACCCGTATTGCAATGAAAACGGTTACGAAAGGCTTTATCACACAGGCGACATTGTTCGCCTTACAGATGAGGGCAAGGTTGATTTTATCGGACGAAATGACGGTCAGGTTAAAATCAGAGGATTCCGCATTGAGCTTTCCGAGGTTGACAAGATTATCCGCAAATATGACGGCATTACAAACACAGCTGTAATCGCAAGAAAGCTTGATGGCGGCGGACAATGCATTAATGCATACATTGTTGCCGACAGAAAAATTGACATTCAAAAGCTCAACGAATTTATTCTTGAACACAAGCCGCCGTATATGGTACCCGCCGCTACGATGCAGATTGACAAAATTCCGCTCAATGTAAACGGCAAGGTTGACAAGCGCAAGCTTCCCGAAATCAAGGCAGAATCTTCAAAAAAGAAAAATTCCGCTCCGAGGGAACTAACATTCCTTGAAAAGAAAATTTCCGCAATTATCGAAAAGATTATCGGACACAGCGATTTTGATATTTCCGAAAATCTCATCAACGCAGGTATGACCTCGCTTTCGGTTATTAAGCTTGCAGTTGAGCTCAACAAGGCATTCGGCTTTGAGGCACAGGTTAAAAAGATGATGAAGGGCTGTTCGGTCCTTTCGATTGAGGACGAACTTCAGGAGTTTATGTTCAGCGGTACGGCAAATCCGCAAACTGTCAAAAAAGAAGAAAAGAAAGAACACAAGGCTCTCTATCCCCTTTCAAAAACTCAGCTCGGTGTGTATATTGACTGTATGAAAAATCCGTACAGCACACTTTACAATATTCCGTCAATTCTCACATTTTCAAAATCAGTCGATGCACAAAAGCTTGACGACTGCGTTATAAAGGTAATCAAGGCTCACCCATATATTATGACTCACCTTTCACTTGAAAACGATGATATTGAGCAGGCATATGTTGACTCTGCAAAACCGAATGTTCCCGTTGAAAAGCTTACGGAAGAACAGCTTGAAGCCTACAAAAAGGATTTTGTAAAACCGCACAATCTTATGAAAGCACCGCTGTTCAGAATCTCGGTTGCAGAAACCGAAAAGGCGGTATATCTGCTTTCGGATTTCCACCACCTTATCTTTGACGGTGCGTCCGTTGCACTCTTCTTTGAACAGCTTAAAACGCTGTACGAGGGAGGTAATATTGAGCCTGAAAGCTACACCTACTTTGATTATGCAGAGAATGAAATTAAGGCTGAAAGCAGTGATGAATTTAAAAATGCTGAAAAATTCTTCGACAATATGATGAAGAATTTTGACTCTGCAAGCGAAATTACAGCAGACCTCAGAGGTCATGCAGAGGACGGTGCTCTTGCATCTCAGGCAGTCCCCGTTGATATGGCAAGGATTGAAAACTTCTGTTCACAGCACGGAATCACTCCCGCCCACCTTTTCCTTGCCGGCACATTCTACGCTGTTTCAAGATTTGTGAACAGCAGAAATGTTTACATCAGCACAATCAGCAACGGCAGAAGCGATATGCGGCTTACAAACTGCTTTGGTATGTTTGTAAAAACTCTTGCGCTCGGCATTGAAATTGAGGACATCACCTCACTTGAATTTGTTGAAAAAAGCAAGGCTGTTTTCACGGATTCAATTGAAAACGAAATTTATCCCTATGCACAGCTTTGTGCAAAATACGGCTATGCACCGAACATTATGTACGAATATCAGCTTGGTGTTGTTGATAACCTTGAAATTGACGGCAAAACCGTTGTCCGTGATTACCTTGAAATGAATACTGCAAAGTTCAAAACAGCCATTCACATTGAGGATTACAAGGGCAAGCCGAGCGTTGTGGTTCAGTACAATGACGCACTTTACAGCGGTGAACTTATGAGAACGCTTGCAAAATCCGTTCTCTGCGCTGTTGAACATATTATCGAAAATCCAAACGGCAAAATAAGAAAGGTTTCACTCCTTGACAACGCCGCAATTGCACAGCTTGAAAGCTTTAAGTCAACAGAAATTGCTCCCGTTAAGACAAAACTTCTTCACAAAATGTTTGAGGAGCAGGTTGCAAAAACTCCCGACAGAATTGCACTTTCGGCTTGTGACGGCAAACTGACCTATAAAGAGCTTGACCGTCTTGCAAATATCACGGCAAACTCACTCATTGAAAAAGGTCTTGAAAAGGGCGGAAAGGTTCTTATTCTGCTTGAAAGAACCTCAAAATTCTTCATATCACTTCTCGGCATTCTCAAGGCAGGCGATGCGTTTATTCCGTCATGTCCCGACTATCCGAAGGAGCGAATCGACAGTATTATTGAGGACAGTGACGCAGACTTTGTAATTACCGAGGGCGAACTGCTCAATAAATATGACCGCACGGTTGATGTTTCAAAACTTCTTTCGGGCAATAATGATGAAGACCCGAATGTTGATGTACAGCCTGACGACCTTGCGTACCTCATCTACACCTCGGGTTCAACAGGCAAGCCAAAGGGCGTTATGCTGCGCCACATCGGCATTGCAAACTACCTTGAATACTGCGACTCAAACATTCAGGTTAAAGAGGTTGTTGACAACTGTCACGCATACGGCTCTGTAACTACGATCAGCTTTGATATGTCGCTAAAGGAAACCATGCTGTCACTCTGCAACGGTCTTACACTCGTTTTTGCAAGCGATGAACAGACGGTAAACCCATTGTCACTTGCGGAATTTTTTAAAGAAAACAATGTTGATGCGTTCAACTCTACACCGTCACGACTTTTGCAGTATATGGAGCTTGACGAATTTGCAGAAGCAATGGCAAACTGCAAGGTTATACTATCAGGCGGTGAAAAATATCCCGACAAGCTGTTAAGGATACTGCGTGAAAAAACGAACGCAATAATAATCAACACCTACGGTCCGACTGAAATCACGGTTTCTTCAAACGCAAAAAATCTTACGAATGCAGACGAAATTTCAATCGGCAGGCCGTTACGCAACTACACGGAATATATCGTTGACTCAGACAACAATCTCCTTCCAATCGGAGTTGTGGGTGAGCTTCTCATTCAGGGATGCGGTGTTGCACTCGGCTACAACAAACTTCCCGAACAGACTGCAAAGGCATTCATCGAATTTAACGGTGAACGCACCTACCGTTCGGGTGACTATGCAAAATGGACAACAGACGGCGATGTTATTATTCTCGGCAGAACAGACAATCAGGTTAAGCTGAGAGGATTAAGAATTGAACTCGGCGAAATTGAAAAGTGTCTGACCGCAGTTGACGGCATTAAGAGCGGAATTGCTCTCATCAGAAAGGTCGGCAAGGCTGACGCAATCTGCGTTTACTATACAGCCGACAGACAGCTTGATCCCGATGAAATCAAGTCAGAGCTTGCAAAATCTCTCACGGATTATATGGTTCCGAGTGCGTATGTTCAGCTTGACGAAATGCCTCTCACACCAAACGGCAAGGTCAACACAAAGGTTCTTCCCGAGCCTAAAAGCAACAAATCCGAAAGCGGTCGGTTGCCGAAGAATGAAATTGAAAAAACATTCTGCGACATCTTTGCAGAAATTCTTGAACTTGACAATGTTTTTGCAGACGATAACTTCTTTGACCTCGGCGGAACATCGCTTACAGCAACAAGAATTGTAATCTCCGCATCAAAGAAAAATATTGAGGTTGCATACAGCGACATTTTTGCAAATCCTACTCCGCAGACTCTTGCAAAATTTGTGAGCAAGGACGATTCAGCCGAAGATGACCTTGAAAATCTTTCGGACTACGATTATACAAATATCAATAAAGTTCTTGAAAAGAATAATATTGATACATTCAAAAACGGTGAGCTTCAAAAACTCGGCAATGTTCTTCTGACAGGCTCTGCCGGCTTCCTTGGAGTACACATTCTCTACGAACTTCTTCACAAGTATAACGGCAAGGTTTACTGCATGATTCGTGACAAGAACAATAATCCTGCCGAAAACAGAATGAACTCAATCTACTATTACTACTTTGAAGAAAGTCTGAAAGAAAGATATCCTGACAGAGTTACCGTTATCAGCGGTGATGTTACAAACCGTGAATCATTCGATAAATTTATTGACAAGGACATTAACACGGTCATCAACTGTGCCGCAAATGTTAAGCACTTCTCAAAGGGTACAGACATTGAAGATGTAAACCTTTACGGTACTCTCAATGTGCTTGACTTCTGCAAAAAGGCTAATGCAAGGCTTGTTCATGTGTCAACAATGAGCGTAGGCGGTATGTTTGTGGGCGAACAAGGTTCTGTTGACAAGCTCAAAGAAAATCAACTTTACTTTGGTCAGCATGAGGGTTCAAAGTACACCCTGTCAAAGTTCCTTGCTGAAAGGGCGATTCTTGAAGAGGTTTCAAAGGGCTTTAACGCAAAGATTATGCGTGTAGGCACACTTGCCGCAAGAAACAGCGACGGTGAATATCAGATTAATTTCACCACCAACACATTTATGGGCAGACTCAAATCTACGCTTCTTATCGGCAAATATCCGTATGAGGCAATGGAAATGCCGTTTGAGCTTTCTCCGATTGATTTTGTGGCAAAGGCAATTCTTCTGCTTGCACAGGCCCCGAAAGACTGCACCGTGTTCCACCCGTTCAACAACCATACTCTCATTATGGGTGACCTCTACACCGAGATGAATAAAATCGGACTTCACTCGGAGGGTGCAGAGTATGAGGAATATATGATTGCACTTGACAGAGCCGAGCAGGATCCCGAAAAAGCAAAGATTCTTTCAAGTATGATTGCATATCAGAATATGGCTCACGGTCAAAAGACATTTACAGTCGGCAAGAGCAACACATACACAATGCAGGTTCTTTACAGAATGGGATTTGTGTGGCCCGTTACCTCGCTTGACTATATGAAACGATTCATCAACGCATTAAGAGGTCTTGGTTTCTTCGATTAATAATACAACATCAAGTCATAATAAAAGGCAAAACAGCGGACATTCCGAATCAATGGATTGTCCGCTTTTTTTATATTTTATAATAACGGCAAGCATAAAAAGCACCGCCCCTGCTCTGCAAAAATCAGAACAAGGACGGTAAAGTTAAATGCTTATCAAATTATGCACTTACTGTTGAATTGATAAACAAGATTTCAATAATAACCTCTGTCTACATTTTAAATATTCAAAGTCAAAAATAAATATACTTTGGAGTAAAAGGGCGGTTTTTGGGAGTAAAAGGAACACTGCATACAATATACTGAAAATAATATAATAAATTTCAGCAACGGCAATGCCATATATTGACAATAAGGTGCAGAAACATTATAATTTACTATACAATGGGAGTGAAAAGATGTTTTTTGGGAGTGGATTTTACTTTTAAAATAAAAAGCAATCTTAATGATCGCCTTTTATTTTTCAGGTATTAGAGCCAGCCGAAAAGCCATCTGAAGATAGTATCAAACACTTTTTTCTCCCCCTTTATTCTGTTGTATGAAGCTACAATAACAAATAAAAAGAGCAAAATAAATACAGTTTGGAGCAAGATATTCTATTTTGAGAGTAAGAGGGTGAAAATGTGCTTGCAGCTTTATGTGACGATGATAAGTTCATAACCGAAAAGCTAAAAAACCTGCTTTTGACATATGCAAAAGAAAATCGTATAATTATAGAAATTGATGAATTTCAGAGCGGAGAGAGGCTTTTAAATTCAGAAATAGATTACGACATAATTGTACTTGATTATCAGCTAGGCAATACGGACGGTCTGACTGTTGCAAAAGAGCTTAGAAAGCGAAATGTACTTTCGTGCATAATTTTCCTGACATCATATCCTCACTTTATGATTGACGCCTTTGAAGTAAACACATTCAGGTTTCTTTTAAAGCCGATTGACAAATCAAAATTTTTTAAGGCAATTGACGATTATGTAAAAATTATAGATGCTAATTATCCTATAACCGTTATTCAAAATAAAGAATTGAAAAAAATAAATTCGAATGAAATCTGCTTTATTGAGGCTGACGGAAAGTATTCAAATATTCATTTATCCGATAAGATTATGCACTGCTCAAAAACTCTTTCAGGGGTTACAAAGCTGCTGCCTGCATACTGTTTCGTAAAAACTCACCGCTCATATGTGGTAAATCTTCACTATGTAAAATCGTATTCCTCCGACACTGTATATCTGAGCAACGGAAAGGCGGCTTATCTCAGTAAAAATTATCAAAAATCCTTTCGGACATCATATATGAATTTTCTTGAAAAAAATTATGTGAGGTTATAATTTATGCTATTTTACAGCTATGCGGAGTTTGTAATAGGGCTTGTGGCAATTTTCTATTTTACTTCAAAAATATTTTCCATTACCAAGTACAAACTGTATTTTGCCCTGTCATTGATTTTTATAATTTCAACGGCGTCGTTTGCCTGCTTTATAAAAAGCGACCAACGGTATGTGATTCTGCCGGTTTTGCATTTTGTTGCATTGACATTTCTTCCGATTTCACTTGGATACAATAAAAAAATGATGTTGCTGTTCTCTTCGCTCTTCTTTTCGGGATTAACATTTTTTATATCCGAAATCTATCAATTGTTGTGTTCAATCTATTCAACCGAATTTGCGAGCAGCACCAGTGTGTTTTTTAATCTGATTTCAAATCTTATTGTTTTGGGAATATTCGTACTGCTGTCAAGTCCGCTGAAAATCAAGACCAAGCTTGTGGTTGAGTCAATCACCAAACCGACAATAATTATGATATTGATTTTCCTTTATCTCGGCGGAAGTATGGCGACCTTCGGGGCATATTACATAATTCCGTCATCGGATTGCAGAACAGCTGCACTTAAAATTTTGACAATGATTGTGTCGATTGTATTCTCGTTTTCAATACCTATTCTTTTGTACAATCAGATTAAAAAGAGCCAATATATGCACGAAAACGACATCTACGAAAGACAGCTTAACGCGCAGATAAATTACTACAAGAGCATCACGACTTCGGGTTATGAACTGCGAAAAATCAGACACGATTACAATGACCTGTCAATCGGGTTAAAGTCGCTGATAAGCAATCAAAAGTATGACGAGGTTCTCCCTCTTCTGCAAAAGTATGACAGCGAGATAATCGGTTCATTTCAAATTTTGTACAACACAGGCAACGACCTTACGGATGCGATTTTAAGCGACAAGCAGAAAAATGCAGGTGACAATATCAAAATAGAATTTGAGGGGTCACTTGCAAATGTTCCTGCCGACAACCTTGAAATCTGCGTGTTGTTTAACAATATGATTGACATTGCATTTGAAAATGTTAAGGAATTTTGCGGTAACAGCAAACAGATTGTCACCTTAAAAGCCGAAACAAGGGCAGGATTTCTGTTTTGCTGTGTAAGTTTTCCGATAAAAGGTGAAATAAAAAAGGCACAGAACAATGTTCTGTACCACAGCTTTGCGTATAAAACTTTGAAAAATCTTGCCGAAAAAAACGGCGGTAAAATCGAAACAAGCCTGTCAAAAAACAAGCTTGCGATAACCACAGGTTGGGCAATAAATAATATTAGTTAATTCTTTTTAAGCACAAACATTTTTGATATATCAGTCTTTTCGTTTTTGAGAAGACTGATTTTTTTATCTATGCCTCCGGCATAGCCTGTAAGATTTCCGTTTGTTCCCACAACACGGTGACACGGCACGATTATCGACACGGGATTGTGTCCCACAGCACCGCCGACCGCCTGTGCGGACATCTTGGCAATACCACTCTGTTTTGCCATAATTCTCGCAATTTCACCGTAGGTCATAACAGAGCCGTAGGGAATTGTCAGGAGAATATCCCACACAGCCTTGCGAAATTCTGAACCGTTAAGCGACAGCTTGGGCGTAAAGTCGGGTTCTTCGCCCGAAAAGTATATATCAAGCCATTTTTTGCTTTTCTCAAAAACAGGCAGACTTTTATCCTCGGTTTCACCTTTTACAGTTGACGCAAAATACTTTTGTCCGTCAAACCACAAACCGCAAAGACTCTCACCGTCAGACGCCATGGTTATACAGCCAATCGGAGAATTGTAATAATCGGTAAAAATCATAAGCTAAACCCACCCCATTGTACATCAAAATTGAGATTGTTATGCAGACTGACAAAACAAAGAAGTCCACCATCTGTTCAGACAGCGCTTTGCTCCCTTTTTTCCGCCACCGGCGGCGGTCGTAAGGCTACACCTTCGAGCCCCTTGTTTGTCAAAAAATTCTGTAAAATAAAAAAATCAGCACACCAACCGTACTGACTTAATGGAGCGGATGACGGAGATTGTTTGATGCAAAAATTTCTGCCTCGCCAACTGCTTGCGTTGCGTAACCCTAACTTTCATCAACGCTCTTAATTTTAAGGTTTACCGTCTGAAATACAGTCGCAATGCGTTGCACATAAATGTGCTTCCTTTTGCTCCTTATTTCAGACAGCGCTTTGCTCCCTTTTTTCCGCCACCGGCGGCGGTCGCAAGGCTACACCTTCGAGCCCCTTGTTTGTCAAAAAATTCTGTAAAATAAAAAAAT
>ERZ1031370.157-NODE-157-length-14483-cov-14.011575_pt1 | contig 14483 bp, 8 predicted proteins | sample MGYA00518176_ERZ1031370 | MGnify/ENA primary metagenome ERZ1031370 (study PRJEB33719, sample SAMN04261143) | wastewater metagenome | biome: rural village; feature: human; material: feces | host: Homo sapiens | place: El Salvador | collected 2013-01-07 ...
ATCGGGTATTCTTAGGGCGAAGATAAACCCCATTAGCTAATCGAACTATATTTCCTTTTTTTTCTTCTACAGAAAGTGCACGACTCACCACCTTCTCATTGTCATTAATGTCTGAGAAGTCTGAGATGAAGAGTATCTGCCCTTCACTTGTCTCGTATATACGGTTTGCTATCTCTGCCATATCGTTTCCTTTCTTTAATGGTGCAAAAATACAAAAAATCAGCGATATGCGTAACATACCACTGATTAAATTAACTTTTTTTTATGTAGAAAACTTTGCAAACATTTTCCACAATCACTTATTCTTATTCACTCTTAGCTGTCTGTGGTATTCACATCTCTTGCGTTGTAGTTCTTCCTTATGACTGGCATACTGTCTTTTTGTAAATATGGTTGACTCCTAAAGTTTCAATTACATGAAAGAATCATTAGAAGCAACTGTGGGCAAAGTGAAAAAACAGTGTAAATACTTGGTACATTCAGATTTTCTTCGTAACTTAGCAGCGCAAAACGTAAAGCATGTAAGAATATGGCAAAAATAGTAAATTTCTATCCTGTAGGAATACAGACATTCTCGAATATCAGAGAGGGTAATTATCTCTATATAGATAAGACCCAATACATCGTTGATTTTCGGGAGAAAAAAATGAAGTATGTATTTCTGAGTCGTCCAAGACGATTCGGAAAGTCACTCTTTGCTTCTACCCTTCAGGCTTATTTCGAGGGCAGAAAGGAACTTTTCGAGGGATTAGCCATTGCTGATTATGAGAAAGAATGGGTGAAGCATCCTGTGCTTCATTTTGATATGAGCGGTGCCAAGCACTTTGACGGGGATGGCTTGAAGCATTATCTCGACTTGCAGTTGAAGCCATACGAGAAACTCTATGGCAAGGATGATGACGAATTGTATCCAAACGACCGACTGGATGGACTCGTGAAACGTGCCCACGAGCAGACTGGCGAGAAGGTGGTAGTTATCATCGACGAATATGATGCCCCATTGCTTGACGTGGTGCATGAGAAGGAAAACCTGTCGGCACTTCGTCTCATCATGCAGAACTTCTACAGTCCTTTGAAAAAGCTCGACCCACACCTGGAGTTTACCTTCATCACGGGTATCACCAAGTTCTCGCAGCTCAGCATCTTCAGCGAACTCAACAACCTCGACAACATCAGCATGTTCGACCAGTATTCCGCCATCTGTGGTATCAGCAAGACGGAGCTTACTACGCAGATGAAACCGGATATAGAGGCATTGGGAGAAGACCTGGGCATGACGTATGAGGAATGCCTGGCAGAGCTGACAAGATTCTACGACGGCTATCATTTCAGTAAGAAATCTGAAGATGTTTTCAATCCCTTCAGTTTGGTAAAGGCACTGAATGCACGGGATATTGCCCCTTACTGGTTTGGTTCCGGAACGCCAACTTATCTTATCAAGACGTTACAGGAATATCATGTCAACGTGATGGATATAGAGAAGAAATCATGTGATGTGGATGACTTTGATGTTTCGCCGGAAATGATGACTTCTGCGCTTCCGTTGCTCTATCAGAGTGGTTACCTCACCATCAAGAAGTATAACCCGATGCTGCATCGCTATACTTTGGAATATCCTAACAAGGAGGTTAAGATAGGCATGCTCAAGAGTCTTGCACCCAACTATCTCTCACCAATATCTTTGGATAATAATAGTCTTGTGGGTGATTTCCTGGAAAAACTATATGATACTGATATTGAGGGTGCAATGGTTCGACTGAAGTCCTATCTTGCCAGTATCTCCAACCGCTTGAGTAATAAGAACGAACGGGATTTCCAGACCGTGTTCTATCTTATATTCAACCTGATGGGTGCCCACATGAGGGTAGAAGAGGATAGTGCGATAGGCAGGGCTGATGCCGTGGTATATATGCCTGATGCTGTGTTTGTTTTTGAGTTGAAGTATGATGGCTCTGCCGAGGAAGCCTTGAAGCAGATTGATGACAAGGGTTACCTCATTCCTTATTCTGCTGATGATAAGCGATTATACAAGGTGGGTGTGAATTATGATAGTACTCAGCGGACAATCAGCGACTGGATTATCAAGGAAGGATAATGAACTTGCAACCAATTCGTGGTTTTTCAGACATTGAGAGCCACGAATTGGCTATAAAATAGCTCTGCATTGCCGTTTTTTATGATACTTCTCCCTTCATTTTTAGAGAAGTCTCATTTTTCTAACACTCTGAGTATTGATGCTATAAGTCTACATTTTTACCAAATAATGAGACTTTGATACTTTTTTCGAGAAAAAAAGTTTTATGCGTGCGTGTATTTAACCGATTGGTTTAATTTGTGATATTTTGAGAAAATATTCTTGCTTAAATAGAAGAGTTTCGGAGAAAAATAGTATCTTTGCAGCGGCTAGAAGTTGGAAAAGTGGCAGAAAATGCCCTAAAAAGGGTTGGAAAAGCTCCATTTCTAGTCTAAAATAGGTTGGAAAAGTTCCGTAAAACCTATAAAATATGGTTAAAAAAAAGTAATATAGATATGCTTAACAGGAAGATATACAATTATTTACGCAATTTCTTCGAAATAGAAAAAAAAGCTCTTCTCGTTTCTGGTGCTCGCCAGGTGGGTAAGACTTTTGCAATCCGAAAAGTTGGAGAGGAATGCTTTGCGGATGTAGTGGAGTTCAATTTCCTCAATAATCCTAAGTATAGGGAGGCTTTTAAATCTCCTTCTGATGCTAAGGAAATTCTCCTGCGCCTTTCTGCGTTGGCAGAGAAAAAACTTATTCCAGGCACAACTCTAGTTTTCTTTGATGAGGTGCAGGAATGTCCGGAGATGGTTACTGCCATCAAATTCCTGGTAGAAGAAGGTAGCTATCGCTATGTAATGAGTGGATCGTTGCTAGGGGTAGAGTTAAAGGACATCCGTAGCGTACCTGTTGGCTATATGGCAGAGAAAGAGATGTTTCCTCTCGATTTTGAGGAATTTGCAGAGGCAGTAGGTATGAGTACTGGAGTAATGGCTCATGTCAAGGAGTGCTATGAGCAATGCAAGATGGTGGATGAGATTGTTCATAATAAGCTGAATGATCTCATTCATCTTTATCTTATTGTAGGAGGAATGCCTGAGGCTGTCCAAAAGTATATTAATACGAATAATTTACAGATAGTGCGTGAGGCACAACGAGAAATCATGCACCTCTACGGAAAGGATATAGCCAAGTATGACCCGAAGAACAAGCTGTATATCAAAGATATATTCGACTTGATACCTTCAGAACTGAATGCCAAGAACAAGCGTTTTATTTTGAAGGCATTAAATGAAAAGGCAAAGTTTGAACGTTACAGAAATTCTTTCTTATGGCTAGCCGATGCAGGTGTGGCACTCCCTACTTATAATGTAGAAGAACCTCGCTTGCCTTTAAAACTTGGTGAACAGCGCAATTTGTTTAAGTTGTTCATGAGCGATGTAGGGTTGTTGGCAAGCCAGTATGCTGCCAATATAGCGATAGACTTACTTACGGGTAAGACAGAAATCAACAATGGAGCCATTTATGAGAATTTTGCTGCGCAAGAATTACGTGCCCATGGTTATAATCTTTATTATTTCAATAACAAGAAGCAGGGTGAGCTGGACTTTGTGATAGAAGATAGAGGTAAGGTCTTGCCGATAGAAATCAAGTCGGGCAAGGATTATAAACGTCATAATGCACTCTCTAATGTGATGAACAATGAGGAGTACGCTATTCCTCGTGCCATAGTTTTCTCTAATGGCAATGTTCAGATTGTAGACAAGATTCTCTATTACCCTATCTATATGTTGATGTATCTTCAACCCGAAATGATAAAGAAACCTATATTCAGATTTGATCCAATATAGGCTTTTATTACTTTTAAATTGACGATAACGCTGGAGAATGGTCTATATGACACGATGAAATCCACAGCTGGCTTGAGTGCCTGCTGTGGATTCTCTGATTTTATCCTGAACTATATTAAAGTGTAAGATTCTATAATACTTTCGTACTAATCGGAAAAAGCGTGCAAGCCACATCATAGTCGCCTGCACGCTTTTTGTTTTTATCATCTAAATTTCTGATGATTTCCAATCGAACACGATGGTGTTGTCTTCTTTGATATTGAAGCTCATACCTACCTTGATAATTTCCTTGCCGCTCATGGCAAAGGCATCGGCATAATGCTTGCTTTCTATCTGCTCAAGAGCCTCCTGGGCAGTCTTTCCAAACTTCAGCTCCATTACATAGATAGTATCGTCCGTCTCCATGGTTATATCAATTCTCCCCTTTGACGTATGTTGCTCCACTATAATCCTGAAATTCGTGAGCAAGGCAAAGATGATATACATCGTTTGCTGGTAATGCCCTTCGTAATGGGTGTTGTTGCAATAAGGCACAGTCTCCCAAAACGATTTCAGCAACTGTAATGCTTCGTCTATTTTGCGCTGTTTAATAAGCACCGACATCTTGGCGATGGTAGTATTACACATTGCAGTCTTTGAGGTCAGATAATGAGGCAACAAACTTCTGTACAATCCAACTCTTATTTCCTTGTTAGGAATGGCTAGGGTATAGAGTTCCGTTTCTTCATCATAATCCTTGATGGTGATGTAGCCACTCTGATAGAGCAGCGGCATGATGGTGGTCATGGTTTCCGTGGCAGCATCAAAGTCATCCTTTCCGGCTTCCATGCTCTCGCCCAGGTTCGCTGGCAGAAAGTTGAAATTGCGCATCATATTGATCAGATAAGTAGGAGTGCCTGATCCAAACCAGTAGGAATCAATCTTCTGCTTGGCAAAGCAGGTTAATAAGCTGAACGGATTATAAACGTCTGGAGAAGGCCATGTAAAATGATAGCCGTCATAATTATCCTTTAACTTAGCTAACGTCTGCTCATACGATAAGTTTAATTTTTCAGCAAGTGCCTCTATGTCATCCCGCATTCCGTTCACCAGTTCATCTTCCGTAATTCCGCAAATGCCGGCATACGGCTCGTCCATACTGATATTGGTGATGTTGTTCAATTCGCTGAAGATGCTGAGCTGAGAGAATTTGGTGATGCCTGTGAGGAATACGAAGCGGAGCAATTTCTCGCATCCTTTTAGCGGACTGTAGAAATTGCGCATGGCGTTGCGAAGTTCTTCCAGTTTTTCATCCTCGTGCACCACATCAAGCAAAGGGGCATCATATTCGTCAATCAGTATTACCACTTGCTTGCCCGTTTCCCTATAGGCAGTCTGGATAAGTGAGATGAGGCGGACGTTGGCATCAACAGCCGGATTCGTAATGCCCCATTTCTGCTCTTGTTCTGCAAGTTGCTGGTCGAAATATCTTTCCAGCTGGGCTATCTCCATGTGTTTGCCCATGCTCATATCGAAATGCAGCACCGGATAGCTTATCCAATCCTTTTCTAGCTTTTCGATGGCGAGTCCTTTGAAAAGCTCCTTCTTTCCTTCAAAATAGCTCTTCATGGTAGTCAGCAACAGCGACTTTCCGAAACGGCGTGGACGGCTCAGGAAGAAATAAGTACCATCAGTATGTGCCATACGATATACATATTCCGTCTTGTCAATGTAGAACTTATCCTCTACTCGGATTCGTTCGAAAGTTTGTAATCCTATCGGATATAGTTTTCTTGCCATAATTGCTCGCCTTTCTTTTAAGTGATATTCTCTTTGTTGGCAAAGATACGAATAAATGGTGAAACCACCAAATTAAAAACATCTTTTCTTCATTTATGCCCCTTATCTCATTTCCTTATACCTTTTATTTCTTTTCTCCCTTCTCTTATTTCTTTTCTCTCCTCCTTTTATTTCTTTTCAGGCTTCCTCTTATCTCCTTTCTTCCTTCTTGCTGTATTAATAATGGGTTAATCTCGGGAAAAGTCTTGGTTGATTATAGGATAAAATGTTCTTTAACCCTATTGAAATCTCCGTTCATAGACGTTGAACCGCGGTTCAGCGTCTATGAATGGCGGTTCATCGACGTTGAACGGACATTCAACGTCTATGAACGGAGATTTTATCTAAGTATAAATGTTTCTTTTCTTAGTTGAAAGAACTGTTTTAGTAGGTTAAAATAGGCTAGGATACCATATGAGTGCAAAGGTACAAAATCAAATCGAATACACAACTTCTAGAACATAAAATATTGGATATTAATAACTTATATAATAATCGTCCAGACTAAACGGGACACTAGTGCAGATTTGAGTGAAGCTAAGAATCAAGAAATCCACAGCTGGCTTGAGTCCTGCTGTGGATTCTCTGGTTTATATTAAAGTGTAAGATTCTATAATACTTTCTTACTGATCAATCTGGCACATAAGGACTATTATCGGTAGCACCCAGATTACGGTCAAGCAGAGAATGATTCTGCGAGTTCCATCCGGCATTTACATCGTGAAGGCATCTACCCACTCCTGTGCTCAGGCTAAGGGTCAGAAGATTGCCGTAAGATAGCATACTGAACTTGCGAATCTTGAATAAATTATATAGAAAAAATTCTAAAAGCTTGGTAGTTATTTTGTTTTTTCGTACCTTTGCACCATGATTAAAATGAAATATACGTATGGCAAGTACCTGATATGCAAGGGGCATATATAGGTGAACTTAGCAAGTCACGATAATTTTGTTTTTTGTAATTAGACAAGCAATTATAGTAGATATGAACGATAGAAAATTACCAGTAGGCATCCAGTCTTTTGAAAAAATCAGAAAGGGTGGATATCTTTATGTTGACAAGACAGATATTATCTGGCAACTTGCCAATAGAAATAAAACGTATAATTACCTGAGCCGCCCACGCCGCTTTGGTAAATCTCTGTTGGTAGATACGCTCGAAGCCTACTTTCTGGGTAAGAAGGAACTCTTCGAAGGGTTGAAGATTATGCAGATGGAGAAGGAATGGGTGAAGCGACCTGTCATCAGGCTCGATATGAGTCGTGCTGGCGCAGAGCCGGAAACTTTACGCTCTTATCTCGACATCACTTTCGACAGATTAGAGAAGGAATATGACATTACACCTAAGCCAACCGCCAAACTTGCCGACCGTTTTGACGGCATTATCCAAACGTCATATGAGCAAACTGGACAACAGGTTGCCATCCTCATCGATGAATACGACTCTCCATTGCAGCATTCCTGGAAGACTCCACATCATGAAGCATGTACGGATATCTATAGAGAGGTTTTTGCCATTCTCAAAGCTGATGATAAATACGAGAAGTTTGTTTTCATTACCGGTATTACCAAGTTTACGCAGATTTCTCTTTTCTCTGTACTCAACAATTTGAGTAATATCAGCTTTGATTCTGAGTATGCAGCTCTTTGCGGTATCACGAAAGATGAACTCCTCTCATATTTTAAATCGGAGATTAACAGGTTGGCTACAAAGAAAGGATGGACTTTTGATGAAGCCGTGGTACAGTTGACGGCATTCTACGATGGTTATCATTTCAGTCATGAAAATATGATTGATATATTCAATCCATTCAGTCTTATCAATGCCCTCGCTGACTCCAGTCTAAAGAATTACTGGGCTTCATCTGGAGCAACCTCTTTGCTTCCTAAGTTTGTAGATGATATGGAAATCAGATTGAAGGATTTCGAGAAATGTCCGATAGACAGCGATACCTTGGAGACTTCTGATGTGACAGGTGGTGGAGCTGAACTTTTCCTCTATCAGTCTGGTTATCTCACGATAAAGGGATATATGGAAGGAATTTATTTGCTGGGCATTCCAAACTATGAAGTACGCAAGGCTCTATACAAGATAGTCTTGCCAGCTTTGACGCTGAAATCAAATGCGATAGTGATATCTACACAGAATATGTTGCTGTATTCTCTAAAAATTGGCGATTTGCCTGAAGCCATGAAATGTCTGAAGGCGCTTATTGCGGATGTGCCATACAGCAATAAGAAACTTGCCAGCATGGATATGGAAGAGAGGTACCGTCTTATCTTGAGTACCATCTTCAATGCTATCGGCTGCAGGGTGGAAGTTGAGAAGATGATTTCTACTGGTAGGATAGATATGGTGTTGGAAACCAATAACTTCATCTACGTTCTGGAACTGAAGCTGAGCAACAATGGAGGCATTGATGCGGCAGCGGAGCAAATTAAGGCTAGACAATATGCCGAACCATTCAAGGCGGATAAGCGCAAGGTAATAGCTATTGCTATAGAACTGGATGATTCTGGTAAAGGACTGGTTGATTGGAAGGAAGTTTAGAATCAAGAAAGAGGGTGTGGCTTATGACACACCCTCTTCTTTGTAAAACAGCTGTTTTTTATACTTTAATTATATATAAGTAAAAGATGTTATAATATTTATCACTTATCTTATGTTTATTACAGGACATGTACCAGGCGGATTGGCATGGCCCTGTAAGTCTCGGTGTTTTTACCTGCATTACCGCTGACGAAGCGGAGATTCGACATGGTGCAAATCTTACCATACACATCTAAATAGCGATACCAGAAGCCATACTCAGGACTGGTGGTGTCGAAACCCTGATTTCCTGAGAGTAGCGTGCGGGTCCATAGGCTGACATGGGTAACATTTCTGAAAGCCTCACCCTCCACATATCCTTTCTTCCTTCTTGCTGTATTAATAATGGGTTAATCTCGGGAAAAGTCTTGGTTGATTATAGGATAAAATGTTCTTTAACCCTATTGAAATCTCCGTTCATAGACGTTGAACCGCGGTTCAGCGTCTATGAACGGAGATTTTATCTAAGTATAAATGTTTCTTTTCTCAGTTGAAAGAACTGTTTTAGTAGGTTAAAATAGGCTAGGATACCATATGAGTGCAAAGGTACAAAATCAAATCGAATACACAACTTCTAGAACATAAAATATTGGATATTAATAACTTATATAATAATCGTCCAGACTAAACGGGACACTAGTGCAGATTTGAGTGAAGCTAAGAATCAAGAAATCCACAGCTGGCTTGAGTGCCTGCTGTGGATTCTCTGGTTTTATCCTGAACTATATTAAAGTGTAAGATTCTAACTCCTTATGGAACGTATATCAGGCGGATTGGCATCGCCTTGTAGCGGCCGGTGCTACTGCCATCATATCCCTGAACGAAACGGGTATTTGTGATAGTCTTTATCTTATTATAGATATCCAGATAAAGATACCAGAAGCCATATTCTTTACTGTTTTCACTGAAGCCCTGATAGCCCGACAACAAAGACTGGCTCCACAGATTTGCGTGATATTCATCCTTGAAGCTGTTGCTCTCGTAATATCCGCTGATTGGGATATAGATGTAATCCTTCTGCGAAGACTCTGTCGGGATGCGAAGACAATTATATAGTTCACCTGTAGATGTACTCAACGGCTTTACTTCGATTTTATTTGCAATTGCCTCTAGCTCGTTGCCCTTTGGTACTCTAAAATTGCCGATTACATACTTGTTGATATAGTCTTTACTGCTTTTACCATTTGATATCTTGAAATATCCACCTATAGAACCTTTATCATTGGCAATATTGGCAGAACCTGGCGAATAGAAATCGCTGTTGGATGCGCCTAGATTACGGTCTAACATGTAGTATGTCTTTTTCGTAGTAGTTTTACCATCAACTGATGGTTCATCTACCGAAATCTTCACTACTCCGTAGTAGTACCAACCTTTTTTTGTTTCACCCAACTGTTCGTCTCCCAGATTTTCAATTTCTCCAAATACACCAGCATGATAGATCGGGTATTTGATGGTAAACGGATGATCAACATCTTCAGTATTCTTGATGACAAAACCTTCTTCGTCTATCCACAAAACGAAGTTATTGGTGCTGTTGTTCAATGTAACTTTATAATAGTTGTTGCCATTGTAAGTTTCGTCTGAATAACTGATGTTAGCAGAATTCTTTTCAACATTGTCACCCGGTTTCTTTGGAATCAGATAATAGATCTTATTATCTCCTACGCTGAAGTGCAAGCCCTGGTTTCTGGTCTGTTCCTGATCTTCGACCTTATTCTCGCTAGGTTTAACACCATGCATTTCATCAAGCCAAGCAAAGTAATTATCATGAATAGTACCATCGTAATTCATGACAACCTTTCGATCTTTAGCACGTTTAAAGTCGTAACCTTCCTGATGAATCAAGATGGTTCTTTTCAAGTCACCGGAAGTGATGGTAATCGTACCTTCCCGAGGCTTCTCCGATTTGTTGTTTGCAACCAAAGTGAGGTTGAGAACAAACATGGTTCCTGATGGTGCCGATTCGTCAGGACTTGTTGTGGTTGACTTGCTACCTTGTGACCAGCCAGTTATCCACGATTGCGCATCATCGCTGATATCAACTTTATAGAGATTATTATCTGTTGTATTCTTTGTTTTAAGATTTGTAACCAAAGTGATAGGAATAGTTGTAATTGAAGCATCAACCGTCTGTGTACCACAAACACCCAGTTCGTAGTCTTTGCAGGCAATCATATCTACAATCTCCGGGTTATCATCTACCACGGTTACCATCAGTCGATTTTCTGGCTCAGCCTTTAATGCTTCTTCTTCAGTAGCGTAGCCTGCATCGTTTACAGAAATAACGTTCACGATATAGTTGTGGTTACGTACCAATGCATATTGTGCAGTTTTGCCATCATCTTTTTTATAATAGAGGGCTACTTTATAGAAGCCTTCTGTACCCTTATATTTAGCCTTGATAATGATGTCAGCCTTGCCTGCAGAAGTTTCATTTACTGCAACTACAGCAGCAGGACCTCCAGCAATAGGTTTGGTGTCATCCATCAAATCTGTAGTTTCTGCCAAGTTTTCATTGGTAGATTCTTCGTATTTAGCTGGCGCAATAGAACCTTTGCTAGCAGAATGCCATACATGAAGGTCTGTGATTTCGAAATCACTTACGGCTGCATCTACCGTGCATGTAATCTTTGCACATTGACGGGTTAGCGAAATCTTGCTGTCGTTCATCAGTTTGCTAAGTGTAGCTTTGCCCCAACAGATTGGCTTTGATAAATCAGGAGTGATATCTACCATCGCGTCAAGCTTTGCAGCCTGTGCTTCTGTCAAGCCAGGAACGTTAGCAACCAAATGTACCGTTTCTGTACCTTTAGGAAGGTTCGTTTTGATTTTCTTGTAACCATCTGCATCAGCAGTTGCAGCTGCATAAGCTTTTGTACAATCCTGCATATCAAGATATTTGTCTGAAGTGTCATAACATACAAGCCACAGAGAAGTAATGCTCTCTGTAGTTTCGCCTCCTGCTCGGGTAGAGATTTCCTGAGGAGTGAAATTAGGCAATTGTATGCTCAGCGTAACTCCCTCGGTAGGGAGTTCGTCCCCACCGAGAGTAATTGCCTCTAAAGAGTCCTTACATGATGCAAGGCTTAAGAGCAATCCTATCCATATCATTAAAGTCTTTATTCTTGTCATCATTATATTTTCTATCTTTACTATTTAGAAACTCCTGACGGTTTGCCTTCATGCCAGCTACCATCGTAATAACCGAATATCTGGTATTGTTTGGTAGCTGCATTGTAGGTGCATGGGTAGCTGTCACCACCGAAGAGCATCTGATCATTGTTTCCACTAATGCTAACCATTATTGCTTTTTCGTATTCGCCCTTAGGTGCTTTGAAACTGAGAATTGTACGTTTCCAACCATTTCCAACATCTTCGCTTTTTTGCTTGAACTTATCAGAGTTACATTCCAAAGTATACGATTCGAATTTATTATTCTTCTTTCCAAAATCGATCTTCCATTTAGTAATCTCACTTTTAGTATATATCACATAGTCAACATTTATAATAGTCGGCTTGTCATCATATACTCGATAATATGGAATGCAGGTAGGGTCATAGAGATACCAGCCTTCACGATCTTCGTAGTTGAACAAAGGAATACCTGGGTCCATGGTATGAGGAAAACGGTGTGGAGTACAACCAGTCTTATCATTGCCATGATTCTCGCCAGTACCAAATATAACTAGCGTTTGACCTGGTTTAATTTGCTTTGTACCTGTCGCTTTATTTTCTGCATACTTGCTCTCTGCATTAAATGGCATATCTTTATAATACCATCCAGCATTATTTACGTCACCTGTCATTTGGTCACCAGGGAATTTTTCTGAAAATATCCATACATATGCGTCATCTTTAACGGTAGTACTATGCTCATCATTCTCACCAAGCTGTGTATACATATACATTTTATGTCTACCATTTTGAATACGTTTATTATCTTCATTATTTTCGTCTTTACTTACATCTTTATCAGTCCAACCATCATACCAATTGAAATTATAGGTATCATTATAACTGCCGTCTTTTCCAGTATATTCTGTTTTTTGTTCTGCAAAAATGACACCTAGATTAGCGGTTCCGCTTTCATTACCATCCCAGTTACATATATTATTGATAGCTCGCATGTAGATACGATAAGGACCGAACTTTGGCTTTACTGTAACCGTAACTTCTTGTGATCTATCCTCGTCGCCAGTAATCGGCTTCTTCGGAGAAAGTGTGAAGTTATAAACGGTTGTTGTCTGAGGATCGTTGATTTCCCTTACCTTCATCACGTACTTTCCATATACCTTTATTCCTTCCTCTTCTACCGGTTCGTTGGTATAGTTTATCTCCAGGCGTGAAGGGGCAACACCACCAACATTTACTGTAGAACCAGAAGGAACTTCAGTTTGCGTACCATTGATGTTCTGATATGCCTTCAAGCCACCTAGGTTGGTTTCTACCACAAAGTGTTTCTCTAAAACCTGCTTTCCGTCAGGATCTATATCCCAATAGATAACTACGTTCTTTGGGCTCACCTTAAAATAAGGAGTAACATCATAGTGTACATTAATATACTTCTTGATGTTGTTAGCCATCAAATAAACTCTAGCGATTCCTTCTCTCTTTCCTGCAGAGTTCTTTGGAAACTTATCTATTGGTATATCTGGGTTGATACCAAAGATAATATTGTTGCCATCTCTTTTTGTTACAACGATAATATCTTGATTTGTTTCACCAACAGTCTTGGTGTCAATGCAGCCAAAGACTACAACAGTTTCGCTTGATTTATAAGAGATGGTATCACTCTTTGTAGAAGAGACTTCTGCCTCGGCCTTGTTAACCCATAAAGTAGTATGGTAGAAATCAGCATTGATTTCTACTGGCTTCCAGTCGTCCACTTTCACATCGCAGTCAAGATCCATATCGCCATAGCTCTTCAGCTTACCTGTAATTTCATAATAGGTTCCACGAGGGAATGTAGGCAGAGCATCTGATGCGTTCTGCTTATGTCCCAGCTTAATGGTATATTGATTCTTGTTGCTATTGTTAACTTTACCGGAAATCTTCAATACAGACTGTTCCTCTGCCTTAGAGATATAACGCTCTGGCAGATAGTAGGTACCTTGAAAAAGCCATTGCTTAAAGTTCGCAGGGATTGGTGTACCCTTATCCTTATAAGCATCAGCGATTTTCACAACATCTTCGTTAGCTACATCTTTGTTATCTTCATTTATGGTATATTCTCCATTCTGATAATAGCGTCCTGTGCTAGCTTCGCCAGTAGATGAACTACTGTAAATGGTGTTATCCATACCTGTAGCATATTCTGGAGTTACATCTGACTGGGTAAAGTTACCATTCCATGACAGAGTGGTAGATGGAGAAAGCTGCTTTGCAACAATATCTGTTATGCTATAGCTCTTGTCATAAAGATTATCGCTAGCAGTTGGGTCCATAATGAGGTTGAGCTTAACCTTTACGCATGTAAACTTCAGGTTAGCTGCCACCTCTGTATATTTCTTACCACTTTTTTCTATTTTTGTATCGATGATATTACCGTTTACATCCTTTGGCTCATAAATCATCGGGATGTTTGTAGAAACAGGCATTCCCGGTTCTTTTCCAACTTCATAACCCAGTACTATATCTTTGAGATTTTCTTCAGTTTTGATAGTCTTATCACTCAACACCTTATTCATATTGGCAACCACATAAATATGGTAAGTGCCCGGCTCGATATTGAGCTGATAGTTAGCTACATTCGGCTCTGCCATCATTGTAGCCAGTGGGGCAGGGAGCGTCTCTACCAGGAGCTTGCCTTCATTTCCTGTAGGGAAAGCATAGAGGGTAAGGTCGTTGATCTGGCATTCATCTACCGTAGCATTATAGGTAGGAAGGCCGGAAGCATCGTCGGCACGGGTGCCGGGGCTGCTGAGCACGGTTGGCACGAGTACATGCAAGTTGCTTTCTGACGAAATGGGAGCGCGCTCGCCTCCAAGTTCGTCAGAGCAACTTACTGTAACCAACAATATAAACCAACTAACTAAACTTAAAATGAAATCTCGTATTTTCATTGTTCCTAATTTTTAAAGTCAAATACTCTTATGAGCTAAATGCCCGGAAGGGACTCTGACACCTAAAACGGTTAGAAATCGACACGCTGGATGCGCTTGCTCCAATCCAGGATGGAAATGCTGAGCTTCGCATACTTCCA
>ERZ1031370.160-NODE-160-length-14383-cov-6.067979_pt1 | contig 14383 bp, 9 predicted proteins | sample MGYA00518176_ERZ1031370 | MGnify/ENA primary metagenome ERZ1031370 (study PRJEB33719, sample SAMN04261143) | wastewater metagenome | biome: rural village; feature: human; material: feces | host: Homo sapiens | place: El Salvador | collected 2013-01-07 ...
ACGAACTTAAAGGAGCATTGCCTACCTTGAGGAAGCAGTAAGCCGTTGCGGGCGGGTGTGCATTCTTCGCAATTCTATAGTTTTGCCCCCCTAAAGACTTCTGTGAAAATCTGTGCAATCTGTGGGAGGATTTTTACCTGAAGGGGCATACTTGCTTTGTTGGTGCAGTGGGGACCACTGCACCCCCTAAAAAACAAAGAGCAATAAAGTGATTGCAACATAGAAACAACAAAAAGGGTGCACGAAGCACCCTTTTTGTTTGTTAGTATCTGAAGTGTTTTCACCCCTTGTTTACAACTTCTTGAACACGCCCTGCATCTGCTCGCCGAGTCCGATGGTGTAGCCCTGCGATACAAATACTACGCGGTTGAAGGTGTCGGCGATGATGAACATCGGCATCTGCTTCTCGTTCATCAGCTTCATCTCACGTGCTATCTGCTTGCGTACCGATCCGTCCTTGTCGAGGGCGAACTGCACGGTAGACGGCAGACCCGGGAACTCGTCGTGGTTGAACTTGGCTGCGTCGGCTTCGCTCTCGAAGAGCAGTACTACCGGACGGCCCCATGCCTCGAACGCTTCCTTCATCTTCTCGATGTCGTGCAGAGCGTGGTTGGTTGGCTCTTGACCTACGCCGAGGATGCCTACAACGTAATAGCCGCGACCGGTCTGTGAGAGCAGACTTACTTCCTTACCGTCCTTTGTAACGAGGCTCTCTGAGTTGAACGAACCGATTACTGTCACTTCGTTGGTGTTTTGGCGAATCTCAAGAGGCAGGGTTGTTGTCTGACCCTTTACAATCTCGAAGATACGGTTTGATGCGAGTACGCTGCCGTTTGCAAGACGTGTACCCGTGGTGAGCATGTATGTGCCGGCGTCGAGCTTGTAGCCGTTCTTGAACGTGTTGCTCCATGTTGTGCCGTTGCCCATGTCAGCCTGACCCTCATCGAAGTTGAGCAGCTGAGCCGTGCCGTTCTCTATGCGGCTGATTGTGAAGTGGCTGTAATACTTCGGGTTGTCAAGCAGCTTTGTAGGCTCGTATGTCAGCTTGATTATACCGAGAGCTGCTGCGGTAGATGTCTTGTCGGCTGTGTTGTCGAACTTCACATCCTGCCATTCACCGTTCTTCTTGTACTGTATCTTGCCCGTCACAGCGTCCTTCTGTGCTTCGATGCCGAGGCTGCGAGCCACGTCGACGAAGAAGATGTCGCGCGAACGTTCGTCGGTAATCTTCGACTTCATAACGCCAACCGGAGTCTGTGCGATGCGCAGAGCCTTCTTGTCGGGGTTGAGGCGGATGTTCTTCTTTATCCATTCTACGAGCTTCATCGGGTCGGCGCGGAAAGCGTCGGCTGCCTTCTTGCTGAACGCCTTCTCGAAGTACTGCTTGAACGGAATTGTAATCAGCTCGTCCTCAACACGCGGCGAGAGCTGGTCGGTTGTTGCGTTGTAGCTGTCTTCGAGAATCTCGGTTGTGATGTCACGCAAGTCTTTGTCGCTGAGTGTGGCGAGTATGCCCATCACGCGGTCTTCGTTGTCGCTGTGGCGGTTGATGAAGTCGACGATAGTCTGCTTGTTGCCGCGCGACTTGAAGATGTACTCGGCGCCGCGCTCATTGATGCGTTTTGCCTCCTCTATAGTGGGGAACGTTGCTGTATATGCCTTGCGGATGCTGTCCTCAAGAGCAAAACGGCGCTGGTTCTCCTTGTGCATCTCGTCGCTGACGTATGGTAGCTGCGGGTCTTCCTTCGGCGGAACGAGGTCCAGGTAGGTGCATTTAGGGGATGCACTTGTCTCAAGTGCACCAACAGAACTGGTAGGTGCACCCTCTGGGAGGGTGAGTATGGTTTCTTTGTCCTTGCCGAACGATACCTTCTGGTAGGTGTATTTACCGTCTTTCGACGCCCAAACAACCAAGTCGCCGATGCCTGCAGAGAGCGAGGTATGACCGTTTGCATCGGTATATTTTGTTACAGCTGTGAAGAACTCGGCGTAGTTGTAAATCTTGAACTCGACACGGGCGTTCTCTACCGGCTTGCCTTCGCTGTCCTTGACATAGAAGTCGATAGGCGCAACCGGTGCATAGTTGGAGGTGAGGTTGATTTCTGTGAAGTTGCTTGTGCGCAGCATCACCTCCTCAGGTCCGTTATAGTCGCCGAAAGCACGTGTGTGCATGAGCATTGCTCGCGAAGCCGGAGCGTTGAACCAACCGAGGTTGAGCACCGGTTCTGGTTCGCAGGCGCCGAGGAAGTACCATTTGCCGTCTGCCCAAGCCTCTACCCAGGCGTGGTTGTCGTCGGTGTGAGCCCAACGCGGTGTGTACACCTGGCGTGCAGGTATGCCTACGGCTCTGAGCGCTGCAACGGCAAACGTACTCTCTTCGCCACAACGTCCGGTTGCGGTCTTGAGCGTTGCGAGAGGCGCCGATGTGCGGGCGTCAGAAGGCTGGTATGTCACCTTCTCGTGGCACCAGTGGTTCACTTCAATGATGGCGTCCATCATCGACATGCCCTTGATGCGGTCCTTCAATTCGTTGTAGAACACCGAGCGTGCATTGTCCAGAGCCTCGTTGTTGACACGGATAGGCACAACGAAGTGGCGGAAAAGCAGTTCGGGAACGTTCTTGCCCCAAGGCATCTCCTTGCGAGCCTTGAATGACATGCGCACGTTGTCGGCGAAGAACGAGGTAGGGTAGTCGGTGACGTCGGCAAGCGGCATGTAGGCATAGAGGAACTTTAATGCTTCCTGCTCGTCGGCGGTCAGATTTTCTTTCTGTGTGTTGTAGAATGTCTTGCCGACAGTCTTAACGCGCTCCTTGAAGATGTTCTCCACGGTGTTGCGGTAGTTGGTGTCGGAAATGAATTGTCCCTGCGCATTCGCTGTCAGACTCAATGCGAATATAGATGCAGAAATAAGAATTTTCTTCATTGTCGTTTTTAAGTATTATAAAAAAGGAGGCTATGGCGTGTTGTCATAGTCTCCTGTAAGCTTTTCTTGTGTGTCAAAATTTTACAAGTAAACCTTGTAATACGCTTCTAACTTTTACAAGTCAATCTTGTTTACACGCTTCTCATGACGACCGCCCTCGAACGGAGTCTTGAAGAATTCGTCCATGATCTTCTCTGCTGTCTTGTTGTCGATGAAGCGTCCCGGCATAACGAGGATGTTAGCGTCGTTGTGCTGGCGTGTGAGCTGTGCAATCTCAGGATTCCATACCAATGCTGCACGTACGCCCTTGTGCTTGTTGAGAGTCATTGCCATGCCTTCACCGCTACCGCAGATACCGATACCTGGATAAACGTCGCCGTTAGAGATAGCTTCGCCCAACTCGTGTGCAAAGTCAGGATAGTCGCAGCTCAGATCGCTGTATGTTCCGTAATCCTTAAAAGGAATGTTGTGGCTCTCAAGGTACTCAACAACAAATTTCTTCAATGCGTAACCTGCGTGGTCGCATGCAATGCCTACTGTCTTAATTTCCATAGTACTGTAGTTTTATTGGATTATTAATAAAGCAAGCTTATGCAGAATTTCTTACTTAACGTGAAGTTCTGCATAAGCTATGCCTGTTTATTTAGATAAGTAATCTTTCACCTGCTTGTAAACGTTCTCTGCGTTGAAGCCCAACTTCTCGTCGAGCACCTTGTAAGGAGCAGAGAAACCGAACGACTCAAGTCCGTATACCATACCCTCAACGCCTACGAGGCTCTGAAGTGTAACGGGGAGACCTGCTGTCATACCGAAGATCTTTGCGCCCTTCGGCAGTACAGACTCCTGATACTCCTTGCTCTGTGTACGGAACAGACCCTCTGAAGGAACGCTTACGATACGTGTCTTGATGCCGTCAGCGTTGAGCAACTCGGCACCAGCGAGGAGTGTAGACACCTCCGAACCTGAAGCGAGGAGGATAACGTCGTAGTTAGGATCGTCCTTAACGATGTATGCACCCTTGCGAACCTGAGAGTAGTCGGTGCCTTCAGGCAGAGAGTTCACGTTCTGACGTGAGCAAATCATCGCTGTCGGAGTATCCATGTTCTCGTTAGCCATCTGCCAGCATACTGTTGTCTCGTCGGCATCAGCCGGACGGAATACGCGTACAGAGTCCTGACCCTTGTGATTCTTCAGCTTCTCCATAAGGCGAATCTGTGCTTCCTGCTCAACCGGCTCGTGTGTAGGTCCGTCCTCACCAACGCGGAATGCATCGTGTGACCATACGAACTTGATTGGAACGCGCATGAGAGCTGCCATACGGATTGCTGGTTTCATGTAGTCGGAGAATACGAAGAATGTGCCGCAAGCCGGGATAACACCACCGTGGAGATACATACCGATGCAGACGCAAGCCATAGTAAGCTCGCTCACACCTGCCTGGAAGAATGCTCCGGTGAAGTCGTCTGGTGCAAGCTCGTGTGTCTTCTTGAGGAAACCGTCGGTCTTGTCAGAGTTGCAAAGGTCGGCTGAAGAGCAAACCATGTTTGGCACCTGCTCTGCCAATACGCCGAGGCAGTTGGCTGAAGCTACACGAGTAGCTACGTCGCGCTTCTGAACGAGAGCACTCCAGTCTACCTTAGGAGCGTCGCCAGAGAACCAAGCCTTCATCTGCTCAGCCTTTTCCGGATTAGCCTTGCGCCATTCCTCTTCGGCAGCATGTCTTTCCTTAACGATCTCGCGAAGCTCAGCGTTGCGCTTTTCGTAAAGTTCCTTGACGTCGTCGAATACTACGAACGGGTCGTTGAGGTCGCCGCCAAGGTTCTTCACTGTGTTCTCGTATGCGCCGCCACCGAGCGGTGCGCCGTGAGTCTTCACGCAGCGCTCGTAGCTTGATCCGTCTTCCTTGCGTGCGCCCTTAGCCATTACGGTGTGACCGATGATGAGTGTAGGACGATTCTCTTCCTTGTTAGCGAGGATAAGAGCAGCGCGGATCTCGTCAGGATCGTTACCATTGATTTCAAGAACGTTCCAACCCCATGATTCGTACTTCATGCGTGTGTTCTCGCGCATCACGACATCGCACTCTGTAGAGAGCTGAATCTCGTTAGCATCGTAGAACATGATGAGGTTGTTGAGCTTGAAGAGGCCTGCGATGCGGCCTGCGCCCTGTGATATCTCTTCCTGAACTCCACCGTCAGAGATGTAGGCATAAATCTTGTGCTGCATCATGGTGCTGCCAAGACGAGCCTCAAGGAACTTCTCTGCAATAGCAGCACCTACGGCGTAGGTGTGTCCCTGACCGAGCGGTCCAGATGTATTTTCTATTCCATGAATAATGTCACGCTCAGGATGTCCCGGACATATAGTTCCCCACTGACGGAATGTCTTCAAGTCGTCAATTGTGTACTTGCCCTGCAGAGCGAGAGCTGAGTAGAGCATAGGAGACATGTGACCAGGATCAAGATAGAAGCGGTCGCGGCCTTCCCATGTCGGCTGATCTGGGTCGAAAACCAAGAACTCCGAAAAAAGAACGTTGATAAAGTCAGCACCTCCCATAGCACCACCAGGGTGACCAGATTTGGCTTTTTCTACCATCGATACAGCAAGCAGTCGAATGTTGTCTGCCGCATGATTCATTAAATCCTTATTATTCATTTTATTATTTAAAGTTTAACAGTTTCTTTCGTGGATAAAAAGGTCTTTTAGCTTGGAAACCGACTTTTTATGGTCTTTTTCCTTTGTTTCTTTTGCAAAGATAGCGATTATAGTTGATATAACGGCTATATTGTTTGCGGAATTTTAAAAAAATATTCGAATTGTTGTTGACTTTCCTATTACTATCCTTTTACTTTTTGGTTGCTTTTCTTTTACTTTTTGTTGGAGCTTAGCTTCTAATTTTGTTGTAACCTACAAGACGATACGTGCGTTGTCCTATACCTTTATAATATATAAGCATTTGGTAGCTGTTCTCGGTTTGGTAGAAGTTGCCTTCTGTCGAAACGGGGTGGAGCGTGCCGTCATCGCGCATCGTGAGGTATTGGTATGAGTAATAGCCTTGCTTCAATGGTATATACGCTTCGTAGAGCTTCGTCTGTTCGTTGTACGTCATCTCGTATCGCGGTATAAAACGGTCGTTTGTCCACACGCCGTTGACAAACACTCTGCCGTTCTGTCGTGGAGCCTGAAGACGGAAGTGAACTGTTACGTATTCCGATATGCGGTCGTTCTCAATATTGTCGCTGTTGCGGATATAGAAACTACCATTGGCGTCTTCGTCGTAGACATAACTCGGTCGTGGAAGGTCGGTCCATATTTGTGCGTGATAGTTCTTGCCGTCCCAACCTACGTTCTCAATGCCAAGAGTAGGGTGGGTTACGTCAAGAATCTCAAACTTATGAAATTCGTTGCCTCCGTTGAAGATATAGTTGCGGTTGTGCTCCCAACGTAGTCCGCTGCCGGTTTGGAATTGTGGCGCTGCGTTAATGCGTGCAGTGCTCCAGCGTCCGTTCTGCATCACGACAGTATAAAGTTCGGCGTTGGGATTCGTAATGCCAAGAGCCGAATAGTTTATCTCTGCAGCCACCTGCTGATGGGCTTTGTTTGTGTCGATATCGGTGTTTGTAGTCACCGCCATGCTCGTTTTAACCAGCGGCTCCACAACCATAAAGCAAGCCGAGAAGACGGTGTCGCCTTCGTTCTCGTCATATACCGTGAGACGATAGTTGCCGCTCATCTTTATGCGGCAATTCTCGTTTGGAATGGAAAGTCGATAGTGGGTGTAAAGCGTATTGGTGTTCAGCGATTCCTCGATGTCGTCAATGGTGCTGCCGTCTGCAAATCCTTCACAGTAGTCCGACTCGAAGATACCTTCAGACACACTCCAGTCGGCTTCGCAATGCTGCAGTCGGTAGGCATAGCGATGATACTCGTGCGTGAGGTCGTCGAAACTGATGTTTATCGCTTCGCCGTTGAGCGTAGCTATAGGCATTGAGAGCCAGTTGTTGCCAGCCACAACCTGCAATGACGCAATGTTCTCCGACTTTATTTCGTTATATTGCGCAAAGCTGTTGGTGGCGGCAAACGCCGACAATGCGATGATTATAGCCAATAGGTGTTTTCTCATAATCTGTTGTTTTAGGAGCGTTTGCCTATTAGAAGTCTACCGACACCTTCACGTTGATTTGTCTGCCCGTAAGGTAGTTAGGAACTGCATACTGCTGTCCAGTCACGTCAGTAATCCAGTAGTAGGAGTTAACGTTGTTTATGCCCAAGAGGTTCAGACACTCGGCGCCCACCCAAAGGTTACGGATAGGGTTGCGCTTGTTGTGTCGGTCGTTATTGTCGATGATGCGATAGTTCAAGCCGATGTCAGCACGTTTGTACGCAGGAGCACGGAACACGTTCGACTCGAGCTCTCTGTGCGGTGCCGAGAACGGCAAACCGTCGGCAAGCGCCAGCTTCAGCGACATCTTCCAGCGTGTGGTGCCGGGGAAGTAGTCGGTGAAGAACATGTTCACGGCATAGCGCTGGTCGGTAGGCAATGGGATAGACTTACCGTTCAGCTTCATGCTCGTGTTCATTAGCGAGAGCGACACCCACGAGTCGGTGCCCGGTACAAACTCGCCGAAGAGCTTCAGGTCCAAACCTGCTGCGTGTCCGCTGCACATGTTGTCGCCATAGTATACCACTTTCACGTTGTTCACGCTGTACGGCACAAGATTGCCAAGCGCCTTGTAGTAAGCCTCGGCTGTGAACTTGAACGGACGATTGTTCATCTTGAAACGATAGTCGAAGCCCGCAATGAAGTGAATAGACCGCTGACTCTTTGCCTTGCGGTTGAGCGAAGCGTATGTTATGCCGTTCACCGTTGTGGTGTCTCTAATCTCCTTGAAGAACGGCGCCTGATAGTAAAGACCGGTGGCGAAGCGCATCGTGATGTTGTCGTTGAAGGCAGGGATGATGCCCAGCGACAGACGCGGACTGAGAATTGTCTCCTTCGTGAAACTCCAGTAGGCGAGACGCACACCGTAGTTCAATGTGTAGAGCGTCTTGCCTGCCGAACCCGTGAAGCGGTATGTGTCCTGCGCATAAGCCTCGATGCGGTTTGCGGTGAGCGTGTTCTTCGCGCGCATACTATATATCATATAGAGGTCTTTGCCGGTATGCGGAATGCTGTATTTGCTCGAGTCGCGCATCTCGTACTCCACCGAGTTCTCGTTGATATGCTCCCATTTGTATGTGAAAGCCGCCTCAATGTCGTGCTTCTTCTGCTTTGTCTTGAACAGCAACTTTGCACTTTCTACGTGCGCCTTAAGATAGTTGCGCGTGTGCTGGAAGTAGGTGCCTACGCCCAGGTTCTCGCTCGTCTCGGTCTGTGTGAGCCAGTACTGACCTTGTATGTCGTACTTCTCCTGCTCGCGCGTGTTGAACGCAGACGCTATGAGCGAAAGACTTGTGTTCTCGCCGAACTTGCGTGTTATACCTAACGAACCGAAGAATGTGCGGAACACGTCTTTCTCATGTCCGTCGAAGTAGACCTTAAACGCCTTTACGTTCTCCATCGTACCAAAGTTGGTCTCGCGGTCTTCGGGCGTGAAGTTGTAGTGGTTGTCCGATATGTTGCCAAGGAACTTGATGTCCCAACGCTTGTTGGGCGAATACGTAAGATAAGTCTGGTAGTCGATGAACGTAGGCTGATACTCGCCCTTTGTGTCCATCGAACCCAGCAGATACTTCGTCGTCTTGTAGCGCAAGCCGTTGCTCCACGAGAACTTCTTGTTGCTCATGCCCACGAAAGCGCTTGCTCCGAGCATGCTTGCTGTAGCAGACGCTTCGAAGCGTTTCGGACGGCGGTATTCGATGTTCAGCGCCGACGACATCTTGTCGCCGTAGCGCGCCTCGTAACCACCCGTAGAGAATCCGATCTTCTCAACCATGTCGGGGTTGATTACTGAGATGCCCTCCTGCTGTCCGCTTCTTACGAGGAACGGGCGGAAGATTTCCACATTATTTATATATACACTATTCTCGTCGAACGAACCGCCGCGCACATTGTATTGCGACGAAAGTTCGCTGTGCGTCGATACTCCCGCCTGACTCTGTATCATTTCCTCCACAGCGTTGCCCGTTGTAGAAGGCATGTTCTTGATATGTTCCTTGCTCAGCTCCTGCGTCTGTCCGGTTTCGATGCGCTTGCCCGTGATTGTAACCTCCGACAAGGCATTGTCGCTGCTGTGCAGCACTACCTGCATGGTCTGCTTGCCACGCGGACGGCGCAGCACGCGCACCTTCGTCTTGTAGCCAATCATCGAGAATCTGATCTCTACCGAATCAGCCGACTGCAACTGCAGACTATAGGTGCCGTTGAGCGCAGTCATGGTCATCTTGCCCTGCTTTGCGCACGACACAGACGCAAACTCAACCGGGTCGTTGTTTTCGTCAATGACCTTACCCGTAAGCATAAACGACTGCGCGCTTGCTGATGCGTAGGCGCACAGACACAGTATTTGAAGTATAAATAATTTCAGTTTCATACCTAAAATAACGCCTGCCAGCCCGATTTATTGTATTTTTAGGCTCTAAAACCGCCTGTTTTTATAAAAAAGAATTAAAGAATGTAATTTTTACAATTATTGTTTTGTAATTATTATAAAATAGTATATCTTTGCAAACGTAATGAACAAAGCAATTAGATAATGAAACACAGCGACGCGGTAACCCGACTTGTAGAACACGGCATAAAGCCCTCTGTTCAGCGCATTGAGATTATGCATTACCTGATGACCCATTTCACCCATCCAACGGTGGAGGAGGTCTATAAGGCATTGCTTCCCAAGATTCCGACACTCAGCCGTACCACGGTATACAATACGCTCAGAATGTTCTCGGAGCACAACGCTGCCCAGATGATAACAATCAACGAGCACCGAGTTTGCTACGATGGCGACGTCAGCCTTCACGCTCACTTCATCTGCAAGTGCTGCCGCAAGGTTTACGACATCTTCGACGAAGTGTCTGATGTTGTCAACCGTAAGGAACTGGCAGGTCATCAGATTGACGACGTACAGCTATATTATAAAGGTGTATGCAAGGAGTGTCGCGAGAAACAGCTTGAGGCTGCTGCCGGCTAATCAAAAGACAAGGCTTTTTTAACAAAATACTATTAACTCTTAAAACAGAAGAATTATGAAGAAGAAATTTATTTGCACAGTATGTGGTTATATTCATGAAGGTACAGAGGCTCCTGAGAAGTGCCCGGTTTGCAAGGCTCCGGCAAGCAAGTTCAAGGAGTTGAAAGATCCGACAGAAGGTCCGGCGTTCGCTACAGTTCACACTCTCGGCGCTGCTCGCGACGAGGAGGCTACTCCTGAAATGATCAAGGATCTCGAGACTCACTTCAGTGGTGAGTGTGGCGAGGTAGGCATGTATCTCGCTATGAGCCGTCAGGCCGACCGCGAGGGTTATCCAGAGATTGCAGAGGCTTTCAAGCGCTACGCATTCGAGGAGGCAGAGCACGCAAGCAAGTTCGCTGAGCTCCTGGGCGACGTTCTGAAGGACACCAAGTCGAACCTCGAGGCTCGTATCGCTGCTGAGCGCGGCGCTTGCGAGGACAAGTTCCGCATCGCAAAGAACGCTAAGGCTGCCGGTATGGACGCTACTCACGACACCGTTCACGAGATGGCTAAGGACGAGGCTCGCCACTGCGCAGGCTTCATGGGCTTGTACAAGCGCTACTTCGAGAAGTAATCACGACATGTAGTCGCACAGTCGGCTAAGATGTAACATAAAGAGGAGGATGTACCGAACGTTTCATGTTTTGGTGCATCCTCTTTTCGTTGTGTAGCGTCCGCCGCCCGATCGGTTTCCGTCCGCCGTCCGATTGGATTGCGTTCGCCGTCCGCACCGTTCGCGTTCGGTGCACGATGACTTTTCTTAGTTTTTAGGGCAATAAAAAACGGGTGTGTCCGAACTCCGGTTGAGGAGTTGGGACACACCCGCTATTGTTTTCCGACCAACAGTCTTATGGTCTTGCTCTCATTATCCGCAGAAGAACAGCACGACGAGCTGCGCCGTGAAGATACGCAGGAACATGCTCAACGGATAAACTGTAGAATAGCCGATGGCAGGAGCCTCGCGCGAGCAAACAGAGTTGGCGTAAGCGAGGGCTGGTGGGTCGGTGTATGTACCGGCGAGCATACCCATTATTGTAAAGTAGTTGAACTTGTACTTCATGCGTGCTATAGTGCCGACAATCAGGATAGGAATGATTGTGATGATGAAACCGGTGAGTACGTAGAGCAGACCGTCGCCTTCTACTACTGTGTTCCAGAAGTTGGCGCCAGCCTTTATACCTACACTCGCAAGGAACAGCACAAGGCCTATCTCTCGAAGCATCATGTTAGCGGATGTCGTGGTATAGGTGTTGAGCTTCATGCGGTGGCCGAAGCGACCGATGAGGATAGCGATGATAAGCGGACCGCCGGCGATACCGAGCTTCAAAGGAACCGGCATTCCAGGGATAGCAAACGGGATGCTACCGAAGATGATACCGATGAAGATACCGATGAAGATGGTGGCTATGTTAGGCGCATCAAGACGCTTCACAGAGTTGCCCATGAGCTCGGCGATGCGGTTTACGTTGTCCTCCGGACCTACTACGAGAATCTTGTCGCCCACCTGGAAGCGGTAGTTGCGGCTTGCGAAGAGGTCCATGCCCTGACGCGAAAGACGTGTAACGGTTACGCCGTATACAGACGAGAAGTGCATCTTGCCGAGTGTCTTACCGTTCATTGACGGGTTGGTAACGACGATGCGGCGTGAAACAAGCGGCTGCTTGCTCTCGTTCTCCTCCCACTCTGTCTCCAGCTCCGGACCTATGAACGCCTGTATGGCTGGAGCGTCAGCCTCGGCACATGCTACGAGCACCTCGTCGCCCATGTCGAAGATGGTGCGGCTGGTCGGGATGCTGTACTCGCCGTTCTTGAACAGACGCGAGAACACGACGTCGCGGTTGAGGAAGTCGCTGATTTCTGCCACTGTGCGACCAGAAAGGTAAGCGTTGTTCACCTTGAGGTGCATCTGGTGCGGCTTAGCCTGCGGGTTCTCTGCCTCTTCGGCTTCGAGCTTCTGCTCCTCCTCCTCAAGCTTTGTGCGGGTGAGGAAGCGGATGGCGATAGTAGCACCGATGATGCCTACCACGCCGAGCGGGTAAGCGCAAGCGTAACCTGATGCAATCTGCGGCAACTCGCCGAAGCCGCTCTGCCATACAGAGTTGAGAGCCTCGTTGGCTGCACCAAGACCCGGTGTGTTGGTAACGGCTCCGTAGAGCGTGCCCACCATCATCGGTAGGTTTGTCTTGTCGTTAGTGTCGAAGAAGAGGTAGTAGCAAGCGAACATTACGCCCACGTTCAGCAGGATAGCTGTTGTAGAGAGCAAGTTGAGTGTTACGCCGCCCTTCTTGAAACTCTCAAAGAAGCCAGGACCTACCTGCAGACCGATGCAGAACACGAACAGAATAAGTCCGAAGTCCTGAACGAAGGTCACTGTGTCCTTGGGGGCTGTGAAACCGATGTGGCCTGCTAAGATACCAGCAAAGAGCACCCAAGTGACGCCGAGCGAAATGCCGCCAATCTTGATCTTGCCCAGCAGGATGCCGACTGCGATGACAATGGCATAGAGTATGGCGATATGGGCAATCGACTCAGTGTTGGTGAATAGGTTGATTATCCAATCCATTTTTTAGTGTTTTAATAGTTTTAATATATAGTTCTAATAGTTTCTATACTATGTTGGGCTTTCGTTTGAAATAGCAATTCTGATAGATAACTAAAAATGATAATTCAAGATTGCCGACAATGTAATCGGCAAACCTGAATTATCAAACTCTATATGCTTAGTAGCTGCGAGCGATAATTACGCGCTGTGTAGCCGGCTTGCCAGAAACCATGTCTACACCCGGAGTCTGCTCGAACATGAACGGCACGCAACGGATAGTGGCCTGAGTCTCTTCCTTAATCTTTGCCTCGGTCTCGGCTGTGCCGTCCCAGTGGCAGAGGAAGAAGCCGCCGTCCTTGATGCGCTCCTTGAACTCCTCGTAGTTGTCGCACTCGTAGATGTGAGCGTTGCGAAAGTCGAGAGCCTTCTTGTATATGTTAGCCTGGATATCCTCAAGCAACTGCTCTACGTATTCAACGATGCCGTCGAACGAGCGTGTCTCCTTCTCGAGAGTATCGCGACGCATGATCTCGATAGTGTTCTCCTCGAGGTCGCGACCGCCCATAACGAGACGTACCGGCACACCCTTCAGCTCGTAGTCGGCGAACTTGAAGCCCGGACGCTTGTTGTCTGCGTCGTCGTACTTCACGCTGATACCTGCTGCGCGCAACTGGCTGATAACCGGAGCGAGCTTCTCTGAGATAGCCTGCAGCTGCTCTGCGTTCTTTGTGATAGGCACGATGACAACCTGGATAGGAGCGAGCTTCGGAGGAAGCACGAGACCGTTGTCGTCAGAGTGGGTCATGATGAGCGCGCCGATGAGACGTGTAGATACGCCCCATGATGTAGCCCATACGTACTCGGGCTTATTCTCCTTGTTGAGGAATGTAACGTCGAACGCCTTTGCGAAGTTCTGTCCGAGGAAGTGCGATGTGCCGCTCTGCAGAGCCTTGCCGTCCTGCATCATTGCCTCGATTGTGTATGTGTTCAACGCACCTGCGAAGCGCTCTGTCTCGCTCTTTACGCCCTGAACGACCGGTACAGCCATCCACTTCTCTGCGAAGTCGGCGTAAACGTGCAGCATCTTCTTTGCTTCCTCTTCAGCCTCCTCCTTTGTAGCGTGAGCTGTGTGGCCCTCCTGCCAGAGGAACTCTGATGTACGGAGGAACGGACGTGTACGCATCTCCCAGCGCATAACGTTACACCACTGGTTACACATCAAAGGAAGGTCGCGGTACGACTGAATCCAGTTCTTGTATGTGTTCCAGATGATGGTCTCAGAAGTAGGACGGATGATGAGTTCTTCCTCGAGCTTGGCAGCCGGGTCTACCTCGATGCCGGTCTTGTCCTCGTTGGTACGAAGACGATAGTGGGTCACCACAGCACACTCCTTGGCGAATCCCTCTACGTGCTCAGCTTCGCGGCTGAAGAACGACTTCGGGATAAGCAGAGGGAAGTAAGCGTTCTGTGCGCCGGTCTCCTTGAACATCACGTCAAGCTGGTGCTGCATCTTCTCCCAGATAGCATATCCGTAAGGCTTGATAACCATACATCCGCGTACGGCTGACTGCTCAGCGAGGTCTGCCTTTGTAACGAGGTCGTTAAACCACTGGCTGTAGTTCTCTGAGCGCTTTGTAAGTTGTTTTAATTCTTTTGCCATTATTTTTTAATGATTAATTTTATGTTCTTAAGTATCTTAATAATGTTGATTACATTAAATTTGCACTGCAAAAATACAAAAAAT
>ERZ1031370.167-NODE-167-length-14254-cov-6.882245_pt1 | contig 14254 bp, 7 predicted proteins | sample MGYA00518176_ERZ1031370 | MGnify/ENA primary metagenome ERZ1031370 (study PRJEB33719, sample SAMN04261143) | wastewater metagenome | biome: rural village; feature: human; material: feces | host: Homo sapiens | place: El Salvador | collected 2013-01-07 ...
ATTGGCACTGACATCCGTGTATATCTTCAACTCACAGGGACAGTACCTCTCGGTGGGCGAAGATGGCAAGCCGGTGCTTTCAAAAAAACCGGTTGCAATGGAGGTAACCGATGCTACAGAGACTCCAGATAAAAACGCCGGTCGCAAGAACTTTAACAGCACAAACATCAAGTGGATATTGAAGTCGTCTGCCGACGGCACTTACACATTGGGCTATCAGGATAGCAACGCCTACTCTACTGCCTTTGTCTACACACAGAATGGCACTATCGCCACTTCGTACGAGGAGCCGGCTGCGACATTCGAGTCTGCACAGTGGACGGTTTCTACAGAAACTCCTAAGCAGCAGGTAGTGTATCTTGACGAAACAAAGGAATACGTTCAGCCGACACTCAATGGCGATTTTGTTGATGTAGAGCTGAAGCGTGAACTTTATGCTAAAGAATGGAATTCAATCTGTCTTCCATTCGACTTGCCAGCCAATCAGGTTGTAGCTGCATGGGGCGCAGGTACAAGAGTTTTGGAATTTACAAGCACCGTAGGAAACAAATTAATTCTTACCGACCGTGCAGACATCAAGGCTGGCACACCATACTTCTTACAGCCTGAGCGTGTGAGCACAGACCACACATACACTTTCACAGATATTAAAACTGCTACATGGGATGTTAGCGAAAAGGTTCCTTCGAAAACAATAAAACCAATAAAACTTACTGGTTTCTATACCCCGACTGAGCTTCCTGCAAGATGCTATGTGTTTGGTGATGAAAACAAGCTTTATCACCTCGTATCTGCTATGCAAGCAGATGGTTTCCGCTGCTACTTCCAGGACATCAGCGGTTCTGACCGCCAGCTCACATGGGGCATCGACGACAACACAACGGGCATCGACGGTACTTTCGTAGCACCGCAGGCTCCTAAGGTTGGAAACATATACACCGTCAACGGTCAGCTCGTGCGCCGCAACTCTACTGCTGCAGGTCTGGCTCCGGGCGTATATATCATGAACGGCATTAAACTCATAGTTAAATAAAAATATACGACCCTATGAAGACATATATAAAACATCATTTTGCTGCGATAATAACGTTGCTCGTACTCGCTGCGACGCAAGCGTTCGCAGCGGAGACAAATATTTTGAGCAATTACACGCCTAACGGCTCGTCGTTCTCAAAAGAAACAACAATTGACTTCCAGAAACAGACATTCAAGGCTGTGCTCGACCTTAGCTCTTGCCAAAGCAACACAACACACGAGAACGTGCTCTCTATCGGCAATGATTTGCAGGATGCAAAAGGATGGGGAGGCTCTGGCATCTACGTAATCCACATCTTCTATACTAAGAGCAGCAATACTCTGCAGGTAAACTGCTTTAACGGTGGCGCAAGCAACACTTACCGTAAAGACCACACCGGCATCTCAGGCGAAACAACTATCGAACTGAACTCGAACGGTCTGTATCTTAACAGCAACAAGATTTGCGATGCATCAAACATCAGCAATATCCTCAGCCTTTCGTCAATTCTCTATGGTAGCAAGCAAGGCAACACACGCTCATGGGCTACATACAAGTCTGTAAGCACTTACAACACATTCGTTACGCCTACCATTGGGAACGACTACTACATTTGCCCTATAGGTTACGCAGCAAAGTGTCTGAGCGTTGAAAGCCAGACACAAAACGCAAGCATAAATGTTAGCACATTAGAAGAAGGTAGTGCCACTCAGAAATGGAACGCGCTTACAAGTAAAAGTACTACTGGCTATTCTTTCCACTTCAAGAGCCTCGGTTCTATCTATGCAATAGACATGGCAGGAACTAATAGTACGGCTCCGCTTATTTGGGATAGTGAGTATGATTACAAAGAAAATGGCACAACAAAATCCAACGCCAACCAAGAATGGAAGATTGTTAGCGCTGGCGACGACACCTATTATTTAGCATGTAGACCACAAGAAACTTCTTCTGATTACTATTTGGTAGTAAACAGCGCTGGCACTGGTCTTGCTAAGACAACATCTAAAACATCAGCTACAGCCTTCGGCTTCATCAAAACCGTGTTCGATGTTAGCTGGATAAGCAACCAGAGCAAGGTGAGCGACCATAAGGAGGACGCTCACGCTACATTCATCCCTTACGCTTCGGTAGAGCAGATGAAGGCGGACGCTAAGCACTACGCAGAGCCGTGGCAGCAGCCCGACGAGAGCAAGGCTGAATATATCAACCTCAACGGAACTTGGAAGTTCAAGTATGTTCCTGGTACATTATCTGGTCCTGGCTCAAGCGAGTTCTATGCAAGCAACTATGACGATAGCGGTTGGAAAAACATCCGAGTGCCGCTCTCTTGGGAAATGGCTAACTACGGCAAACCGGTATACACCAACGTGGGTTATCCGTTCCAAGACAAAGCTCCAAACGCAAACGTGGGTTGGGAGAAATATGGTGTTACCGACCACAACGCAACGGGCTTCTATCGCCGCACCATCACTATTCCTGAGACATGGAAGGACAAGCGTGTGTTTGTACACTTCGACGGCGTATATAGCGCTGCCGTGGTATGGGTGAACGGCAAGTACGTAGGCTACTCGCAAGACTCTAACACCGACGCTGAGTTCGACATCACCGACTTCGTAACTACCGGCGACAACCAGCTCTCTGTACGTGTATATCGCTGGTGCGACGGCTCGTATCTCGAAGGTCAGGATATGTGGCACCTCTCTGGTATACACCGCGACGTATATCTTGTGGCTACTCCGAAGGTGTTCGTGTCTGACCACTATATCACATCTTCGCTCAGCAACGAGGCTACAAGCGGCAGCATGTCTGTAAAGCTGACAGTAGACAACCGCGACAACACTTCGGCAACCAAGACTCTGCAGGTAACGCTGCTCGACCGTGACGGCAAAGAGATTACTACCGAAAAAGAGACTTACAACGGAACATCAACAGAAGAAAAGACCATCAAACTCAGCGGTCTCAGCAACCTGCATCCGTGGAGCGCTGAAGACCCATATCTCTACACAGTTGTAGTAAGTCAGAAGAACGAGAACGGAGCTGAGGAGATGGCGTTCTCTACAAAGTACGGTTTCCGCAACATCACAAAGAATGGCAACCTCATCTACATCAACGGCAAGCGTGTCTACTTCAAGGGCGTGAACACTCAGGACACTCACCCGGAGTATGGTCGTGCTATCGACATGGAGACCATGATGAAGGACCTCACAATGATGAAGAAGGCTAACGTGAACACCGTGCGCACATCGCACTATCCGCGTCAGCCGAAGATGTACACCATGATGGACGCTCTCGGCTTCTACGTGATGGACGAGGCTAACGTGGAGTGCCATGGCAATCAGGGTTTGTCAAATAACAGCAGCTGGATAACAGCTATGGATGACCGCACAAAGCGCATGGTGCTGCGCGATCGCAACCACCCGAGCGTTATCTTCTGGTCGTTGGGCAACGAGTGCGGTGGCGGTAGCAACTTCTCTACAACATACAATACATGTAAGAATCTCGACTCACGCTACGTTCACTACGAGGGTGCAAGCGGTGGAACCTACTATTCAGACCTCGGTTCTTCGATGTATCCAACTGTATCAGACGTAAGCGACAGAAGAAGCGGATACAACGGCAAGCCTTACTTCATCTGCGAGTATGCTCACGCAATGGGTCAGGCTGTAGGTAACTTGAAGGAATATTGGGATCAGATTGAGGACAGCAACGGCATCATCGGTGGTTGTATCTGGGACTGGGTAGACCAGTCGGTTTACGACCCTGCAAAGCTTGTTAACGGTCAGAAGAAGAGCGAAAACGGCTTCAACTATTGGGTGTCTGGCTACGACTACAACTCTACAAGCGGTATAAACTATGGCTTCCAGGGCAACTTCCTCAACAATGGTATCGTCACACCAGACCGCACATGGACTGGCAAGCTCTCTGAGGTAAAGAAGGTGTACCAGTATGTGAAGTTCAGCAACTTCAACACTTCTGCGAAGTCTGTAAACATCGCGAACAAGTATGCGTTCATGCCTATCTCGCCAGACAACTTCGAAATCGGCTATCGCGTGATGAAGGACGGATACTTGGTGGAGAACGGCAAGCTCGAAAGCTTCAACTCTATCGCAGCAGGTTCTGATGCTACAGTCTCACTGCCAATCAAGACAGTTGTAGACAACAACGCAGAGTATCTCGTAAACGTTGAGCTGCGTGTAAAGAAGCCGACAAATGCGAACGTTGCCGACTGGACATCATGGGCTGAGGAAGGCTACAGCATTGCTGACGCTCAATTCTCGCTCTCTAAGCAGGACATCTCTAACGGCACAGCTAAGGGTACAGACGGCACAATGGGATTCCCCGTGCTGCCAATCTACACTTCAAAAGGTGGCTCGTTGAGCGTAAGCGGCAATACCGTTTCTGGTACCGACAACAACGGCAAGGAGTATTCTATCAGCTTCAGCAATGGCAAGATGATGTCATGGACATACGAAGGCCAAAACCTTATCGCTGCAGGTCCTGACTTCAACAGCTATCGCGATGTTGACAACGACCGTTGGATTAGCTCCTCATACAGCAACTGGTCAAGTCTCAGCGTCACAAGCGCACTTAAAAAGAGCGGCAATAATGCAACAATGTCTGTCGAAGGTTCGGCAACTGGATGCAGCTACACCACCGACTATACATTCTACCCAGACGGAACAGTAGACATGAAGGTGACATTCTCGCCAAGTCAATCACTCGCCCGCATCGGCTTAGGTATGCAGTTCGCTTCAGGCTTCGAGAATGTTGAGTTCTATGCCCGCGGCCCTCGTTCTAACTACAGCGACCGCAAGACGGGTTCTTATCTCGGACGCTTCACCACGACGGTAGACGACATGGTTGACGAGTTGATTCACCCGCAGACTTTCGGCGACCACGAGGACTTGCGTGAGTTGATTCTCACAAACAAGACCGAAGGCGTGCAGCTCGGCGTAAAGGTTGGCGGACGCGCTTCGTTCTCGCTCTCTCACTATGACGAGACACAATGGTGTAAAGGAACCGACAATATGTGGAAACAAAAGCTCCACTGGTACGATTTGACACGCAACTCGCAGGTTTACGCTCACTTCGACTATATGCAGCGCGGCTTGGGCAACAACTCTTGCGGTGGCGACCAAACCCTCTCCGACTATGTTTGCCCGTCATGGGGCAGCTACACCTACACATTGCGCTTCAAGCCACAGTCGGCAGAGAGCGTTAATGTGGTGGCAGAGTAAGTCTGCGTGACACATATTTATATATAAAGACTCTCCCGATAGGTAGCAGGCAAATAGCCTAAGCCTATCGGGAGAGTCTTTTTAAGTTTATATAACACTTGTTCTGCGCCTCGTTTATCAGAAAACATGTATTTTCGCAGCGTTAACTTTTAAGCTACTAAAGAATGAAAACGACCGACTATCAACCTTTACTGGAACACATAAGAGAAGAGATTGAGATATACGCTAAAGAGGGCAAGCAAGCTGACTATATCCCGGCACTGGCGAATGTAGACCCTGACCAGTTCGGCCTCAGCCTGCACATGCTCGACGGCAGGACATACAGCATCGGGGCTTCGGACGTGAAGTTCTCTATACAGAGTATCGCAAAGGTGTTCTCGCTTGCCATCGCTCTGAGCATCTTAGGCAAGGATATGTGGACGCGCATCGGAAAGGAGCCGTCGGGGTCGGCGTTCAACTCGCTTGTGCAACTGGAGTACGAGCATGGCAAGCCGCGCAACCCGTTCATCAACGCCGGCGCCTTGGTGACTGCCGACGTTATTCTCTCGCATCTGGAGAACCCGAAGGAGTTCTTCCTGCGCTTCGTGCGCACCATCGCCGGCAACGAGGACATCAACTTCTCGGAGGAGGTGGCGCAGTCGGAGCTGAGCTGCAGCTATCTGAACGCTTCCATCGCCTATCTGCTGAAGCATCACGGCAATCTGCACAACGACGTGAACGACGTGCTGCAGTTCTACAGCACTATCTGCTCGCTGGAGATGAGCTGCGAGGACCTCTCGCATGCGTTCATGGCGTTCGCTCGCAGCAACGAACCTTTCTCGCATGCCGGCGTGAACCTGACTATCTCAAGAGTGAAGCGCATCAACGCCATCATGCAGACGTGCGGCTTCTACGACGAGGCGGGCGACTTCGCGTTCCTCGTGGGGCTGCCTGGCAAGAGTGGCGTGGGCGGCGGCATCGTGGCGCTCTACCCGTCGCGCTACTCGATAGCGGTGTGGAGTCCGAGACTCAACTCGAAGGGCAATTCTATCATGGGTATGAAGGCTCTGGAACTATTCACGTCAGAAACGGAAGAATCAATATTCTGATGAAACAAACCGAAAATCGAAAGATTTTGACTAACTTTGCCAATCGGCAAAACGTGTATTAAAAGAGATAATGACAGAGAAGATTTATTATAAATTCATACAATTCGCCCTGGGCACGTACGAGGGAAAGGAGTTTCTGGACGGGTCGGCGCTGAACGGCTTCGACTGGCAACGCTTCTACGCCTTCGCCAAGAAACAAACGCTGGTAGGAATCATCATGGAGGGCATATCGCGACTGCCGAAGGCGGTAGCACCCAAGCAGGGACTGCTTATGAACTGGTTCATGATGAGCCAGAATATAAGCCGCCAGAACATGATGTTGAACGCTTCTACGGCGGAGATATATAATAAGGTGAAGGCGGCGGGCTACGACTGCTGCATCCTGAAGGGTCAGGCGAACGCGGCTATGTACGCCAACCCTGCGGCGCGCACACCGGGCGATGTGGATATGTGGGTAAATGCTTCGCGCGAGGAGATAAGACAACTGGCGCAGACGTTGGCTAAGGAGAACGGACGGATTGACGAGGAGAGCTACAACCACATTGCGCTCACGACGAACGACATATCCGTAGAGCTGCACTATACGCCGGGCTTCATGGCAAACTTCACGTACAACCGCCGCTTGCAGCAGTGGTTCCGCGAGAGCATCGACGCACAGTGTCGCAACATGATAGCACTGCCCGACGAGGTGGGCGAGGTGGCTGCGCCTACTGCCGACTTCAACGCTGTCTACCAACTCTACCATCTCTACCACCATTACTTCTACGAGGGCGTGGGACTGAGACAAGTGGTAGACTATTACTATGTAATTTTGAATTTTGAATTAGGAGTTTTGCGCTCGGCTCGTAGAGACGCTTGCCAGAGCAAGAATTGTCGCTTACGCGATGAGGAGTTGAAGAATTGTGAATTGGAAAGTCAAAACTCAAAATTGAATAATTCAAAATCGGCAAAGCCGACAATTCAAAACTCAAAACTCAAAACTCAAAATTCTCTAAAGCGTCTCGGCTTATGGCACTTCGCCGGCGCAATGATGTACGTGCTGCACGAGGTGCTGGGCTTGCCAGAGGAGAAGATGATTGCGCAGATGGACAAGAAGCGCGGAGAGATGCTACTCAACGACATCCTATGCGGCGGCAACTTCGGACATCACGACGAACGCCATGCCTGGGGCCGCGACACCTACGACGGCAACGGCTTCAAGCATGGCGCTCTTGGACACAATCTGCTGCGACTGCTAAAATACTATCCGTCGGAGGCGCTGAGCGAGCCGATATTCAGGCTGTGGCATTATTACTGGCGCTGGAAGATACACCAATTATAATGGAAGATGGCTGGAAGATAACCCACTTTTTAGAGTTTTCTTCCAGCCTTTATTGCTCTCATCACCAACCCATTACACCATTCCTGGAAGATATGGCAGATTTTTTCACGTACTGGTTTATATATTAGACTCCTAAGGTCTAAACCTTAAAATAATCCTGCAACTCGACAACAGCCTCAGCATCGTGGTTGTCGAGGTCTTTTATTATCACGCCGTGCTCAAGCAGCGCGATGCGTGTAGATATCTCCGTAGTGTGCTGCAGGTTGTGGCTCGACACAATAACCGTTGCACCCGTCTCCTTATTGTATTCAACAAGAATCTTCTTCAGCATATTCTGGCTGCGCGGGTCGAGGAAGTTGAACGGTTCGTCGAGAATAACCAGTTCGGGACGATTGAGCAGCGCCGCTATGATGCCCACCTTGTGGCGATTGCCCGCAGAGAAATCGCGTATGTACTTCTTCTGGTTGAGTATCTCGCCGCCCATCAAAGGCTCGAAGTAGACAAGGCGTTCCGCAATCTGCTCCTTCGTCATGCCCGACACACGACCGATGAAGTCGAAATATTCCTCCGCCGTGAGGAAGTCGATGAGGAAACCATCGTCGATGTACGCACCGGTATACGCTTTCCAGTCCTCGCTCAGCGCCGGATTGATAGGAGAGCCCCCTCCAACTCCACCGTCGGGGGAGAGCTTGAGGCTGCTTGGAACAAGTTCAACGTCATCCGCAGACGGATGCATTGTAACAACACCCTCGTCCACCTTCAGAAGGTCGAGCATAAGGCGGAAAAGCGTAGTCTTGCCGGCACCGTTGTTGCCCACAAGACCAAGAATATCACCGTTGTTGATGGTGAAACTTTTAATGTCTACGGCAGTGTTCGTGCCGAAGTGTTTCTCAAGATTACTGAGTTCTATTTTCATATACTTTCTAATTATTTACATTCTAACTCTTGCTTCAGGAACTTCGCCGTGTAGCTTTCTTTGCATTCAGCTACTTCCTCCGGCGTTCCCTTTGCGAGCAAGCGTCCGCCACCGCGTCCCCCTTCAGGTCCCATGTCGATGATATAGTCGGCGAGCTTTATCACGTCGAGGTTATGCTCGATGATAATCACCGTGTTGCCACGGTCGACCAGTTTCTCTATCACCTCCATCAGAATCTTTATGTCCTCGAAGTGCAGACCCGTTGTCGGTTCGTCGAGAATATAGAGCGTCTTGCCGGTGTCGCGCTTGCTGAGTTCGGTAGACAGCTTCACACGCTGACACTCGCCACCCGAGAGTGTCGTCGAAGGCTGACCCAACTTGATGTAACCCAAGCCCACCTCCTTCACGGTTTTTAATTTCTGCAGAATGTTAGGCACGTTCTCGAAGAACTCTACAGCCTGATTGAACGTCATATCGAGTACGTCGGCGATGCTCTTTCCCTTGTAGCGCACCTCAAGCGTCTCACGATTGTAGCGCTTGCCGTGACACTCCTCGCACGGCACGAGCACATCCGGCAGGAAGTTCATCTCGATGGTGCGGTAGCCGCCGCCCTTGCATGTCTCGCAGCGTCCGCCCTTCACGTTGAACGAGAAGCGCCCCGGCTTGTAGCCGCGTATCTTCGCCTCGGGCAGATTGACGAACATGGCGCGTATGTCGTTGAACACGCCGGTATATGTAGCCGGATTGGAGCGCGGCGTGCGACCAATCGGCGACTGGTCTACGTTCACCACCTTGTCTATATTATCTATGCCCTCGATACTGTCGTAGGGCATCGGCTTCTTCAGCGAGCGGTAGAAGTGCTGCGAGAGAATAGGCTGCAACGTCTCGTTGATAAGCGTCGACTTGCCCGATCCGCTCACGCCCGTCACCACGATGAGCTTGCCCAGCGGAAACTCTACGTCAACATTCTTCAGGTTATTGCCCTTCGCACCGCGTATCACGATGCTCTTGCCGTTGCCCTCGCGTCGCTTGGCAGGTATCTCTATCTTACGCACTCCGTTAAGGTAGTCGGCTGTGATAGTGTGCTCCTTCAGCATCTGAGTGGGCGTTCCCTGGAACACCACCTCGCCACCACGAATGCCCGCCTTCGGACCAATGTCAACGATATAGTCGGCGTTGAGCATCATGTCGCGGTCGTGTTCTACCACAACCACGGTGTTGCCCATGTCGCGCAGCTCCTTCAGCGAGTGGATAAGACGGTCGTTGTCGCGCTGATGCAGACCGATGCTCGGCTCGTCGAGGATGTAGAGCACATTGACGAGCTGCGAACCGATCTGAGTGGCAAGGCGAATGCGCTGGCTCTCGCCGCCGGAAAGCGTAGCCGACTGGCGTGAGAGCGACAGATAGTCGAGACCCACGTCGAGCAGGAAGTTGATACGTGTCTTTATCTCCTTCAATATCTCCGTAGCGATAACCTTCTGACGAGAGTCGAGGTGGGCTTCTGCCTCGTCTATCCACTGCTTGAGCTGCTGAATGTCCATCGCAGACAGCTCCGCAATGTTCTTATCCCAGATGCGATACGACAGCGCTTCGCGGTTAAGGCGTGCGCCGTGACACTCAGGACACTCAGTCATAGCGAGGAACTGGTCAGCCCATTTCTGTCCGGCCTGCGAGTCGTCGTTCTCCATGACGGTGCGCAGATACTTTATGACGCCGTCGAACGTGCAGAAGTAGTCGCTCGACGTACGCACCACGTCCTTGCTGATGCGTATCGTTTCGAGCGAGCCGTACAACACCTCGTTGAGCGTGTCCTCAGGTATCTCGCTCACCGGCGTCTTCAGCGTACATTCAGCCGCTTCGAGAATGGCACCAATCTGCCAGAATATCATCTGGTTCTTATACTTGCCCAGCGGAACAATGGCGCCCTCGTATATAGACAGCGAGTCGTCGGGGATGACCTTCTTCATGTCAATCTCGTTGACATAACCCAAGCCCTTGCACTTGCTGCAGGCGCCTTCGGGCGAGTTGAACGAGAACATATTGGGTGCAGGGTCGCGGTAAGAGATGCCCGATGTAGGGCACATCAGTCGCTTTGAGAAGTTCTTTGCCACGCCCGTGTCCTTGTCGAGAATCATTATCTGTCCGTCGCCCTCGCGCATTGCCGTAGCGACAGTCTTGCGCAGGCGGTCGTCGAAGCCGTCGCGCATCTGCATCTTGTCTATCACCACCTCAATGTTATGGTTCTTGTAGCGGTCGGTCTTCATGCCGCTTCTTATCTCCGTAATCTCGCCGTCGATGCGCACGTAGAGATAGCCCTTGCGACGAAGTGTCTCGAAGAGTTCGCGGTAGTGACCCTTGCGCTGCCTTACGAGTGCAGCGAGTATGTATATGCGCTTGCCGGCATAGTCGGAGTTGATCATCTCGATGATGCGCTCCTCGGTATACTTCACCATCTTCTCGCCCGTAACATAGCTGTAAGCCGTTCCGGCGCGAGCATAGAGCAGACGCAGATAGTCGTATATCTCGGTCGTTGTGCCCACGGTAGAGCGTGGGTTCTTGTTTGTTGTCTTCTGTTCGATGGATATAACCGGACTCAGACCGGTTATGTTGTCGACATCGGGTCGCTCCATTCCGCCAAGGAAGTTGCGTGCGTATGCCGAGAACGTGTCGATGTATCGGCGCTGACCCTCGGCATATATCGTGTCGAAGGCAAGCGACGACTTGCCCGATCCGCTCAGTCCGGTGATCACCGTGAGCGAGTCGCGTGGTATCTCCACGTCAATGTTCTTCAGGTTGTGGACGCGTGCGCCCCAAACGTTTATCTTTTCTCCCATAGAGAGTTGAGAATTTTGAGTTTTGAGTTTTGAATTTTGAATTATCGGCAGAGCCGATTGTGAATTAATGAGTTGTGAATTGTGAGTTGTGAGTTGTGAATTGTGAGTTGTGAATTCAAAATTAAGAAATTCAAAATTCAATAACTCCTAATCGGCGGAGCCGACAATTCAAAACTCAAAATTCAAAATTCAAAACTATCATTCCGTTGGATTCACCCCATTGTTTTCGGTATAGCCACGCAGCAGGTTCACATCCTTCTTGATGTTATACTTTCTTCCGTCGGCTCCCTTCGCCTTCACGAGCACGAAGTAGACGCCCTGCTTCACATCCTTGCCGTTGAACTTGCCGTCCCATCCGCCCGCAGGGTCGTGCCATTCGTATATCTTCTGTCCCCAGCGGTTGAAGATGTAGGCGTCGAACTCCACGATGCTCTGGTAGTTGTTCTTGGCGCGATAGATGTCGTTGATGCCGTCGCCGTTGGGCGAGAAGGCGTTGGGCATCTCGAGCTTACTCTCCGATATCTGTATGGTTATCGGCTGGGCGTCCTGCCAGTAGTCCTTGGTGTAGGCTACGGTGTCGGTGCCGTTGATGAACGTGGCGTAGAGCACGATGCGGTGCGAACCCGCCTCGGTGAACGTGTACTCGGTCTCTTCCTCGTAGCGCACGAGGTAGGGCTGTGTCTCTCCCTCCTTGGTGAAACGCCACTCGTAGTGGGGCGTGTACATGCCTACGTTTTCGGCATTGGCGTGGAACACCACCGTGAGCGGTGCCGAACCGGAATAGCTCGTGCCGGTCTCCTCGCCTTCGTCGGTGGTGAACGTAGCTTGCGGGTCGATTGTCGGCACCTCGTCGGCGTATGCCTGCAGCGTGGTGCAGAGAACCAACAATAAAAGTGTTCTGATGTATCTCATTGTCTACTCGTTTACTTATCGTCTTGTTTACTTGTCTACTCGTTTACTTGTAATGCAAAGTTAGTTATTATCTCGCACACAGCAAAACGCTGCAACCTATTTATAACGTTATTTATGAACAAAGATTTTTGCAAACAATATATTTTGTGTACTTTTGCAATGTTAATTTTAATAGAATGATAGAAATGAGACGTAGCATTAGAATTCTTTTCTTGTTTTGCGCCATGCTGCTGGCATCGTCGGTGGCAGCGCAGACGCCGAAGTGGCAGGACTTGTATAAGGTAAAGAAGAAAGACACGATATATGGCATCGCCCAGAAGTTCGGCATCACCATCGACGAGCTGATGCAGGCAAACCCCGACATGCAGAAGAACGACTATGTGCTGAAGAAGGGCGAGCAGCTGCTCATTCCGTTCCCGAAGCAGGTGCAGACCACTGCTGCAACAACAGCGCCGAAGGCTTCTGCAACACAGCAGCGTGCGGCTAACACGGTGAACGTGGGCGTGATGCTGCCGCTGCACAACGTGGACGGCGACGGACAGCGCATGATAGAATACTACCGTGGCATGCTCATGGCATGCGACAGTCTGCGCAGTCAGGGCATCAACACCAACATCTTCGCTTGGAACCTGCATAAGGATGCCAGCGTAGCGCAGGTGCTTGCCGACGCCAACGCCAAGAACTGCGACCTTATCTTCGGTCCGCTCTACACCAAGCAGGTGAAGCCGATAGGCGACTTCTGCCGCAAAAACGGCATACGTCTCGTCATCCCGTTCTCTATCAACGGTGGCGACGTGGAGACCAACGACCATATATTCCAGGTTTATCAGAGTCGTGTGCTCACTGCCGAACTGTCTGTGAACGCGTTCATGGACCGCTTCAAGGATGCGCATCCGGTGTTTGTCGACTGCAACGACACGACAAGCGACAAGGGTGTGTTCACAGCCGCCCTACGCCGCCGTCTTGAGGCTGAGGGCATTGCGTACAACATAACCAACCTGAAGTCGTCGGAGCCGATGTTCGCCAAGGCGTTCAGCGCAAAGAAGCGCAATGTGGTGATTCTGAACACGGGTCGTTCGCCGCAGCTTAACTCTACGCTTGCAAAGCTGAACACGCTGCGTGCTTCTTACCCGAACATACAGATTGCGATGTACGGCTACAACGAATGGCTGATGTACAAGCGCGTCTACCAGGACTACTATTACAAGTACGAGGCATACATCCCGACGGCATACGTCTACAACGAGTCGGCGCCGGCTACAGCAAGTCTGGAGCGCCACTATCGCCAGTGGTTCAAGTCGGATATGCGTTTGGCTCTGCCGCGCTTCGCCCTCACGGGCTACGACCAGGCGCAGTTCTTCATCCGCGGCATAAACAAGTACGGCAAGCAGTTCAACGGCACTCCGCAACAGAACACGTACAAGCCGCTGCAGACTCCGCTGAAGTTCAAGCGCGTGACGAACGGCGGCATGCAGAACAACTGCTTCGTGCTGCTCCACTACAAGCCGACACGCACGATAGAAACAATTACGTATTAAAGCCCCTCCCAACCCTCCCCGTCGGGGAGGGCTTGGCTGCTCTTCTTCGGCTTAGAAGACTTAAAGAGGCTTAGAAATAGAGAGGCTTAGAGAGGCTTAGAAAGGCTTAGAAACAGAAAGGCTTAAAGAGAAAAAGAACAAATGATAAAGAATATAAGAAAAGCACTCCTCGCTCTGCTGCTGACGGCAGCCGTGTGCGCAAAAGCGCAGGTGGGCGACTACCGCAACGACCTTGCACTCGGCTTCAACGGCGGCTTCGTGATGAGCAGCGTGAGCTTCGTGCCTAAGGTTACGCAGACGCAGCACCCGGGCTTCACCGCCGGTCTCTCGTTCAAGCCGTCATGCTACCGCATACCACCTGATTGCTCCTGGCGGCATACACCCGTCCG
>ERZ1031370.189-NODE-189-length-13617-cov-15.249152_pt1 | contig 13617 bp, 10 predicted proteins | sample MGYA00518176_ERZ1031370 | MGnify/ENA primary metagenome ERZ1031370 (study PRJEB33719, sample SAMN04261143) | wastewater metagenome | biome: rural village; feature: human; material: feces | host: Homo sapiens | place: El Salvador | collected 2013-01-07 ...
TCAATTTCGTTGGCTGAATAATATGGCTGCGTTGGCTGAACGAAGTAGCTCTGTTAGCTGAATGAAGTAGCTCAGTTAGCTGAATGAAGCGGCTTGGTATAATACGATTCGCTAGTCTGTTAGGCGATCCGCCGGAACGCCTAACGGAGGAAAGGACATATCCGGCTCTACGGATTTTTTTATTCTAAAAAATCTTTTTAACACTAAAAATTTGGCAATCTTAATTATTTGGTCTATTTTTGCACAAAAACAAGAAAAGTATGGCAATAGATAAAGTTAAATATTGGAAAGAACTTGCAGACTATGACATCGAAACCGCTGAGGTTATGTACAACGGTGGAAGATGGCTATATGTTGGCTTTATGTGCCATTTGGTTATAGAAAAAACAATAAAGTCGTATTGGAGTGCTATAAAACCAGACGAGGTTCCATACATCCATAACCTCTTGAAGTTGGCACAAAGCTGCGGGTTAGTATCAAAAATGACATCAGAACAGCTAAAGTTTCTTGCGGAATTAATGCCAATGAATATTGAGGCAAGATACCCATCCTACAAAGATGAGCTAGCGAAGAAATTGACTCCAGAATATTGCAGAACATTAATAAATAAAACAAAAGTTTTAAAACAATGGATAGAGAACATGCTTTAATGATAGTAAAATGCTACAAGGAAGCAATACTTCCATTGCTTGCTAATGCGAAAGTATATCTGTATGGTTCTTGTAGTAGAAATGAAGCAAGAAAAGATAGTGATATTGATGTAGCAGTAGTTATACCTAAGCTTAATGGCGACTGGCTGGACACTACATCTTCATTATGGCTTGCCACCCTTAATATAGATACATCTATAGAACCGGTGTTGATTGAAGAATGCAAACCATCACCCTTATATGATGATATAATGCGTAATGGGATAGCAGTATAAAATACAGAAATCCCCCATCCTTCTTTCTCAAGCCGGATGGGGGGTTGCTTATCTTTTAGTATCTTGCTTCATATCTCCAGTATTACTTGTAATTTTGTGCAAAGATACAACTATTTGGGAATAATACCAAAGAAAAAAGGATTTTTTTCGGTAATCTGCAGAAAACAACATTCCTGGTAGATACTCATACATTCGTATCTAGATGGTCCCTATATATAATAAGGTGTAGGGCCGTTAATTAAAAAGCAGTCGATAGTGAAAAGTTCACTGCCGACAGACTAACTTGTTTTTGAGTCTGTAAAGTTATCTCCATAGGGGCTCGGAAATCCAATTTTCAGGAAAACCCATAGCTGTCGGATCTACCTGTGAATAAGAAGCGAGTAAGGATTTGAGCTTGTTCTTGAAGTCCAATCCGTATCCCATGGAATCAAGCCAATATGCAATACAACAGGCTATAGCATATACTTTGTTTGCATCTACACCTTCTATGTTCACCCATGCACCACGTAAAGAAGCGCTCATTTGAGGAGCTGTAGAAAGATAACGGTTCCAGAGGCGTGAGTGGTGAGCGCAACAGTTTCTCAAGACAGTTACGCTACGCATCCAGCTTTCCAATACCTCATGCTGAGGAAGATTGAACTGACGAGCTACACGCTTCTTCAATTTCTTGTCACAGAAATTGTAATAGAGTTTTGAAAGCGTACCGAAAGATGCCAGTTCAAGAGTTTTCCATGCTGGTGGGAAAATTGGCTTGTCATAGTTGCGCCTATGCTCCTTGATAAAGTCCTCTTTACTACGTTGAAGCTCTCTGTCTATGGAGTTCATATTCTCAATAAACTTATGTTCGTCATCAGCAAGGCTTGTATCAAAGAACCAAAATGTTCCATGTTCCAATGAGAACTCTTGTATAATTTTTGTGCGCAAAGCTATCTCTAATCGTTGGATAGCTTTGAACATCAAGTCTCTCAACTCCATATCAAAGTTGTAGAGAGCTACGGCATCTTCAAATCTACTATTAGGCTTAAATTGATGTGAAGTTTTATCTGCCTCCATTGGACGAAGGTATTGAACAAAACGAAAATAACTGACCTCTCCAAGGAATTTTGCAGTCTTGGATGAATCTGCAATATTTAAGCCTCTACTTTTTAGTAGTTCTATTTGTTCAGAAATAGAAAGAGCCTGCTTAGTGTATAATCTTAATGTACTCATAAAAAGCAAAAGACCCGCCCTGGTTCGCTGTTCTAATGGGAAGCGTGGCGGATTCTGTTGCTGCAAAGATACGAATAATCATTGACAATACAAACTTTTTAGCAAGAAAAATCATTCTAAAGTGGATTCTTTAACATATTTATATTTAATAATGCCAAATCTGATCATAGAATCACGTTTTGTCAGTGGAGAAAAGTTTCTAAAAATATCGCTTTGTTTTTTATCTCTTTCCTATTCTTTAGCACCCAACCTCCGAATTGTATGAAGCTCCTATATATAATAAGGTATAGGACCGCCAATCTCCCCTATATATAATAAGGTGTAGGTTTTGTTGGGGCATAAAGGCGGAAAAAGGGGAAAATGGACCGGTTAGAAGCCCGAAATGGGGGCTATTTTATAAAAAACATAAGAAAATTAGCCTTTTTTTGAAAAAAAATGCTCAAAAACTTGCAGGTTTCGAAAATTATACTTATATTTGCAACATGAAAAATCTCCTGGCTGGAGATATTCATAGACAACAAGAACTGAGTGGCGACAAAAAGCCACGACATTTAAGAACAATAAGAACTTAGTGGTCATAAAAAACCACACGATATATAAGAACAATAAAATAGCTTTTCTAAGAGGACCTTTGAAAAAGAACGAAGAACTTTTCTAAGAGTGCAGACTCTTTTCATCAAACGGAACTCTTAATTCGATTTAGAGAATTAATTAATAACTTCCTGCCGAAAGGTTAGGAAAATCGTATAACTTTATAAATTATTACCGTATGAAAAGAAAGTATTTTAGCGCGCTGCTTATGGGTGCATTGACAATTGCCTCGGTAAGCACATTTACTTCTTGTAAAGATTACGACGATGACATTAGCAATTTGCAACAGCAGATTGATTCTAATGCAAAAGCAATTGAAACCATTCAGAATTTGATTAAGGGTGGTGGTCTTGTTAAAGGAGTAACAAGTAATAATGATGGTATTACTGTTACGCTCAGTGATGGAAATACAGTCACTATTTCAAATGGTAAGGATGGTGCTCCTGGTACAGCATGGACTATCGGAACAGATGGTTACTGGTATAAGGATGGTACAAAGACAGACAACTTGGCTCGCGGTCCTCAGGGCGAGAAAGGCGAGAAGGGTGAACAAGGCGAGAAGGGTGAACAAGGCGTCAAGGGTGAAGCAGGCACAAGCGCATCCGCAGCATCTTATGAGTACTATGTTCCTAATGCTGAATCTGGTTACTTCGACATCTACAAGGATGGCAAGAAGGTAAAACAGAGTAATGTTAAGTTTGTATCAGAAACTCCAAGCTCTATCACCGCTTCTTTGGATAATCAAAACTTGATCCTCACAGGTGTTAAGGGTATTTCTGGTGAAAAGGTCGTTATTTCGCTTACTGGTGATTTGACAGGCTTGGTATTCATGCCAAATCTCTACTTGGATGGTATTGAGACTTTGACTTATGACTACTTGCATGGTGAATACTTAGGGCATAAGGAAAATTTGACTGGTCTTAGCCGTTTGACTACTACTGATGGTAGCCATAAGACAATCACAGGTCTTGATAACTATTTGCCAGACAGATTGAACAATTCATTAGCCGTTGCTCCTGCTGCTGCAACTTTGTACAATTATGGTCCTGCTTGGGGTGTTAAGTATCACATGAATCCATCAAATGCTGATATGGCATACGAGGATATTACGGGCTTCAATCTCCTTGAGCCAACAATCTTGAATTATCATACTCGTGCTACAGCTTCAGCGCTTGGAAATATTACTTCTCCAGAGTTGAACGATGCAGGTAAGGCTCTCTTCAATACATCTAATGGTATTGTAACAGCAGGTTTGAAGATTCAGCATCCTGAAAAGTTGGAACCATTCCCAACTGTTAAAGATAAGAATGAGACAGCTAATACGATTGCTTTGCAGGCTAAGACTGCTGCAAGTACAGTAGCTGAAGGCAAGGTTACTTCTGATTATGCTTTGATTCAGCCGCAGAAGGCTTACCTCGAGGCTTTGTACTGGAGATTGAAACCTCATTATGCTGGAGCAGGTTTGCCTAATACCCGTATGGGTGATGAAACAGGTGTTCCTGTAGATAAGTACTTCGGCACAACTGCTGATGATGTTACCAAGAAGGTTCACGTTTATGACTCACCTCAGGAGGCTTTGGCAGATCCAGATGGTGCAGCTCTTGAACTTTACTATAACAGCGCTGAGGGTATTGATATTGCAAGCTACCTCGGACTCCATATGATGGTAGAGGATGTTAAGCAGTTTACTCCTGGTACTCCTAATAAGCTTGGTGTTAACCTGAAGGAGATGTCATTAGAAGAAGGTAAGGAATGGGGCTTGACATATCAGTTCAACCTCGTTGAATACAAGGTAGACGGTAACGCTACGATTGATAGCCGTTATGCTAAGTGGGTTAACAAAGACGCTGGTATTCTCCGTGCATGGAATGTTGATGCAGAGGGTAATCCAACTTCTGAGTCTGCTACTTCTATCGACCGTGAGCCATTGGTTCAGGTACTCGTTAAGCGTGGTGATAAGGTGGTTTTGGATGGTTACATCTTGATTCACATTACACGCCAGAACCCAGAGGTTGCTCCTAATAAGACAATTGACTTGTTTGCAAAGGATCCAAAGCATGCAGAGTTCGATCTCTGCAATGGTATTGCTGATTTGAAGACTACATGGGCTCAGTTCTCTGCAACTGTATTGACAGAGGGTCTTGAGAATATGACAAAGAAGGACTTCGATGAGCAGTATACTATTGATTCTAAGGGCACATACGGTTCTGATGCTGCTGGTAATACTACTTTGGATCTGAAGATGTTCAAGGCTGCTCCTGAGAAGGGCGGTACATACAACGCTGCTGATGATCTTGGTAATATCGAGTACTTCGGTAATACAGAGGGTACAACTAACCATGCCTTCAAGTGGCATTTGTCTGCTGAAGATCTTGAGAAGTTGACTCATGATCAGGTTAATCCTGTTACTGTAACTCGCTATGTACGTTACATTGGTAATGCAAAGGCTAAGTATCCTTACATCTATGTTAAGTTGACTTACAGCTTGTCACGTATCAATAAGAACCAGACATTCGGTGAGTTGATTCCTGAGTACTGGAAGGGACTTGATGGTTCTGTAAATGGCAAGGATGCTGTTATCTTCGATGTTAAGGAGCCTACAGATGGTAGCGATATCTTAGGTATTAGCCGCAAGGTTACTTCTACTTTGAAGGGTAATGTTGCTAAGTTAGTAGGTCCTCACAAGTATTACTTCGTTCCTGAGCCTGTTGTAGTTGGTGGTTATACAATCACTCCACAGAGAAGTGCTGCTGATACCAAGTGGAACAAGTTGTTCTGCAAGTATATCATTGGTGACTCTCACGTATTCAGCAAGGCTAAGTTGCAGGAAACTCTTGAGGGTTGTGCTATTAACTACGCAGATGGTGCATTCATGAATGAAGATCTCTATGCAGTAAAGGGTACTTCTTATGTTAAAATTGCAACATTGGATCCTGCTACTAGTGAGATTACATTGATAAAGAATGAAACAACAAAGGCTGTCTTGAATGCGATTGGTTATGAACCAGCGAATGCTAATATCCAGAAGGAGCTTCGCTCTTGGGTAGGTGTTGTAACTGAGAATACTTGTGGTGTTGCTGAGTTTGTTAAGGATGGTATCTTCCTGACATCTTGGGAGCGTCCAATCAACTTGATTGATGTTGCTACAGAGCCACGTATCGATGCTAACACCAATGGTAACGTTATCTACGCTCTTGATCTCTTTAAGTTGTACGACTGGCGTGGTTGGAATACTGCTACTGTTTCTGAGGCAGGTTGTGTAGCTAACCAGAGTAATATGTGGGGTGACCACCTCTGGTTCTGGGGTTACTACAATGTGAAGTCTATCACTATCGATACTACACCTGCTAATGTTGAGACAACTCTTGGCGGCGGTCCTACAATGGATCAGGTTAGTGGAGACGTTGAACTCAAATGCGGTAATAGAAGTGGTGTTGCTACAGATCCTAAGATTAAGGGTAAGGTAACTTACACCAACGATTTGACTTCTTACAACTCTGCAAGTAAGAATGCTGCTTTGGCAACCTTCATGGAGGCTAATAAGGCTAAGTTCGGTACTATCTGGTACTACAACAATGGTGGTAACGTAGAGACCTTCAAGGTAAAAGTTCCTATCACTATCGCTTACGAGTGGGGTGAGTTTACTACTAAGGTTGAGTTCACTATCAAGGGTACAATCGGTGATTAAGACATTTATTGAAAAGAAAATTAATAATTAAGCTCTAATTAGAGGGTGTGCCTAAAAGAGCGGCGCACCCTCTTTTTATTTAAAAATGTGACGGGTATGAAAAAAACTATATTATATTCTCTCTTGGCTATATTGGTCTTCTCATTATGCTCATGCGGTGAGAAAAAGAAAAGTCGCGAACAGCAGGTTGATGAATTCAGAAGCGAATTGACAGAAGAAGATACGGCTGCTATGTTGAAACTTTGTGATGATGCCATGGCGCAACTCAAGGCAAAGGATTATAACGCAGTGCTTGCTAATTTGCATGAATATACCGATTCTACGCAAGAAGTGAAACCTCTCACAGAAGAAACAAGACAAAGATATCTTAACAAGTTTAAGATGTTCCCTGTATTGGATTATACACGCGTATATTACTCATTCCAGTTGCAAGGCTGCAATGATGTGAAATATGATGTTACCTTTGCAACGGCAAAACAGGCTGGAACCGCTGAACCGGCAAAGACAGCTTATATGTTCAATCCGGTGAAAGTAGACGGCACTTGGAAACTGTGTGTAAAGACGGCTACTGACGAAATAGATATGAACATGCGCTAATAAAACATTTAAACTTACCTATTATGAAGAAATCATTGTTTGTCATATTACTGGCTTGTGTGTCTGCCCCCGGTTGGGCTCAGATACAGCGCACTGTTGTATTTGATTTCAGTCAGCCACTCAGCCTTACTCCTTCCATAACTCCACCTGAAGGTAATAGTAATGAAGTTCCCGTTACTGATAATGTTTTCTCTAATGGCGACATTACTATTGATTTTGAGTGGGGTAATCTGGGATTGGGTACAGCCATCGTAAACTTTACTAATCGCTATACTCATGATATCTCCTATTATCTCAAAGTCAGTCAGCAGGCTTTGATGAAAGTGCATGCACCTGATATCGGACGTCTTGACAGAGTATCTTTCTCCGAAGGTAGTACTGTAGGTGATCTTCGAGTGACAGACGATGAATTAGGAAGTCAGGAAGATGGATACAAGACATGGATTAATGATAAAAAGCAGGATATCCATGACTTAATATACAAAAACAGTTTTTCGAATGCTCAATTAAAAAAGATTACGGTACTCTATACCATGCCGTCTACCATTCTGACAGCTACAGGTGATTTGGAGAATGGCAGTGTTTTAGAGTACTTTGAAAACATGCATCTTACATTCGACCGCAACATGCTGGTTAAAGATGCATCCAAAATCACACTCTCTGATGGAACGAGCAGCCAGATGCTTTCTGCTACTGTAAAAGACAATGTGGTAACCTTATCTGCTGCTAGCCAGATAGCTAAGAATGGTACATATATACTTACGGTTCCTGCAAAGAGTTTTGTTGATAAGGAAGGCTTTGAGAACAAGGAAATGAAATTCTCTTTTGTCATCAAGGCTCCTTTTAGTCCTGTTTCGATTACTCCTGCAGCGGGAACCGTTGAAACTTTACCTCTTACTATTGCCGTAGACTTCGGAGAGAAGGTTGGATATGTAGATGAGGCTGCCAGCGTGAAATTACTGAAAGATGGTAACGACTATCTGACAGCAAAGGCTGTCAAGGCATCTGATACGAAAGTTAATTTTGAAATACAGGGCGCTGCAGGTGCTATCTCAAAGAAGGGTACTTATAAACTTATTGTTCCTGCTAATGTAGTTTGCAACGACAAGAAGGGCGATGCCGAATGGGAACGCTACAATAAGGCTTTTGATGTAGAATATGTTGTTGTCGGTTCTGCCGCATATCTGAAAGCTCTGAAATTGTTGCAGAATAATACGGTGGGCTATCCTAAGGTTACCTGTGACGCTTATGTCGCTTTGAACGAAGTTGTCGGGAATGAGGCATCAACAGATGCAGAATTCAAGGCTGCTATTGATGCTTATTATAATGAAACTGATGTTCTTCTTCCAGAGAACAAGAAGTGGTATAAGATAGCCAGTGTAAATAAGAAGAATGAACGAAAGTATCTTGCCGTAAGTGACAATCAGGTTCTGTTAGTAGACAATATTGATGAAGCTTCTGCGTTTGAGGCGTTAAACCATAGTGGAGTCTTCACCTTGGGTGATGCTGATGACAATATGCTGAATGTCAATGGAGTGACAGCTGATGCAGGTGCAGAAGTAAGCAAACTTACAATTGCCAAACTGGATGGCTCTGCTGTACAACTCGAATCGGGGGATGTCTTTGATGCAGACAAAGCATTGGGTACTTTCTCAATCAAGGGATCTTATCCATCTGTAACGGGAAGCTCCAGCGTTGCTTATGCTTTGTGCAATCATGCAGACAAGAAATATCAAACAGAAGCAGATGTTGCTGCTCCGTATTGGCAAAGCAGTCTGACCAGTGCCTTCGCATTCGTTGAGGTTGAAAAACCGGCTGCTGCAATCAAGACCGTAAAGACAGTTTACAAGTTGACACCTGCAATAGTAGGAAGCAATGCCGATCTTCTGACTCTTTCTTTCGATGGGTTGACTCATGTTACAGTAATGAGTGATGCTGATGCCTATATTGCTAATGAGAAGGGTGTACGTGTGAAAGACGTTACCTTTACTCCGGTAACAGGAAAAGACAATCAGTTTACTGTTGCGTTGACTGACCTGGCAAAGGCTAGCTATCAGCTGGTAATCCCAGAAGGAACCTTCCATTATGAAAAGAATAATAAGGAAGTAAAGACACAAGCTATCAAGGAAAGCTTTACGATAGGAAAGGGCGGCTCTCCTGAAGATCCAAATCTTAAATCAGATTATTCAATATACCAGATGTTGCCTGACATATCAGGTTTTGTCAAGGATGTTGCATTGAATGGATTTATGATTAAAAACATTGGATACTATGATGGCTTGGTTGCTAATCCTGATAGAGAAGTGAGACTTGCAGTTTACGACAACAACAAGACGATTCGTACAGGACACTTTGAAAGCTATGTAGATCCAGAAGATCCGACAACGCCGACATTGCTGTTAGTTTTTGATACTCCTATTAGAGAAGGTGAATTGAAAGCCAATAGTTACGCTATCGTAATTTTGCAGGGAACCTTCGGAGATACAAACTTTGGAAAGTTCCTTGAGGATAAGACCACAACCCAAGCCAGTGACTGTCATACAAACCCAAGAATGACGATTACAATCGAAGTAGACAATGATAAGGCTACTGGTATCGAACATGTTGTGAATTCTACTGAGAAGAACAATGTAATCTATGATGTCCAGGGACGTAAGGTAAAGCAGATGAACCGTTCTGGTATCTACATTGTGAATGGAAAGAAATTCGTAAAGAAATAAAATTTAATGTAGAAAGTTATGAAATCAATTAAACTGCTCATGGCAATGGCCATGTTAGCCATCGGCTCTACAGCCGCTATGGCGCAAGCATCCTACACAGACAAGGATGGAAACGAATATCAGTTTAAGCGTCACTGGTTCCTGGATATTCAGGCTGGTGGGCAATATACTGTGGGTGAGGCAAGTTTCTCTGACTTGCTTTCTCCTAACTTCCAGGGTGCCATCGGCTACCAGTTCTCTCCTGTTTTCGGACTCCGTGGTCAGATAAACGGTATCTGGAGCAAGGGCGGATGGAACGGATACAAGGCTACCAAGGACGGTACTCCTTATACCGCTAGCTACAAATGGAAATATGTTGCTCCGGGTGTGGACTTCATGGTCAACCTCTCTAACCTCTTCTGTGGCTGGAATCCGAACCGCGTGTTCAGCGCTACTGCCTTCGTAGGTGGTGGTATCAACTGGGCAGGAGCTAACCAGGAAGTAAACGACCTGGCTGCCAACATCAAGAATCAGAGCAACTATCTGCTGGAATATCTCTGGCAGGGAAAGAAGGTTCGCCCATACGGCAGAGCCGGTATCGACCTGGAATTCAAGGTAAGCAAGGCTGTGAGCATCATGCTCGAAGGCAATGCCAACATGATTTCAGACAAGTACAACTCTAAGAAGGCAGACAACCCTGACTGGTACTTCAATGCACTGGCAGGTGTACGCATCAACCTGGGCAAGAGCTATACCAAGAAGGCTAAGCCGGTAGAGGAACCTGCTCCGGCACCAGCTCCTAAGCAGGAATATGTAGCTCCTAAGCCAGAGCCTAAGCCAGCTCCTGTAGAGAAGAAGGTAGAGGAGATTCGCCGTGACATCTTCTTCACCATCAATTCTTACAAGATTGCTCCTGCTGAGGATGCAAAGATTCAGGAGGTGGTTGACTTCCTGAACAAGAACCCAGAGGCAAAGGTTGTAGTAACCGGTTATGCCGACAAGGGTACAGGTAATGACGTCATCAACGACCGCATCGCTGCCAAGCGAGCAGCTGCTGTGGTTTGGATGCTGACAAAGAAATATAATATACCTTCTGAGCGCATTACAGAAGAATCTAAGGGTGCACGTGTGCAGCCTTTTGCAGAAAACGCAGAGAACCGTGTAACGATCATGATCGCTAAGTAGTACGGTAAGTTTATAATGCGACAATCAATTATTTTAATTGGTGGCGGGGCATCCTCAGGGTGCCCCGTTTTTCGTTCAAATGATAATTATTCTTAATTATTGATGCTTTAGTAGCTGATTTTCAGCAGTATTTCTTATCTTTGTTCCGAAAATCTGTGCAACTGCACAAAAAATCGGAATACAATGATTATAACTCGGCAGAAATATTTGGATATGTTGGTGGCTGGTCAAGGTAATGGACTAGTAAAAGCTGCGTTGGCTTACGTACCAAAACCCGAAAAAATAAGCGGAAGACTCAGTAATTGGTGAAGGTTCATTTAATATTTTGTGAAATATGCATATTTAACAAATAAATCTTCCATCTTCGGTTATTTTTGTGTATCTTTGCCCTAAATTAATAAAAAAGGGAAATATGATACAGGCAAAACGAATACCATACGGTGTATCCGATTTTATGGATATTATTCAGCGCAACCAATATTACGTTGACAAAACTATGTATCTGCCTATGTTGGAAGACGAGGCAGATGCCTTGTTCTTCATCCGTCCACGCCGGTTCGGAAAAAGTCTGTTTATCAGCATGATGCAAGCTTATTACGATATTGGCATGAGGGATAGATTCCAAGAACTTTTTGGCAATCTGTGGATTGGCTCTCATCCTACGGAGTATCAGGGGCAATTTCAGATATTATACCTTGATTTTTCCAAAATAGGAGGTGATATTACCGAATTGAAAGAAAACTTCAATACATATTGTAATGATTGCATTGATAATTTTATAGAGAAATATCAGGAGTATTACCCTGAACGTGTTGTCGAAAAAGTATTAAAAGCAGAAACTGCAGCTAGGAAACTGAATCTCATCGGGATTGCTTCAGAAAAAGAGAAGTCGCCACTCTATCTCATTGTCGATGAATACGACAACTTTACCAATGTGGTTCTTAATGAACATGGCGAAAAAGTGTATAGGGCTTTGACGCACGCAAGTGGTTTCTATCGTGAGATATTCAAAGTTTTCAAAGGAATGTTCTCCCGCATTTTTATGACGGGAGTAAGTCCGGTAACGCTCGATGATCTCACCAGCGGATTCAATATCGGATGGCACATCTCTACCAAACCATCTTTCAATCAGATGCTCGGCTTCTCTACTGAGGACGTGAGAGAGATGATTGAGTATTATAAAACTTCAGGGAAGATACAGGCAGATTACGATACCGATACTATCATTGGCAATATAAAGCCTTGGTACGATAACTATTGTTTCTCCGCAGATGCTTTGCTGACACAGAGCAAGGTCTTCAACTGTGACATGGTGCTTTATTACATTCGTAATTATATGGAAAACGGAAAATCTCCTGCTCAAATGATTGATCCCAATACCAAGACAGATTACAACAAGATGAAGAAGTTGCTCCAGTTGGATAAGTTGGATGGTAACCGCAAAGGTATTCTTTACCAGATTGCGGAAGAAGGAGAAATTGTTTCCACCCTGGCTACAAGTTTTCCTGCCAGTGCATTGACCGATCCTAATATTTTCATCAGCCTGCTTTTCTATTATGGCATGCTGACAATAAAAGGAACTCGTGGAGACAAGATGATTTTCTGTATTCCGAACAATAATGTTCGCAAACAGTATTATGAATATCTGCTGGAACAGTATGAAGAAAAGTCGCCACTCAATACGAGTAAACTTACTGATTATTATTACGACATGGCCTACGATGGTAAATGGCGTGAAGGACTTCTGTTTATGGCTGATGCTTATGCCAAGGTCTCTTCGGTTCGTGACAGCATAGAGGGAGAACGCAATTTACAAGGTTTCTTTATGGCCTATCTCAATCTCAATAATTATTATTATACGGCTCCTGAATTGGAGTTGAATCATGGCTATTGCGATTTCTTCCTGTTGCCTGACCTGACTCATTACGAAACCAAGCATAGTTATATCATTGAATTGAAGATGCTGCCAAAGAAGGTATTTAATGCAGTAGCAGATAACGGCAAGATGACTAAAGCAGAAGAACAATGGGAACAAGCTGTTGAGCAAATTAACCGTTATGCCACAGCACCAAGAGTAGAAGTTCTACGTCAAGGTACCCAATTGCACAAAATCATCTTGCAATTTGAGGGATGGGAACTGAAGAGGATGGAAGAAATAGAATAAAGAGAATATATGGCAAAAGGTAGACTCTATAAGCCCAGGGCATTTGCTCTGGGTTTATTGTGTCATATGAAAAACTACCTGTGATATATCTGAAAGAAAAACGGGGCATCCTCAGGGGTGCCCCGTTTTTCGTTCACCATATATCCGTAAGCCAACGCAAATAGCTGCGTTGGCCATCGCGAGTACTTGCGAAGAGCAATGAAGCCTGTTTCGAAGGGCATCGAAACAGGCTTCATTTTTTTATTCTAGAATTCTGCGTTCTTTGGTGTACGTGGGAATGGAATCACGTCGCGGATATTCTGCATACCGGTTACGAAGAGAATCAGACGCTCGAAACCGAGACCGAAACCTGCGTGTGGGCATGAACCATACTTACGGGTATCGAGATACCAGTTCATATCCTTCATAGGGATGTTGCGAGCCTCAATCTCACCCATCAGCTTGTCATAGCTCTCCTCACGGACAGAACCACCGATAATCTCACCAATCTGTGGGAACAGTACATCGGTACCCTGAACGGTCTGACCGCTCTTGCCACCGAAACCACTCTCCTCCTCGT
>ERZ1031370.192-NODE-192-length-13556-cov-17.987705_pt1 | contig 13556 bp, 7 predicted proteins | sample MGYA00518176_ERZ1031370 | MGnify/ENA primary metagenome ERZ1031370 (study PRJEB33719, sample SAMN04261143) | wastewater metagenome | biome: rural village; feature: human; material: feces | host: Homo sapiens | place: El Salvador | collected 2013-01-07 ...
AGCTCTGCGCTCTGTACTGTTTGCACCATGGTTAGTGCACAACAGGTAAATGTAAGTGGTGTCATTAAGGATGCTACAGGAGAGACGGTCATCGGCGCGTCTGTCATGGTGAAAGGCACCAAGACAGGTACGGTAACAGACTTTGATGGTCGATTCCATGTGGAGTGTACGCCTGGGGCTACCCTTGTCATCTCTTATATTGGTTACCAAACTCAAGAGGTTAAAGCTGCTGATGGTATGAATGTTGTACTCCAAGAAGCAGCCAACGATTTGAATGAGGTCGTTGTCACAGGTTATACTACTCAGCGTAAGGCAGACTTGACTGGTGCTATATCTGTGGTAAGTGTAGATGACATCGCAAAACAGAATGAAAACAACCCTATCAAAGCTCTCCAAGGACGTGTTCCTGGTATGAACATCTCTGCTGATGGCTCACCATCTGGTACTGCTACCGTTCGCATTCGTGGTATTGGAACATTAAATAACAACGACCCTCTTTACATCGTCGATGGTATTCCAACTAAAGCTGGCATGCACGAACTAAATGGTAACGACATCGAGAGCATCCAGGTATTGAAGGATGCTGCCTCTGCATCTATCTATGGTAGCCGTGCCGCCAATGGTGTTATCATCATCACTACCAAGAAAGGTAAGGAGGGAAAGATTAAGGTTGACTTCGATGGTTCTATCGCAGTTTCCACCTATGCACACAAGATGAAGGTCTTGAATGCAAAGGAATATGGACAGGTGATGTGGCAGGCATACGTCAATGACGGTATGGACCCTAACACCAACGGTCTTGGCTATCGTTATGATTGGGGATACAACGCCCAGGGTACTCCTATGCTCAATGGTATCTCCATGAAGAAATACTTGGATGATGCAGGCACCACTCCTGCTGCCGATACCGACTGGTTTGATGAAACCACTCGCACAGGTGTCATCCAGCAATATAATGTTTCTGTAAGCAATGGTTCTGACAAGGGAAGCAGTTTCTTCTCTTTAGGCTATTACAAGAACCTCGGTATCATCAAGACTTCTGACTTCAACCGCTTCTCTGCTCGTATGAACACAGAGTATAAACTCTTGAAGAACAAAATGCTGACCGTAGGCGAGCACTTTACCTTGAATCGCACTTCTGAGGTACAAGCTCCAGGTGGTTTTCTACAGAATGTATTGCAGTTCAACCCTTCTCTTCCTATCTATACAGAGGATGGTAACTATGCAGGTCCTGTAGGCGGCTATCCTGACCGTTACAATCCTGTGGCTGTATTGGAGCGTAACAAGGACAACCGCTATACTTACTGGCGTATGTTTGGTGATGCTTACTTGAACCTCAATCCTTTCAAGGACTTCAACATCCGTACCACCTTTGGTCTTGACTATTCACAGAAGCAACAGCGCTTCTTCACCTATCCTGTGACAGAAGGCAACGTTGCCAATAATAAAAATGGAGTTGAGGCAAAGCAGGAACATTGGACCAAGTGGATGTGGAATGCCGTTGCTACATATAATATGGAATTGGGCAAGAACCGTATCGACTTGATGGCTGGTATGGAGTTGAACCGACAAGACGACATCTACTTCTCTGGTTACAAGGAAGGCTTCGCTATCTTGAACCCTGACTATATGTGGCCAGATGCAGGTACTACCAATCCACAGGCATATGGTGGTGGCTCTGGTTACTCCCTCGTATCTTTCTTTGGCAAGGCTAACTACAACTATGCCGACAAGTACATGGCATCTTTCACTATCCGTCGTGATGGTAGCTCTCGTTTCGGTAAGAACAACCGCTACGCTACATTCCCATCCGTATCTGCAGGTTGGCGTATCAACCAGGAGAGCTTCTTAAAGAAGGCTTCTTGGATTGACGACTTGAAGATTCGTGCTTCTTGGGGACAGACTGGTAACCAGGAAATCGATAACCTCGCTCGTTACACTCTCTATGTGAGCAACTATGGTGTCAACGAGAATGGTGGCCAGAGCTATGGTACTTCTTACGACATCGCAGGTACCAATGGTGGTAGCACCTTGGCTTCTGGTTTCAAGCGTAATCAAATAGGTAACGACAATATCAAGTGGGAGACGACCACACAGACCGACCTTGGTTTCGACTTCGCTTTCTTCCGCAATACTTTGTATGGTAACTTTGACTGGTACTTCAAGAAGACAAAGGATATCCTCGTCAATATGCCTGGTATTGCCGTAATGGGTGAAGGTAGTTCCCAGTGGATTAACGCAGGTGAGATGGAAAACCGTGGTTTCGAGTTCAACATCGGTTACCGCAACCAGACACATTTTGGCTTGAAATATGACGTCACAGCCAACATCTCTTCTTATCGCAACAAGATTACTGCATTGCCAACTACTGTTGCAGCCAATGGTACATTCGGTGGTAACGGTGTAAAGAGCGTCATCGGACATCCTATGGGTGCCCAGGTTGGATATGTAGCAGACGGTATCTTTAAGAGTCAGGAAGAAATTGACAACCACGCCACACAGGAAGGCGCAGGTCTCGGTCGTATCCGTTGGAAGGACTTAACTGGCGACGGCAAAATCACAGAGGCTGACCAAACTTGGATTTATAACCCAGTTCCAGACTTCACATACGGTTTCAACATCTACTTGGAGTACAAGAACTTCGACTTCACAGCGTTCTTCCAGGGCGTACAGGGTGTTGACATCATCTCAGACTTGAAGAAGGAGACTGATATTTGGGCAGGTCTTAATATCGGCTTCTTGAACAAGGGTAAGCGTTTGCTCGATGCTTGGAGTGCAACCAATCCTGACAGCAACGTCCCAGCCCTGTCTCTCTCTGACAACAACAATGAGAAGCGTGTGTCTTCTTATTGGGTTGAGAACGGAAGCTATTTGAAGTTGCGCACCATCCAGTTTGGCTACAACTTCCCACAGACTATCACATCCAAGCTCGCCATGCAACGCTTGCGCATGTATGTCAGTGCACAGAACTTGTTCACTATCAAGAGCAGTAGCTTCACAGGTGTAGATCCAGAGAATCCAAACTATGGGTACCCTATTCCTCTCAATATCACATTCGGTCTTAACGTAACATTCTAAAAGAATCATCAAAATGAAAAAGATATTATATTCAGCCCTCATGGTTCTAGCCCTCGCTGGTACGACAAGTTGCTCCGACTTCTTGGAGGAGCAGAAGCCTCAAGGCATCTTGGACAACGATCAGGTGAAGGACCCAAGCAATGTGGATAACCTCGTTATCTCGGCTTATGCAATTTTTACCACTGCCGAAGACATTAACTCTTCATTCTCTATGTGGAATTTTGACGTGCGCAGTGACGATGCCTACAAAGGTGGCAACGGTACCAGCGATGGTGACGTGTTCCATCAGTTGGAGATTGAGCAGGGTGTGTTGACCACCAACTGGAATATCAACGATATGTGGGTGCGCCTCTACAACTGTATCTCTCGTGTCAACTCAGCTATCGCCCTGCTTGAGCAGACTGACGACAGCTACCAGCTGAAGGCACAACGCCTTGGCGAGATGAAGTTCCTCCGTGGTTATGCTCACTTCCTCTTGAAGCGTCTATACAAGAATATTCCTTTCATCATGAATGCCAACCTCAGTCAGGAGGAGTACAACAATCTCTCCAATACGGAGTTCTCTAATGATGAAGGATGGCAGCAGATTATCAACGATGTGAAGACTGCCTATGATGTACTCCCTGTTACACAGAGCGACAAGGGCCGTCCTACCAAGGCTGCCGCAGCTGCCTTCTTGACCAAGTTGTATCTCTACAAGGCTTATCGTCAGGATGATCCAACAAAGAATGAGGTGACAAGCATCAACCAAGATGATCTCAACAAGGTTATCGAATATAGCGACCCTTCTATCTATACTGCTGGTGGTTTCGGCTTGGAAGGTGACTTCCACAATAACTTCCGTCCAGAGCCACAGTATGAGAATGGCAAGGAGAGCATCTGGGCAATGCAGTACTCCATGAACGACGGTACCAAGTATGGTAACTTGAACTGGAGCTACGGTCTGATTGTGCCAAATATCCCAGGTGTCACCGATGGTGGCTGTGACTTCTATAAGCCAAGCCAGAACTTGGTTAATGCCTTCCGTACCGATGCTGATGGTCATCCTCTCTTTGATACCTTTAATAATAAGGACTATGACAAGAGTGAGGACTATGCAGACCCTCGCCTCTTCCTGACAGTAGGCATTCCTGGTTTACCATACGAATTCAACAAGAACTTTATTATGGATGAGAGTTCCACTTGGAGTCGTTCCAATGGTCTCTATGGTTATTACGTCACCTTGAAGCAGAACGTTGACCCAGAGAGTGGTTACCTGATCAAGGGTTCTTGGTGGGGAACTTCCATGAACCGCATCGTCTTCCGCTATGCAGACGTGATGTTGGAGCGTGCCGAGGCTTACGCCCAGTTGGGTGAGTCAAGCAAGGCTATCACCTTGGTCAACGACATCCGCAAGCGTGCTAAGCAGAGCACAGGCATGATTGCCAACTACCCAAGCGACTACGGCGTGAAGTTCAACATCTCTACTTACGATGGCTCTTTCTCTAAAGAAGAAGCCTTGAAGATTGTCAAGATGGAGCGCCGATTGGAGATGGGTATGGAGAGCGAGCGTTTCTTCGACCTCGTAAGATGGGGAGAGGCTGACACCGTACTCAACAAGTACTTTGCAGGCGAGAGTGACAACTGTTCCATCTATGGCGCAGCTCACTTCACCAAAAACAAGAATGAATATTTGCCAATACCTTACTCACAGGTGGCAGCATCTAACGGACATTACACCCAGAACATAGGAGAATGGTAATATGAAAAAGATTTTATTTATGCTTATGGCCATCTTGGCCCTCACTGCTTGCAGTGATGATAATGTTTCAGATTTGAATCTGAGCGGAAGCTGCTCCATTACGGAATTGGCTCTCGACAACTACGATGGTTCCATCGATAAGGCTACTCGCACGATTATCGTGCGAGTGCCTGAGACCTACGATATCTCTCAGATGAGTGTCACCAAGTTAAGCCTCAGCGATGGTGCAAAGAGTAACGTTAATGTAAACGACCAGCTCAACATGTCTGCCCCACAAGCTGTACATGTCACCAATGGTGAGGTATATCTCGACTGGACCATCAAGGCTCAGAGAGACGAGGCGAAGATTACCTCTTTCAAGATCAACGACATCTACGTAGGTACCATCAATGAGAACACCAAGACCATCATGGTCTATGTTCCTGCCTCTTTGGACATCAAGAACTTGACTCCAACCATCGCCTACAGCGAGAATGCAACCGTCTCTCCTGCTTCTGGCATTGCTACAGACTTCACCAATCCTGTGATCTACACGGTAAACAACAACACGGCAAGCAACACTTACACCGTGACCGTCAAGCAAATCGACAAGCCACAGGCTCTCTATGTAGGTCTTGCACAGAGCATGGATGAGTTGAATATCGAGGAAAAGACTGCTTGCAACTGGATGTTGCAGAACGTTCCTAACTCACTCTACGCTTCCTTCACCGACATCAAGAACGGTAGTATTGACTTGAGCGACTGCAAGGTCATCTGGTGGCACTTCCACAAGGATGGTGGTGTAGATGGTAAGAGCAACTTCGAGAAGGCTGCACCTGAGGCTTTGGAGGCTATTCCACAGTTGAAGGATTTCTATAAGAATGGTGGCTCATTCCTCTTCACACGCTATGCAACCAATATGCCTGGTGAGCTTGGTATAGCTAAGAATGGCGGTGCTCCTAACAACTGCTGGGGTCAGGTGGAAGCTGACGCAGAAACCTGTGGCAGTCCTTGGGACTTCAAGATGACAGGTCATACAGATCATGCTCTCTATCAAAACTTAGTGAAGGGTGACGATGGCAACAGTGTCTATACTACAGACACGGATTACCGTATCACCAACTCTACAGCACAATGGCATATTGGCTCAGACTGGGGGGGGTACGCAGATTACGCAGCTTGGAGAGAAACTACAGGTGGTATCGACCTTGGTTATGGCGGTGATGGTGCAATCGTAGTATGGGAGTTCCCTGCTGAAGGAACATCCGGTAAGACGCTTTGTATCGGTTCTGGTTGCTACGACTGGTATAGCGTAAACGAAAACTATACAGAGAAGTTCCACAAGAACATCGCCATCATGACACAGAATGCTTTTAATTATCTTATGAACAAATAAAATGGAATCAAAATGAAAACAATGATAAGTTCTATCATATTGGCTTCATGCCTCGCCTTGCCTCTCGCTTCATGTAGTGACGACGATGCTGTATTAGAGCAAAAAGATTGGTCTTCGACCTCTTACTTCAGTTCTACCGACGAGACAGCACAAGGCACTTATTACAAGCCAGCTGTTGGTTATGTGGGTGACCCTATGCCTTTTTATGACCCTGTGGCAGGCGACTTCAAAATTATGTACTTGCAAGATTTCCGTCCTAATCCAAGTGGAACTTACCACCCAATCTGGGCGGTAAGCACCAAGGATGCTGCCAACTATGAGTCGCTTGGCGAGTTGGTATCTTGTGGTAACATCAATGAACAGGATGCGGCAATCGGTACGGGTTCTACCATATACGATGAAAGCAGCAAGCTCTACTATACTTTCTACACAGGAAACAAGTATAATCCAACTGCTTCTGATAATGGGCAAGCCATCATGTACGCCACTTCTTCCGATTTCAAAACTTGGACAAAGTGTAAGTCTTTCATCTTGAAAGGTGATGACTACGGTTATAGCAAGAATGACTTCCGTGACCCATTCCTCTTCAAAGGTGATGATGGCAAGTATCACATGTTGGTTGCCACTACTAAGAATGGTAAGGGTACTATCGCTGACTTCATTTCTGATGACTTGAAGTCTTGGAAAGACAATGGTGCATTCATGAACATGATGTGGGATCGCTTCTATGAGTGCCCTGATGTCTTCAAGATGGGCGACTGGTGGTATCTCGTCTATAGCGACAAGACTTCTTTTATGCGTAAGGTTCAGTACTTCAAGGGCAGAACACTCGACGAGTTGAAGGCTTGCACTGCCAACGACGCTGGTATTTGGCCTGATGACCATGAAGGCTTCTTGGATAGCCGTGGCTTCTATGCAGGAAAGACAGCAAGCGATGGTACCAATCGCTATATCTGGGGATGGTGTCCTACTCGTAAGGGTAAGGACAACACCGAAGTAGGTGCATCTCCTGCAGAACCAGAATGGGCTGGTAATCTTGTGGCTCATAAGTTGATTCAGCATGAGGATGGTACGCTGACCCTCGGTGAGGTGGAAGCTATCAGTAATAAATATAACAAGGAGTGTGAGGTTGAGTTCAAGGAACAAAATGGCGTGACTGCTTCTAACGGCACTTATACCTTGTCGGGCGACAATGCTTACATGCTCATGAGTCGCCTCGGCTATCACAACAAGATTAGCTTCACAGTCACAACTTCCAACGAATGGGATAAGTTTGGTATTTCTTTGGCTCGTGGAACTAAGAGTAATACTGATGATGCTACGGCATTCGAAAAATATTATACGATGGTTGTCAATCCTGAGAGCGATACTCGTCGCAAGGTCAACTTCGAGGAAGAAGGCGATGGTGGCAAGGGCTTCATTGAAGGCATTGATGGATATAACTTTGCTCGTCCAAGTGACAACGTGTATAACATCACCATCTATACCGACAATAGTATCTGCGTGATGTATATCAACGATGCCGTTTGCTATACCAACCGCATCTATGGTATTCAGAAGAACTGCTGGAGTATCAATAACTATGGTGGCAACATCACGGTTAGCAATTTGAAGATTAGTCAGTACTAATATCTTACATATCACAGAGCCTGTGTCACATGACAGGCATAGGCTCTGCTTTTACAAAATCAAATATATTAACATAAGCTTTTTTAATTCACAAAAATATGAAAAAGATTATTACTTTTGGTTTTGCTTTGATGGCATCAGCCACCATGTTTGGACAGACTGTTCTTTGGGATGGTGAGAACTACGATATCGGCTCAAAAGGTGACTTTTGGGATCGCTGTAACCAAGAAGTTGTAGAAAACCCAACCAAGGATGGAATCAATACTTCTGATAAATGTCTCAAGTTTACCATTACAGGCAATGAATGGAATAATGGTTCCGCTGCCAAAGGTCTCACATGCGATGCTTTTTTCAGTTCTACCGACGAGACTGCACAAGGCACTTATTACAAGCCAGCTGTTGGTTATGTGGGTGACCCTATGCCTTTTTATGACCCTGTGGCAGGCGACTTCAAAATTATGTACTTGCAAGATTTCCGTCCTAATCCAAGTGGAACTTACCACCCAATCTGGGCGGTAAGCACCAAGGATGCTGCCAACTATGAGTCGCTTGGCGAGTTGGTATCTTGTGGTAACATCAATGAACAGGATGCGGCAATCGGTACGGGTTCTACCATATACGATGAAAGCAGCAAGCTCTACTATACTTTCTACACAGGAAACAAGTATAATCCAACTGCTTCTGATAATGGGCAAGCCATCATGTACGCCACTTCTTCCGATTTCAAAACTTGGACAAAGTGTAAGTCTTTCATCTTGAAAGGTGATGACTACGGTTATAGCAAGAATGACTTCCGTGACCCATTCCTCTTCAAAGGTGATGATGGCAAGTATCACATGTTGGTTGCCACTACTAAGAATGGTAAGGGTACTATCGCTGACTTCATTTCTGATGACTTGAAGTCTTGGAAAGACAATGGTGCATTCATGAACATGATGTGGGATCGCTTCTATGAGTGCCCTGATGTCTTCAAGATGGGCGACTGGTGGTATCTCGTCTATAGCGACAAGACTTCTTTTATGCGTAAGGTTCAGTACTTCAAGGGCAGAACACTCGACGAGTTGAAGGCTTGCACTGCCAACGACGCTGGTATTTGGCCTGATGACCATGAAGGCTTCTTGGATAGCCGTGGCTTCTATGCAGGAAAGACAGCAAGCGATGGTACCAATCGCTATATCTGGGGATGGTGTCCTACTCGTAAGGGTAAGGACAACACCGAAGTAGGTGCATCTCCTGCAGAACCAGAATGGGCTGGTAATCTTGTGGCTCATAAGTTGATTCAGCATGAGGATGGTACGCTGACCCTCGGTGAGGTGGAAGCTATCAGTAATAAATATAACAAGGAGTGTGAGGTTGAGTTCAAGGAACAAAATGGCGTGACTGCTTCTAACGGCACTTATACCTTGTCGGGCGACAATGCTTACATGCTCATGAGTCGCCTCGGCTATCACAACAAGATTAGCTTCACAGTCACAACTTCCAACGAATGGGATAAGTTTGGTATTTCTTTGGCTCGTGGAACTAAGAGTAATACTGATGATGCTACGGCATTCGAAAAATATTATACGATGGTTGTCAATCCTGAGAGCGATACTCGTCGCAAGGTCAACTTCGAGGAAGAAGGCGATGGTGGCAAGGGCTTCATTGAAGGCATTGATGGATATAACTTTGCTCGTCCAAGTGACAACGTGTATAACATCACCATCTATACCGACAATAGTATCTGCGTGATGTATATCAACGATGCCGTTTGCTATACCAACCGCATCTATGGTATTCAGAAGAACTGCTGGAGTATCAATAACTATGGTGGCAACATCACGGTTAGCAATTTGAAGATTAGTCAGTACTAATATCTTACATATCACAGAGCCTGTGTCACATGACAGGCATAGGCTCTGCTTTTACAAAATCAAATATATTAACATAAGCTTTTTTAATTCACAAAAATATGAAAAAGATTATTACTTTTGGTTTTGCTTTGATGGCATCAGCCACCATGTTTGGACAGACTGTTCTTTGGGATGGTGAGAACTACGAGATCAGCTCAAAAGGTGACTTTTGGAATCGCTGTAACCAAGAAGTTGTAGATAACCCATCCAAGGGTGGAATCAATACTTCTGATAAATGTCTCAACTTTACCATTACAGGTAATGAATTTGATAAATGTTCCGCAGCCAAAGGTCTCACATGCAATGCTTTTGACAGCAAGCGTCTCTCTTTAATGATTAAAAAGGACGTAAACAGCAATGTCCGAGTGGAAATCAAGTGCAATGATGACATGAAGAAGGTCGTTGCTTGGTATGATGGAGCTGGTGAATGGCGCAAACTCTACTTCGATTTTTCTACCAACAATGCAGAAGGAACTCCTACAGAGATTACCATATATCCAACAACAGAAAACGTTGATGGTGAGCAAGTAGTTTATATTGATAACATCCAGATAGAGGATGCTCCAAAGGTAGGTGACATTTTACTTGGAAGTATTAGCGATGGTAGTCTTAGTGGTAACATCAAACTCACAGGTGCATGGCTGAAAGGCGAATGCCAGAATGCTGATGGCGATTGGCAGAAAGTAGAATACAACGACTTTGCAACATTGGCTGGCAAGCTCAAAGACGGCATTACTTCAATTGATATGCGTGGCACTAAAACTAAGGATGTGGATGTTAACGCTATGCGTGGTGGTCACTCAAATGTTCTTGTATTTGCTGATGAGGCATACGATGCAAACAACATAGTAGCCAATGAAAAGTGTGCTAATTTGGTTCTTACCAACGCGCAGCCTTTCGCTACCCCAGAAGACTTCACTGCAGCAAACGTATCTATCACTCGCCCTGTTTTTGCAGGCAAAAACACAATGTGCTTGCCTTTCTGGGTATCCAAAGAAGACTTAGGCGCAAATACCATTGCTACATACGTAGGTAAAGAGGAGAAAGACGGTAACACCATCATCAACTTCAAGAAAAAAGATGCTGTTGATGCCAACGTTCCTTTCATCGCTCAGTTTGATGCAGACTCAAATGAGCCTCTTACTTTCACAAATAAGGGCGTAGTCAATACTCCTGCAGAGATGGGCAATACTTTCACTGGTACTTATACTCCAGGTTCTGCAACAGGCAAATACGGTTTGAATGCTGAAGGTTTATTCCAAAAGGGCGGTGACAATGCGAAGATTAATGCCTTCTCAGCTTACTTAACCTTGAACGAATCACAAGCGGCAAAGCCTATTCTCCTTTCTATTGGCGGAGAGACCACTGGCATCAATGCTGCTACTATCGCAAATGGTAATGAGACTGTAAAGGTCTATAACCTTCAGGGTTGCTTGGTTGCTACAGCAAAGTCTTTGAACGACTTGCACCTTGCTAATGGTGTTTACATCGTTAATAACAAGAAAGTGATTGTTAAATAATTAGTTCAACTTAAAAAGTAGTTACAATATGAAAAAGGCTATTTATGTAACACCTGTCATAGAGATTCATCGCATAGAATCACCAGTTATTATGGCTGGATCAGGTGGACAAAACAATATGTCCATTGGTGTAGTAGAGGATCCTAATGATGTTTTCGACAATACATTCCGTTCTAAACAAACCAAGAAGGGTTTGTGGGATTAAGATGAATAAATGAGTCTATAAAAGGGAGGTTTGCCACTTCAAACGTGGCAAACCTCTCCTTGTGAACTCAACGCTCTGTGCGGTTTGCATGATGTCTAACGCACAATAGTTAAATATATTGGTGTCGTTACTGACGAGGTGAATGCGATTGTTTCAGGATAACTATATATAATTAAGGTGTAAAACAAGATCAAAAATTCTCATTTATGAAAAAGAAATTAGTTACGGCTCTCATTGCTCTCGGTTGCACCATGACCATTCAGGCGCAAGAGGTGCATTTCTTGAGCAATAATCATAGTCTCTATCGCATCAACAGCGACAATCAAAGCAAGAAGTATCTCTTGCTCCCTGTCCAGGAGAGTGCGGAGATTGCCAATATCAAGGTGATTGCCGGCACCAAGCAGGTGAAGGCCTTGAATGTTCGTTTGGCAAAAGACCACATCGATTCTTACGTGCCACTCTATATGGATGAGTTCGCTGGCTTGAAGGGCTTGGCTCTCGATATCCATGTGAATGGCGATTATAGCAAGGAAGGCCTGAATGCCCTCACTTGCTGGAAGGAGATGAAGTTCTCTGATGCTTTCGATATGAAGAATCGTGAGCAGTATCGCCCAGTTTATCACCATACTCCAGCCTACGGTTGGATGAACGACCCTAACGGTATGTTCTATAAGGATGGTGTATGGAATCTCTATTTCCAGCACAATCCATACGGATCGCAGTGGGAGAATATGACCTGGGGACATTCTACTTCCACCGACCTGGTGCACTGGAAGTTCCAGGGTGATCCAGTTCAGCCAGATGCTTTGGGTACAGTCTTCAGTGGGTCGGCTGTGGTTGATAAGGAGAATACTTCCGGCTTCGGCAAGGGTGCTGTCATCGCACTTTATACTTCGGCTGGTGAAAGCCAGACTCAGAGTATGGTTTACAGTACCGATAATGGCAAGACTTTTACCAAATATGAGGGCAACCCGGTTATCACCAGCAATGTGCCAGACTTCCGTGATCCTCACATGTTCTGGAATGAAGACATCAAGAAGTGGAATATGATTCTGGCTGCTGGTCAGCACATGGAAATCTATTCTTCTGATAACTTGAAGGATTGGAAACTCGAAAGCTCTTTTGGTGAGACATACGGAAATCATGGTGGAGTTTGGGAGTGTCCAGACTTGATGAAGATGAAGGTTCGTGGCACTAACAAGGAGAAGTGGATGCTCATCTGCAACATCAACCCTGGTGGTCCGTTCGGCGGTTCTGCTACCCAGTATTTCATCGGCGATTTCGACGGACATAAGTTCACTTGCGAAAGTAAACCGGAGGTTACCAAGTGGATGGATTACGGTAAGGACCATTACGCCACTGTTACTTTTGACAATGCTCCTGAGGGGCGTCGCGTGGCTATCGCCTGGATGAGCAACTGGCAGTATGCCAACCAGGTTCCAACCCTGCAGTATCGTTCGGGCAACTCCATTCCTCGCGACTTAGGTCTCTTCGAGTATAAGGGTGAAACTTATTGCAGCGTGGTTCCATCTCCTGAAATGACAGCGGCAAGAAGCAAGAAGGCCACCAAGTCTCTCTCTGAATCTTGCGAGATGGTTGTGAATCTGAAGGGAAATGCCACTATCACCTTGAGCAACGACAATGGCGAGAAGGTGGTTATGCTATACGATGCCAAGGCAGAAACCTTCTCTATGGATAGAACCAAGAGCGGTAAGATGGATTTCAGCAATGACTTTGCTGCTACTACAAAGGCTCCAACTTACGGCAAGATCAGCCAGCTCCGCATCTTCATCGACAAGAGCAGCATTGAGGTTTTCGATGCAGAAGGCAAGATGGCAATGACCAATCTCGTGTTCCCTACCAAGCCTTACAACAAGGTTACTGTGAAGGGTGGCAAGTATCAGGTGTATAACATCAAGTAATACTATAAAAAGAAACTGAATCTTTAACACTATTGTTTCTTAGCGTGTTAATGATGTAACAATGCAACAAAAATGGTAGCCGATGAACGATATTTTATGATATATTATATCGTTTATCGCTACCTTTGCAGCAGCAAAATAGAAACAATAACGCTAACAATTATGAATAAATCATCAAAGTTATCAATCATCCC
>ERZ1031370.198-NODE-198-length-13349-cov-12.944035_pt1 | contig 13349 bp, 13 predicted proteins | sample MGYA00518176_ERZ1031370 | MGnify/ENA primary metagenome ERZ1031370 (study PRJEB33719, sample SAMN04261143) | wastewater metagenome | biome: rural village; feature: human; material: feces | host: Homo sapiens | place: El Salvador | collected 2013-01-07 ...
GAGTGTCCGTGTCTGGATGCTGGAAGCTGGGCTGCCCGACACCGCCTTGATTAACGTAAGCATCCAACCCCTATGGCAATATAGCTCTGCCCCCAGTGTTTACTGGGGGTAAAGCATATTTTCAAGAATTGAACTTTTTCGATTTTTATCTATGATTAACATAAGAGAGCCTTCGTCATGTCAGGATAATCTTGTCTTCCCGCCACTACCATGTCAAAGAAACCTCTAAAGAAATCTAGCGGTGTCTTTGCCATCAGCTTGCATGTTTCGACAAAAGTAAGGCAGGTCGCAGATATTGACATACTTGACGACAACTGCATCCTCGACTGGAGACACTTATCTGGCAAACCGCCAAAATAGGGGTTGGCTGCAGGATACACCTGGGTTTCTCCTGGAAAGAATTCGCTTCCCGGATTATTGGGGGTGTGATATGTACCACAGCATTGAAAAACCAATAGACTAACTTCCACTAATCTTCAATACTTTTATGTCTTTTGGCCTCCTGCATACATGATGCAAAGTGCCCCATGTTTAATAAACTATATGTCATAAACATTCTGCTTTAATGAAAGCCATATCAAGTTCTAAATCATTTCATCCAATCTGAATCTCTACGTAAGAGATATCAGGACACACCTAATAGATGGCAAAGGTATGCTTTTTTCTCGAAACCACCAAGTTTTTTTGCCGATTTTAACGCAATAGGCTTCATCCGTAACTACTCAGCTTCCCTATGGGCATAAGTAATCGTCTTACTGATGTACGTTCTACTCGGCTTGCGCAAGGATTTCGTCCTGCGAAGTTCGCGTGCGGCAATGCTCTCCTTTATCATTCACGTCCTCAAGTTCCTTGATGCGAGTCTTGGCACTGGCAAGATCAGACTTGGTAGTAGAAAGTTCCATCTTCAGTTTATGTATCTCCTTGTCTTTTTGGCATACGATACGATTGAGACGTCCAATCTCCTCTGTTTTCTCGGAATCGGACTTCTCAAGCTTACGCAGACGCTGATTGATCGAGCGTAAAACTTCGTCTATGTCTGTACACTGTCTTGCCATTTAGATGCAAAGATAGGCATCTTTTGTGAATCTCGTTGACAACTATCAGTTTGAAGAAATTTGACAGCGCAAGTACGCTGTGACCGCCGGCATCCTAATGAAACCCGAATTTGACCACTATAGCCTACATATACATAAGGCTACACATACAAAACCTCTTTAACAATGATTTGGATTTGGTACAAAATCAAGTTTATAAATTATTAACGAGTCCTGTTGACCATCTCATGCCCCTGGGGGGTACTGAGTAATTACGTCTTATTTTCCATTTGCTACCTATATTTTAATCGGCAGCAAAGGTAATACTTATTCTTTAGTGGGCAATGTGGAGAAATAGATGGTTACTGATGTTGGTCACATAGCCTTGCACCTTCTGGTCGTTCTTGGCACGATAGGTTGCATCAGGATCGTTAGGATTCTGAAGACTGTCAGCCTTTACCTCCTTCTTGTCTCGAAGAACAGCTTTTCCGTCCATTACGACACATTGCCACGAGTATGCGGATGGAGGCATTTGGGCGGCCGCTCTTCTTGCCTCCAGGGAACAAAGGCTTGAATATCTCCTCGTCGATCTTGGTTGTCACGAGGCTATAGAACTGGTTATGCCATGCGTTGGGGTCAGAATACTTCTTTGAAGCACGACTTCCTAACTGCATTGAGGGAGCCGTGAATATATCTAACTGAGGATTCGGATCTGTCTTTTTAAACATTATCATTCTTTTAATTAATGGTGTAAAGATACGAAAAATATTCCAGATAACGACATAAATCAGAGATTATTTTCGTGAAATATAAACATTTTAAACAGGCCTTACTTTTTAAAGTGGGCTCAGTTATTTATTCATTTCTTTATTGTTCCTGCAAATCTATCCTCTAAGCCACCCCTCCACTTTTTCCATCGACAGTCTTGGGATACCACTCAGTTCCATATACACCTCAACATCGTTTCGTCGTCTCTTGATTTTTCTCCGCAGACCTCCTGCTGTCACATAGGTTATACCCTGTTCTTCTACATAATTTGCCACCTTATGCAATACTGTTCTGTCTCTCAGGCCACTTTTTATCAGAGCCGTATGCGTTTCGTCACATATTCCATACTTAACACATTCTGGCAACAGCGACAAACTGTCATCCGAAAAATCATACTTCGCTCCCAAATATCTAATCAGTCCTTGTAACCGCATGTGGAAATGATATTGCAGATGGCTCAGCAAGCCCATTACATCATCTACATCAAGATTCATATCCTCTGCTACCTGCCAATATTGCTTGTCTGTAAGCCAAAGTGCCACGAAGTGCGCATAATCCACTTTGTCTTCTATCACGTCTTTTATCTCCTGTGCCAGATACTCATACTCAGGTTCAATGGTCGGGAAAGAATAAATCAACGTTAAAACTGTCTTCAGCCATTCCTCATCGGTTACATCCTCCGTAATTAAATTCTCCAAATTGTCCTCTCTAAACCTGGTCTCCATCTGCATAAAATCCTCCAGTTCCATCCCCGAATTCCGCAGTAGTGTCATTTGCTCATCACTCGTGACACTTGCGTCAATCCTTTCTTTTCTCACTCTGAAAGCTTGTCTGATATAAGTCTTTGAGCTTTCATCTGACAAGTGAAATGCCAGAGAATCGCTAATACTCTCCTCAATCACATCAACCGCAGCACCTCCATAGTGACGGTAAATCATTTGGTCGATAGCCGATGAAGCCCCTAACTCTACCAGCACCTCATTCACTTGTTCGTCGCTTAGTCCATTCCTGCTACGGCTCATCATCTGTATCACCTCATAAAATATACCTCTGATAGCATGTATGCCGTCGCCTCGCATAGCCTCCACCACGGTTTCAAACACCTCCCTATTATTGTCTGGTAAGATTACAAGGCCATATTTCTCCCTGCCGGCCCTGCCTACTCTTCCCACTATATTCCTTATGTCTGCACTGGGTATCAGGTCCCAATTCCGCGTTCTCGGATTATAGCGTCTCAGGTGATAGACCACCAATGTCCTGATTGGCAGATTCACGCCCTCTGCCAATGTGCTGTTGCTAACCATTATTTTGAGCCATCTGCTCCTATAATAGTCCTCTACATACTCTCTTACATCTTGTGGCAAGCCTCCATTATGATAGGCAAACCCTCTTTCCAAATACCGACATAAAGGATATTCCGTTCCATACTGATATGCTACATAATCGTGAAGGTTTTCAATTCGTGTCCTGTTTCTCTCATCTATCAGCCTGGCATTATAGTCGTGTGTTCCTATCACCTTCAATAGTTCATCACACACCCGCTTGCATCCATACTTCCCGCCTTTTGAATAGGTGAAGATTAGAGTAGAACCAGCAGTCACAGATTTCAGCCCCAATGCAGCACATAGAGTTATCTTGCTGTTAATGGCAATTCGCACATTCTCCTTCTTATTGAGAAACGACTCTATTTCATAGCCAACATGCTCTAAATCGGGCGAATAAACATGCAGGCGCACATCGCGACGCACCTTTTCAGCCATCGCCATTTTGATTTCACAGGGTCTGTATCTGCTGTCGCCCACCTGTTGCTCACTCCCTCCCAGCCAAGTGTTCACATCCTCAATGTTGGGAATAATGGCTGAAATGAAGAGAAATCTTGCAACGCCACGACTCTTAATTCTCGAAAGCAACAATTCATAGTTGGTTCCTCGGTTCAGACTGTCAAGCAACTGACCTTCATCACATATGACCAGCGTGAATTTATCCAATAGTTCTTCATCTCCTCCCTCCATGGAGGCGAAAAACTCTGGCGTGGTGATAAACAACCCAGCATCATCCAATCTGCTACTATCCAGCGTGGAAGAGTTTCCTCCGTAAGCAGCAAAGCTGTCAAAGCCAAGTTTATTACCCACCATCTGGTAGCGTTCGCTCAACTCGTGGCTCAATGAGCGTAGTGGAGCCAGATACAACACCTTGGCTTCCTCATTCTTTCGTAGTTCACATAGATGAGTAATTCTGTAATATACGACTTACCCGCACTTGTGGGCATCTTCAGGCTGAACGACCGTTCGTATGTCAGCAAACCCTTTTGGATGGCATCGCGCTGTGACGGCAAAAACTGCAAGATGCCTTGACTTCGGGAGTAATCCACATAATCTCTCCAGTCCACATCCGGGTCTGCTCTCTCAAGGTCATACCACAGATTATCGCCCGCAAACTTCCTCAGCACATGCTTAAGAACATAGCCATCAAAGAACTCATCAAGCGATGCAAAATCCATGCGTTCACATCGTCCTTCTATCTCTCCTGTTACTTTATGTAGCATGTCCTCAATGCCAAACGACAGAAAAGCATCGAGGTTCTCAATCAGGTTTTGCTCGCTTTCATCATCAGTCTCGGGGTAATCTTCTTTGCCGCCAAGTATCAGGTATGCCAACAATCTTCCATACACGTTATTGACTGATTGCAGGTTACAAGCTTTCAGCAGCAGTGATGCTATAGCTTCATATCCGGTCAAATAATAAACTGCTGCCACATATAGCACATTCTCCTGTTTATCTATATGCCCAAATAGTTCTTCCGTATCTCTGTCCGAATAGATGGAAAGCCCCTTGGCCACTTCAAGCAGTTCGTCCGTTCTGGTTGCATAGTTACTATCCGTCACATCTTCCAGCAGAAAGAACATCTTGTTCAACAGGGTGATATAGAAATCATCCTGTCGATTCAAAAAAGCAAAGTTATCTTGATCCAGCACATGATAGCTGCGCTGCATCTCAAACTTTTCCGAATCCTTAATCCATAGTGATAATATTCCTGCCATAGCTATACATTCACCACCTCTTTATACATCCGTTCATATACGGCCTTCATGCTCTCTATAGGCACAGCAAACAGGTTGATACAGTTCTTCTTAGCCAAGTCCACATAATCTGCCGTGACATTTTCAACATGCTGCTTCAGTGAGTCCTTCTCCACGACGATAGCCGCATTCGAAAAGCGTTTATAATCCACATCCACAGAATCATCAAACCGTTTCACTTTCCGTGCCTTGCTAAACTCCTTGTCTTTGGTGTATTTTGTGACAAGATAGGCCACTGTTTTCCCAGCTCTTGACACACAGTCTTTTTCTGCCCCTTCGATAGCGGCATTCATCACACTATCTGTCGAACCCGTTGACAGTGGTGTGGCTTTGCCTTTTGATTCAACGAAATACAAGTAATCATCGGTCGAGGGGGTCTTCTCATCATCACATTTTATCAACACTATATCCGTCAGATGGCATGGCATATCTTGGTTCTCCTTCCATCTCCATTTCAATGGAGCAACATTTGCATCCGAACAACGCAAACATTGTGAGAGATAGAATAACAATATCTCGGAAAACTCTCCCGACTTCAGATTTGGCTTTGTCGGAATTTGCATACTGATACCCTCCGCTTCGTCAGCCCAAACTTCTTCCTTGACTCCTTCCTTAAGTTCCTCATCTGATATGTATGCCTGCCGAAACGACAAAAGGAATTCTGAGACGAACTCATCCAAGAGCTCGTCCTTGAATCCGTACACCACTACGCCTTTTGCTGCGTATGTAGTGTCATCAATCGTAAAGAATCGCGAAATATCCAGCATATATCCTTTTTACTTCTCCTCCTTGTAGTATAACTTATAGTATTTCATTCCGCGCTCTTTATCATACCCTTGCTCTATTAATTGTTCCCCTCCGTGAATCCTAATGTCGAAATTCCCATCCAGTTTTACGGTGGTGAGCGTTGTCGCTTGCTTTTTCTTCACGGCTTGCTGCGATATAGTTATCTCTTCGTCGAATGCCATACCATCTGCCGCAGACCGTTTCGCTGCATATTCTTCAAACTGCTGCACGACCGTTTCATCCTGAAACACATTTCTGGCATAGTCATCCATTCTCACCATTGAGCATTTCACGGCTTCCATTGACCGCTGCACCATCAGTGCTTTCTTACTTCTATTTTCCTCCTTAGGCAACTGCGATACAAAGCTTCGGGTCATGGCAATAAGGCTCTCGGTCTGGTTAAAGCTGTTGTTACAGGGCCTCACTTTTAGGAAATCGTCCGTCCAATACTTGGCTTCCGTTGCCTTGTTTGTTCGGTCTATCACGGTCACCCAATATCCTTTCTCTGCTTGGGTGTTAAAAATGACAGCCGCCTTATCAAGCTTATTGATGTTGACACCTGTCTCTGTAAAAATCTCTGTTCTGTTACCCTTGGATACCATCTTCAGAAAGGTATCCTTGTTCTCCGACTTAAAGATTCCTATGGCCTCACACGTCATGCCGTCAACTATCACGTTCCTGAACAACACCACGCAAAGCTCTCCATCCTTGATTTTTGGATGCAAGCTACAGGCATAGAGATGCTTCGCCATCTGCTGGCTCACCTCTACAAATGTCTCATTGTCATCAAAGCATCGCCTGGCGTATGCATACAACTCGTTTAATTCAAGTTCCGACTCGTGCCAGAATTCATAATACCCCTCAGTGGTCACCTGCCCTAAGATATACTTTTCCAGTATTTTCCCAGTTTCATCATTCAGTTCTATTGTTTCGTTTGAGAGTGTCAGCCCTTGGTCTGTACTCTTGTTCCCTACCTGATGTACTATACAGGATTTAATCTTGATATACTCTGTATAAATCATAATGTAGTATTCACAACATATTTTATATAAAGAAGGACACCTATGAAAACCAAATATGCAGCAATCCAAACCCAGTCGAAAAGGCAAGTCCTTTCCTCAATAAAGGCTTTATAGGTCCCGTCCTTGTTCCTTTCGTCCGTAAACAAATCACTCAATTCCTTCTCGCTCAACAGCTCCTTATAGAACATTCTTGTCCTATTATATTGCTTGTCAAACAGTTCTACCTTCTTATCCCGTTTCCATCGGGCATAAGCGTAATAAAAACAAGATACAGCACAATATCCGAGCAATAGCAATATAACAGAATCTGGCAGCAATATCTTTTCATCCAAATTCTTGGCTATCACCCTGATGATTGTCGTTGTGAAGGTAAAGCCAAGGAACGAGAAAAACAGCTTCTTGAAATCCTGCTCAAAGTCATCGTAAATACCAATGATTTGCTTTTGATACTCACGCAACTGACTTGACACATTGTTCCTTATCTCAATATATTGCTTGACATTCTCTTTCTCATAGATGCAATAGTTGGAGTCAATGGCATCCATCGTGCCAGCTCGAAGTGTCAACGATGCATCCTCCGTTATATTCAGAGATATAATGTTCCTCGCTATGGCAGACTTGTCCGTCAGATTCCCCCCGTTATACTGCCATTTAAAGATTTCAAGGTATTTTTCCCAAGAACCAGCGTCTATTTGAGTTTCATACACAGATGCCACGTCGATGTCGCCCGTCAGGGTCTTATACCCGTTCAGCTTGTAATGCAGCTGGCTTCCGTTTACTGTCACATAGTCAAACAGGAAGCATAGCGAATAAAGCATTGCCAACTTCTCCAACAGTGGTAGGATGGGATGATCTCTGTCATCTTCACCGCGCAGTTCAAAATCCGTAGGTTTTACATGCTCTGCTATCAGGTCATTGCAACACAAGTATTTCCCTTGCTCCGTCACTTCTTTGTTCAAATCTGGCTTCGGCAGATACACGGGGGCATGTCCTCTGCTCACGAAAGCCACCGATGTGCCCACAAGCGAGATGTTTCCCTCCTGATATTCCGCACAGAGATTCCCATCTTGTAATTTCTCTTCAAATAGTGCTAAAACTTCCTGCATATTCAAGCCTTGCAGAAAGTGTACAAATAATTCCGGGCAATAAACCGATACCGTCCCATTAACGCTGCGCTTGGCAATACTGATTTTAATTTTGATAGGTTCATCTTTGTCAATACCGCTATAGTACTGCAAAAAATCTCCCCACTCATCAACAGCGTCCGAACGGAACACTCGCTCTTCCGAGGCCATATCGTCCGCTCCGTCAAACAATCCGATAGCAAGAATATCCCGTTCGTTCAACGCATTCAAATTCAAAGCGGCAGGCAATTCTTTGTTAAACTGTTTAACCACGAAATAGGTCGTCAGTTCGTTGAAGTCCTCAACAGAATTGTCTGTCACCTCATGCGGATCTGAAGAAAAAAGATGTGCTATTCCACTAATGAAGCTGTTCATAACGCATTCTCGCCGTCGTGCCTCTTAACGCCCTTCGCAAATTCAAAGCCTTCCTGACTAATGATAGTTATTCCTTTCTTCTGCCCCTCTTCGTAAGGAAGAATCTTTGTATCCATTCCAGGTATATCGTGTTTGATGTTCAAAAACAACTCGTCAGTCAGTTTAATGACCGACTTAAGTTTATCCTTGATGGCTGTTGTTACCTTGGTGAACTGTGCATCAAACTTGTCACTGGCCCTCAATTGGTCTATCTTACCCTTCAGCGAGTTCATATCCAACGTGCCGTCGTATGGCGTATAATTGCCAATAATCTCATCTCTATAGTAGTCAAGGTCAAACATTCCCTCAGACCGCATATAAGAAATCGTGCTGTTATACAGTATCAAATAGTCCGGTTTGTGATTCTCTTTCAGCGGGTTCAATATCTTCTTCTTGATAAGGTCGTATGCCTTTTCCGTATTCTCCTTGTCTTGCCTGATAGCCTCAAGTTCTAGGAAGTCCTTCAGCCAATAAGCAGCCTGTCTTTTGGTGGAGTCAGAAGCCACAATCTGCACTATCTCATACGTATGCTCATGCCTTTTCACATTATACTGGCACGTCTTGAATATCTGATTCTTCACCGATAGGCCAGTACTCTGCTGTCCTGTATGTTCAGCAATAAACTCGTCATAATCCGATTTCAAGATGATGATTTTAAAGTCTTCCTCATCCGTCTCCATGTCAACGTATGCTATAAGCAAAACACCATCAGGTATCCTACCCCTCAGATGTGGATTCTTTTCGTTAAACTCCTTCTCGACAGTAGCCAGCCGAGCTCCCATCACCAACATTGTGTCGTTTCGTTCCTCCTCTTGAAGCGTCAGCAGATTTCCAATCCAATCCTTGGCTGTATGCAGCGGTGCTTTGAATCTGTATTTCCTTTCCACCGCTGCATTAGCAGTCTGCACAAGAATGTTTGTCACATAGTTCTCGATATTTCCGAGAAACTCAAAATTTGCGAATTCTGCTGTTCCTGCCTGATTTGTCAGACGTAGCAACTTGTAGTAGATTGTACGCATAAAACTTTATAATATCTTTATATTCACTCATCAAAAGTCATAGTCAGAGTTAGCACTGAATCCCTGAAACACAGGGGCAGGTTTCTGTTTCATCACATACGAAATATCATACTATTCCCGATTCCGGTCAATCTCTCCAATTGGCGAAGTGATGCTCTCATACCCTTCAATTCAATCAAAACCGACCGTTTTGTTTCTTCAGGCAATTGCTGAAAGGCACTGCTATTCGTTACGCCAGTCTTTTCTTTAATCAGTAACATTACCTGATTATCCAAAGGACGAACTTTCGATGTATCTTCTATATCAAGGCATGCAACATCATCAGACAAAGGAGCATTCACAAGGTCATTCAGTTTATTATATGATATCTCGCGTTCACGAATGAGCAGATGGATATGATTCGACATCAGGCAGTAAGCATATAATATATAGTTACGTCCTAATGGCGTGCCATCAGGCTCATATGACATCAGTTGTGTGGTAATTTTACTCCACCACTCGTTCATTTGCGAAGAACAGCAGATGATTATGCACATTTTGGAAGTTTGTCATTTAATTCATAAATGATGCACGGGCTGCTGTTACATTCAATGCAGAGTCAAATACAATATAGAACTCTACTTCTACTTCATTACCCAAATCAATGCCTTGCGCAGCAAACTTCGGTTTCAATATACTCTCATAGGTGTGCCAGAGTTGTTTACACGCTTTCCGAGAGTTGCCTTTCAAGGCTCTCTTGGATGTGCTGGTAGCGTTAGTTTTGAATTCTACAAACAGAAGCTCGTCATTTGTCATGAATGCGCAGTCTGTGATACCACCTGTTATGAGATGTGCATCCTTGACGATACAGTTGTCTAAAGGCAATAGGACAACTTCTTTCTGAGGGGTATTCATCAGATGAAAAGCTTTGGTGTAATTGACCGGCAGTTGATCTTCCCATTCGGTATATCCGTGGTTTGTATCGTAGGCGTATAAATCTATGGCCTTCGAGTAATCCAAGTTGTTGACAGCAGCCTCATTGCCACATGTTTTTAGAGCTGCAACAACCTTCAACCGACTTATAACCAAAGGTTCCGGATCGGTATTACTTTTTAGCTTTGCCATAGAGTCTATAGATTGTGTTGAACTTACGCATGATAATATCCGAAGCTGAATCCAAGTCGTTCGTCCCAATCATGGATGTATGTTGATCTATGATGCTTCTGCAATAGGGCTCATTGCCTATCGAGAGCCTATATGCTGCTACATCGCTTGAAGAAACATGGCATTTTAGAGGGAGTACTTTTTCAACCGACTTGCTAATCTCTTCATCACCCAAGTCACATGTTTTGCCTGCCAGTATCAATGTGTTGATAATAGCCAGCATATAGGGACTATGTGTAGTGAGTACCATCATGTTACGTGCTGATGTAGCATTATCGGCTGCAAGACGACAAATCACATCCATCTGTGACTGTGGAAAGAGATTCAATTCAGGTTCCTCTACCACATTGATGAAACTACCATAGGAAGTCTTGGCGGACAACAATTTGAGCCGACTTTCCCGAACGCTTTTGGAGTAGTTATCATTATTCATAATCTCGGCCACTTCTTCATCAAACTTTTTTTGCTCTTTGGGAGAAAGCTTGACATCTTCCTGCAAACGTACCTTTTCGCTCAAATAGTCGGATACCAGACATAATGGCAAAGCAGATTGAATACCACTTGATGCATTGCGAAGAAGAACGGGATCATCGGCATACTCATCACCCCAGATATAGCTGACATTATTGAGGCTGCTATACTTATAATGCAGGTTGCCAAACGGCAAGTCGTAGCCTGCCCTGTAGGCATCCTTTGCGTTGTTCAATTCTTCGCTAAACGTTGCACACGAATCGGGCAACTCTTTGATGAGTCGTTGTCTGTTCTCGGCAACGCTAAGGATAGAACGTTCTGCCGGAACATATATTACCTTACTGAGATGCACATTCTCTGAATGATTGTCTTCTATCTGCAGCGTTCTGTTGCTATACCCAAATGTGAACAATTCGCCTTCGTAACGGATCTCTGTATTGTCTTTGATGAAGGACTCTATTCTATGATAAGGACAAAGCACTGTAGCAAACTTATCATCCTTGAGATAATAACTCACTGTGTGGCGCTTCATGAGCAAATCCTTCTCCAACCATTTAAACATAGAGAACAATTTTGCCACACAACTTTTCCCGGTACCTTGGTCTCCGATAAAGAGTGTTACCTTCTTAAACCTAATATCAAGTTTCTTGACAGGACCGAAGTTATTTACTATTAATCGCTCGTTCATATTTTATTATAATCTCTTTTAATTAGTATGATAAAAAGCTCCATATGGCTCTACAAACATTATTATTATCTACTTCCCGTGAGCACCCTCAACACACCGGGGCACACTCTTTTCATCACATGCTGCACAGCTATACATATGGCTATGGCCATGGGGGCTGTGAGCAGATAGCGCATGAGCAGGAAACACAGGGACAGGTTTCTATTTCATCACATACGAAATATCATACTTTTCCCGATTCCGGTCAATCTCTCCAATTGGCGAAGTGATGCTCTCATACCCTTCAATTCAATCAAAACCGACCGTTTTGTTTCTTCAGGCAATTGCTGAAAGGCACTGCTATTCGTTACGCCAGTCTTTTCTTTAATCAGTAACATTACCTGATTATCCGAAGTAAGCATCCAACCCCTATGGCAATATAGCTCTGCCTCCAGTGTTTACTGGGGGTAAAGCATATTTCCAAGAATTGAACTTTTTCGATTTTTATCTATGTTTTACATAAGAGAGCCTTCGTCATGTCAGGATAATCTTGTCTTCCCGCCACTACCATGTCAAAGAACAAGTAATAGCAAAACATATCTGAGTAGCAACAGAAGCTATAAGATCAAAAGGGGTATTCACACAATCTTACCAGACTGTTTCATAGCAACCTTAAACTTACGTGCTACATCATTAGCAAATAGTTCTACAGCCCCCTTCGCTACCTCTTTCTCTCTTTCAGTAAGAGATGTGGCATCAACATTCTGTTTGGCACACTCCACCGCAGATTCCTTCGTTTCATCAAAAGTTGACTCACTAATAACATACGGAGGAGTAAACAATTCATTCAAGAATTCAGCTATCGCCAAATTAGCACGTTGCTGTGCTATTTGCTGTTTTGTATTCATTTGTATAAATCTATGTTGATGCCGAAAGGACTATCGAAGTCCTTCAACATTTCATGTTTTGTATCCTTGACGGAAAGATTGGCATGCTCAGTTGGGATTTTCCAATCGATACCGAGAGTGTCATCGAGAATGCTGATACCTCCATCTGCTTCCGGATGATAGAAGTTATCACACTTATATTGGAAGACTGCTGTCTCTGAGAGGACTGCAAAGCCCTAAGCAAAGCCTCTTGGTATGAAGAACTGGAGCTGATTGTCTTCAGTCAATTCTACTGCCACATGCTTACCATAGGTTGGTGAGCCTTTGCGAATATCCACTGCTACATCAAGGACTCTGCCCTTTACGCAACGTACCAACTTGCTTTGGGTATAAGGTGGCGCTGGAAATGCCAACCTCGCATTACACCATAGCTGCTCATAGACTCGTTGTCTTGGCAGAAGTGAACGCTGTGTCCCAAGATTGGGGCTACTTTCTCTTCAAACTCTCGCTCGCTGAAGCTCTCGAAGAAATAGCCACGAGCATCTCGGAAGAGACGTGGCTCTATAATGAGCACGCCTTCAATATCTGTTTTGATTATATTCATGATTCTAACTTAAGTTCTTACATAAGATTTTTTCGAATCACCCCGTCCCTCTTTCCAAAGAGGGCTCCACCTCTCATCTCGGTCTTCTCTCCTCAGGCGAGAAGAAGGAAACCGCCCTACTCGGTGCTCGGAACCGCTACGCTCTAAGGTTGGCGGACCATCAAAGGTCTTCGCCATGTTATGCGGGATGGGACCGCCTGGGGACATTTCCCATCATAAAGGTCTCCGTTTCTCTTTGGTCAAGAAAAGGGTGTTCTACCTTTCTCACCAAGCCTCTCTTCAATGGTCTTTACACCCCCTTCGGTTCCCCCGTTAGCGGGGGACAGAAACC
>ERZ1031370.199-NODE-199-length-13295-cov-3.850831_pt1 | contig 13295 bp, 9 predicted proteins | sample MGYA00518176_ERZ1031370 | MGnify/ENA primary metagenome ERZ1031370 (study PRJEB33719, sample SAMN04261143) | wastewater metagenome | biome: rural village; feature: human; material: feces | host: Homo sapiens | place: El Salvador | collected 2013-01-07 ...
CTTGGTGGACGCTTATTGGCTGCAAAAGTTGCACAATTCAACTGTAATTGTTACTTTTGCCGGAGAATTTAAAAAAAATATATATGATTAGAAAAGTAACAAAAATGATTGCTATGATATTATTGCTGCAAGGTATGCAAACCTAGATTATGGCACAGCCACAAATGGTGATTATGGGGGGGGCAATATAATAAACCCGATTTTGAAATAGGTAAAGTACATAGAACCCCGATATTACCAATTCTTGTAGAACAAGATGCGGGGATTTTTACTTTCAATAAATCTTTTGCAGGTGAAACCATCGAAATCTTGATAGAAGGAATCGTACTATATACTTCTATAATAAATGAAGGTGGAATTATAGAAATTCCAGAAAGTATTACAGGTGAGGTAGAACTCCGATTAATACGAGAGAGTATCACTTACCATGCCTTCGTGAATCTGTGATTCACGTATGATAGATTAATAAAATAAAGACAATGAATAAGTTAGATAGTAAAAGTAAACGTATTTTGGTGTCTGGTGGAGCCGGCTTTGTCGGCTCCAACCTCTGCGAGCGTCTGTTACGTGACGGCAATCAAGTTGTCTGCATCGACAACTTGTACACTGGAAGCATGGACAATATCCGGGATTTCCAAGGAAACGACAACTTCGTATTTCTCCAGATGGATATTTTGGATAGTCTAGCAGTTGAGGGGTTGAAATCCCAGAACATTGATGAAATATACCATCTTGCCTGTCCCGCATCTCCTATCCATTATCAGAGAGATGCTATCTATACAACCCGTGTCTCTGTGGAGGGCACCATCCATATGCTGGAGTTAGCCCGCCATTTCGGATGCCCGATGCTCTTTTCTTCTACGAGCGAGGTATACGGTGATCCTGACATTCATCCGCAGCCCGAGGACTATCATGGTAACGTAAATCCCATTGGTATTCGCTCATGTTACGATGAGGGCAAGCGTTGTGCTGAGAGCATCTGTATGGACTACCACCGCCAATATGGTGTGAAGGTAAAGATAATCCGCATCTTTAATACCTATGGTCCGAAGATGTCGGTGGATGATGGTCGTGTGGTTTCTAACTTTATTGTCCAGGCTCTGCGAGGTGAGTCACTCACGGTCTATGGTGATGGAAGCCAAACTCGTTCATTCATGTATATTGATGACTTGTTAGAGGGGATGTTTCGGATGATGTCGACGGACGAGTGTGTTACAGGACCAGTGAACATCGGTAATGTTTCTGAAATCACAATCTCTGAGGTAGCCAGCGAGATTATAGCCTTGTCGCATACATGCTCTTTAATACAGTGGCTTCCGTTGCCACAAGACGATCCTCAGCGCCGGCGACCAGACATGACATGTGCTAAGTTGATGCTGAACGGATGGATTCCACGAGTTTCTCTAAGAGATGGGCTGGATTCAACAATAGAATTCTTTAAAAATAAAATATAGATAGAATGAAAGCTAGTAAGTATAACTATATTATCCCTTATGGTGATAAGCAGTATATATTTTTCAACGGCATTACCAAACGTTTCTTTCTTGTTTCGGATGAGAATGTGGGCAAGTTTAAAGAAATAGTAGATAATCCGAATACGGAAGTAAACGTCTCGAAGTATTCTTTTTTCCTTGATCGGATGAAGGCCGAGGGATTTATTCTTGAAGACGATGTCGATGAAATGTCCCTCATCAGCGAAGAATTTGAACGTCAGCGTACCCCTAGTCGATATATGCTGATGGTTTTGCCGACTTACCGTTGCAATTTAAATTGCTGGTACTGCGTGCAAGAACATCGAGACGTGGATATTACGGATGAAATAGCAAGGCGCATAAAAACTCATATAAAGAAATATCTCTCTTCCAGTGGTGTCAAGCACTTTCGCCTTTCCTGGTTTGGTGGTGAGCCTCTTCTCGCCTATGAACGGATACGTGAGATTACCGAATTTTCGCAGTCTTTCTGTAAAGGACATAGTGTAGAATTTAGTTGTGACATCACGACTAATGGTCTCCTGTTATCTCCGGATAGAATAGCAGATCTTAGCTCGTTGGGAGTGCTTAGCTACCAAATTACTATTGATGGCTGCCGGGAGAAGCATAACCTGGTGAAACGCTCCGAGGAAGGAACGGCCTTTGATGTGGCTGTAAACAATGTACTGGGTATTGTGAGAAATGCTCCTGGAGCTGAATGCATATTGCGCATTAACTACTCTGATAAAACTTTGGAACCAGCCCAAATCATGCATGATGTCAATCAGTTGATACCGCCGGAGTATAGGGAGAGGATAACCATCGCCCCCTATAAGATTTGGCAGGTAGAAGATTCCAAAATACGGTATGAAAAGGTGGTGGAACTTAACAGAATAGCCCATCGTAAGAATTATCGCATACATCCTTTGTGTGGAAGCCTCTGTTATGCGGATGGAGTCCATTACAACTGCTTCTTTCCCAATGGTAGGGTGGGGAAGTGCGACAATGCTAGAATGGAGGATGCCAATGGTGTCCTAACGGATACTGGGGAGATAATTTGGACACTCCCAAATGCATTCGAGTCTCATCTAGCCTTGTCAAATAACAGTGAATGTGTAAACTGCAAATATCTGCCGTTCTGTATGGGACCATGCCCCGCCAAACGAACGGATATGCTGGCGTCTAGCGGAAAAATTACCTGCCAGTATCCCGAGGGTGACAAAGAGAGGATAGTTAGGGATTTTATTCTGCGTTATTGTAAAAATCGTATAACCCAAGAACAATAAATACATGATGGAGAAAATTTTACTGATTATAGTGATGCTTTTTGCACTGAATGTCGAGGCGTTCGCTAGAGGGCATGTTGCCATCTTTTTGTCAGCCTTGACTACCGACTCCCTTTCTGTCCACAAGGAAAAGGCTCTTGACTCTGTTACCGTTGTGGGTAGCAACGTTACACACTATGCCGACCATGACGTGTTTTACATTACCCGTTCCATGCGAAAGGGAGCACGTAACACTGTGCAGATGCTGGGTAGCATACCTGGTATCGACTGCAATCGGGCAGATAATTCGCTTACTTACCATGGCTCGAGCAAGATTGTCATCCTGGTTGACAGCGTAGAGAAACCATCTGATTTTATCAAGGAACTTCATCACTTAAGATTCCAAAAGGTGGATGTTTTTCCCAATCCATCCGGCAAGTATGCTGATTATGACGTATTGCTCAATCTCCACACCCGAAAGGACTATGAGGGCTACGAGGGCAATGTTGTAGGGCAAGTATCAGCCATTCCAACGGATGGCAACGGACAGGGTAAGAATCTAACGGGAGCGTATGGCTCGTTTTCCACCACCTATACTTGGAATAAGTGGAATTTTGTGGTACGCTATGACGGCAAGTTCAATCAAGGTGGAAAGACGGATTTATCCTGCGAGACTGTAAACCACGTGAATGGTTTGAGGGTAAGTTACGAACATCCCGAAATAGTTAATTATTTTCGTCTGCACAATATCTACACAGCGGTCGATTACCAGTTTAACGACCGCCATTCCCTGTCGTTTTCCTATAAATTTTCAACGGATGCCTCTGATGCTTATTCCAATACAGGACTCCATCGCCAATGGCTAGCTGATGGCAGGAATGAGTTTTTTACACAAATGGAAAAGAACGGCGTTAACAGCCAGCGTCACATTCTGGGTGTCCATTATCGTGGCAGGAGTGGATGTTGGAACTATACGCAAGACTTCAACTACATCAACGACGGATGGGATGCAGACCGATTTCTTTCCCAAAGTTTGGGGTTTGGTTATGATTACCGGCACCGCAAGCATATGGACTATGTTCACACTAGGAGCGAAGTTAATCGCCGTTTCTTCGGTGGCAGGTTCTATGTGAGTGCGGGGTATAACTTCACCCTGAAGAAATATGAGCAGACGGATAGACCTACCGGAAGCCTGTTGAGCAGAAATAAGTACCTTCGTAATGAGTTCTGGACGTGGGCGTCGTATCGATTCAGCAATTCCACAGACTTGAACTTCTCGGCTTCCGCAGAGCGTGTCAGTTCTGAATCTTCAAGTACTAGTGATGCTAACTGGATTTACAATTTGGGCGGCAAATTCTACCACAGATGGAACAAGTGGCTTTGGATGCGTCTAACACATTCTACGGGTATATCTCATCCACAGTTGGATCAGGTTACAGAGTATGGCTACTTTACTGATTCGTTAACATGGCAGGGTGGCAATCCTTCATTGCGTACCCAGGCTTTTCATACGAGTAAACTGTATCTTGATTTCTTCAACTTCTTCAACCTGGAAGCAGGATATAGCTTCTCAAACAATCTGATGACCAACGTAACGGGAATGGGTGAGGGACGGCTTCCCTCTGGACAGTGGGGAGGTTATGTTACCAATGTCCCGTATAACACGTTATACAGAGAATGGTGGGTAAACTTTTACATTTATAAGCGTATCAAGTCATTCACTCTCAGTGCCAACGCAAGATATCAGCACCAGCAGGCCAGCTTTATGGAGGATAAAAACACGAATGGTGGTCTGAGCGGACGGTTGTCAGCTCTTTATTACAATGTAAGATATCGGATGGCTGTGCAGGCAATATATGACATGAACAACAACTATAGTGCTTTCGTACAGGGGTGGAACACGCAGAAGATTGATTGTCTTTTCCTGTATGTAGGAAAGGACTTCCTTGGACAGCGGTTGAACGTAGCGTTGCAATATGTTTCACCTTCACTTGCTTTCAACGGTAAGAAGAGGACTGCTACCCATTGTGCTGCTTTGGATTCCGACTTGATAGTTAATGTATTTAAGTCAACGGGAAATTCCATGATGCTGACGTTGAACTATCGTTTTCAGGGTGGTAAGAGCGTAAGACAATATAATAGAAATGTCTCCGAAGAAAAATGATATTCGGAAAAATAATTATATAAAAATTGTGAACATGAAATTATTAAAACGAAACACTTTGTTGGAAAGTGATCTCAGTCTCCTTTCGGAGATGGAGATGCTTCAGATTTATGGTGGTGATGGTGACTACACTATCCGCAACAATAGTTGTCTTCTTAACTTTGTGGCTGGATGTGGCGTAGGCTCAGGTAACTCAGGATCCTCCTCTGGTACAGGAACTTCTTCTAGTGCGGGATCGTCCTCAGGGTCCGGATCCGGGTCCGGAACATCTTCTTCCTCTAATTGTGGAAGTTCTTCCAGTGGAGGAATTGGTAATGGTAGTGCCAACGGCAGCAATATCGGTTTGGTTTGTGTTGGAGGCTAAAAACAAATGACAGTATCCTTGAAAGAGGGTACTGTCTTTTCCTTAATGTATGATATAAAATGAGCATGTTCAGAAAGAGTTTTCCGTTTTTTCACCAATTGGATGCTAGGGACTGTGGAGCGGCCTGTCTTCAAATGATAGCCAGGCACTATGGCAAGAGCTACAGTCAGCGAACGCTGCGTGAGTATTCTTTTATATCCCGTGAGGGCGCTTCGCTGATGGGGATTGTTGATGCGGCGGAAAAAATTGGTTTCCGTACGACAGGTGCTAAAACCAACCTGGAGATCCTTAGAAATAGAGTTACGCTACCATGCATCCTTCATTGGAACCAAAAACATTATGTGGTACTCTATGAGATAAGAAGACGTCGAGGACGGATTTTCTATTTGGTAGCCGATCCCGCAACATCTTTAGTTACACTCACAGAGGAAGAATTCAAGTCTCATTGGGTAAGTATGAGGGAGGGCGGCAATGAGAGAGGTGTAGTTCTGCTTTTGCAACCTGTGCCGGGATTTTGCGAACTGGAGGATGAGTCTAGCCAAACCGACAATTTCGGACTTGGCTACCTGTACAGATATCTCAAGCCTTATAAGTGGCAAATTGGGCAAATTATTATCTGTATGCTGATGTATATGGTTCTAGGTCTCATCTTCCCATTCCTTTCACAATCGCTGATTGATGTTGGTATAAGAAATAGTAATCTTAATTTTGTTTTGCTGATTCTTGTCTCGCAGTTGATTCTCTCTCTTACTGATATGAGTGTCGGTTTCGTACATGGTTGGACTGCTCTCCATGTCTATACTCGTATAGATATTGCTCTGATATCTGACTATTGGCGAAAGTTGATGCGTCTCCCCATTCGGTTTTTCGACACCAGAATGATTGGAGACCTTCTACAGAGGCTTGGCGACCATGCTCGCATCAGGGCGTTTCTGACCAATGAGTGCATTAATATAATGTTTGCAGCACTTAATTTTTTCCTGTACATTATTTTGTTAGGGTATTATAGTCCGTGGCTATTGACTATCTTTCTGTTCGGTCACTTGCTGTATGTAGCATGGATTGTGTCTTTTTTGAAATATCGTAAGATATTGGATTATAAGAATTTTGATATTCAGTCTAAGAATCAGAATTATGTGATGGAGTTGCTTCAGGGTATGCAGGAAATAAAACTGAATAATGACGAGCGTCATCGGTTATGGATTTGGGAGAGTATTCAGGCACAAGCACTCCGAGTGAGCGTGAAAAGCCTGAAAATCGACCAAATCAAGCAGCTGGGTGCCAACATGATTACCAAGAGTACGGGAATTGTCGTGTCGTATCTGGTGGCCCGTCAGGTTATCTATGGGGAAATGACCCTTGGAATGATGATGGCCCTTTCATACATCATGGGACAGGTTAGTGGGCCTATATCGCAACTTGTAGGTTTTGTCCATTCTTTCCAGAATGCCCAAATCAGTCTGGAGCGATTGAATGAGGTTCATGGGCAGGAGAGCGAGGAATCCTCGGACATAGTATCAATTCCGGCTCTCCCATCTGATTATGGCATCAAACTTCGGAATGTATCGTTCAGCTACAATGGTTCCCCCCGTGAATATGTACTGCGAGACATAAATCTAGATATTCCTGGGAACAAGACTACAGCGATTGTAGGAGCTAGCGGGAGTGGAAAGACCACAATCATGAAACTGCTTCTTGGCATCTATGTTCCCCAGGAGGGTGAATTGAGGGTTGGTGGCATTCTTTTATCTTCTTTCGCTCCCAGCCAATGGCGTAGTCATGTCGGTTCCGTCATGCAGGATGGATATATTTTTTCCGATACGATAGCCCGGAATATTGCAGTGGGGGACGATAGGATAGATCATGAACGGTTATTGCAATCAGTAAAGATAGCCAACCTGGCAGATTTCATTGATAACCTGCCGCTGGGAATCAACACCCGTATAGGCATGGAAGGGTACGGCATCAGCCAAGGACAACGGCAACGGATTCTTATAGCAAGGGCGGTGTACAAGAATCCTGAGTATTTGTTTTTTGATGAGGCTACCAATGCATTGGATGCTACCAACGAATATTACGTTATGCAAAAACTAAAGGATTTCTATAGAAATAGGACCACCGTAATCTGTGCTCATAGACTCAGTACCGTGAGGCATGCCGATCAAATCGTGGTGGTGGAGTCTGGACGTATTGTGGAACGTGGTACTCATGAAGAGTTGATGGCCTTGAATGGTTCCTATTATCATTTAGTTGAAAAACAACTGGAACTTGTAAATGAATAAAAGAATATGAACTTGCAAAAATATGAATTGTATGAGACCTCGGAACTCCAGGAAATCATAGGTGGCATACCTGGTACATTACAGAGGTGGGGAACTTTATCTCTAGTGCTTTTTCTGGCGGTTTTGCTATCGGGAAGCTATTTCTTTAAATGCCCGAAAACCCTAAGTGGGAGGGTGGTTATCCCTGCAAGTACGAGCTTACGAGTTAGGGTTGATGGACAGCTATACCTGCCTGCTGCCGGTATAGGTGAAGTTAGAACGGGGGATAGAGTTCTTGTCAGCACCGATGCATATCCAGAGGCAGCCTATGGTATGCTATGCGGTAAGGTGTTGAGGGTATATGGCATACCGAATGGGGCTGGTTATCATCGTGTGGATATTCGCTTTACGGGAGGGCTCAAAACTACACGGGGAATGCTACTTTCACATCGGCTTCAACTTTCTGGGAAGGGTGAAGTCATGTTAGAAGAGCATCGCCTGCTATCATTGCTGGTACGACCATTATGTGGGCTTAGTCAACCTGTAAATAATTGATATAATATGAAAAAGAAACAATGTATATTAATCATGGCGCACAAGGATGTGCCACAGATAAGGAGATTGGTTTGCTACTTCGATGGAAAGTGTGACATTATCATTCATCTGGACAGACATTCAAACCTGTCGTTGGAGGAAGAACGCATGCTGGCAAAACTTCCGGGTGTTAGAAAAGTCTTTCGTGAGGTTTCTGTCCATTGGGCTGGGCTCAGTATAGTGCGTTGCCAGTTGCTGCTATTCAAGTGGGGATTGCGTCTTTCTGATGCAAGGTATTTTCATCTTCTCAGTGGGCAGGATTATCCCCTGAAACCGCTAGAAGAATTCCTGCGCTTTTTTGGTGAGTCCACTCAAGAATACATTGGTGGCGTCCATCTCCCGGCTCCTCATTGGGATGGAAATACGTTTCAACGCATACAACACTATTTTCTGACTGACTGGTTTCGTCTCACTGATGAGAAGTCAGTAGGAAAGGTATGGGCATTTTCCCGTTGGCAAGATCGCTGGGGCATTCGCCGTCGCATCCCTGACCAGGTAAAGCATCTCTATGGAGGATCGGCCTGGTTCTCCTTGACAAGAGGCTGCGTAGAGGCTGTACTCGGTTATACCCACTCACATCCATCTTTGTTGCGTCGTCTCAGATTTACATTTGCTCCAGATGAGATATATATCCAGACAGTGGTACGTCACGTGGATTTTCCCGACAAACAGGTAATTGGAGACAATTTACGTTACATCCATTGGCGCAGGCAGGGAGATGATCATCCAAGTAATTTGGATGAAAAATTCTTTTGTGAGGTTTCCTCTTCAAGAGCTTATTTCGCCCGTAAGTTCAACAGTGTTGAGAGCCGAAGTTTGATGAATCTCATAGACCGCTATCTTCTGACGGTTGAACCCCAAAATCCTTCTGCTACGGGTGCTTGGAATAATTCTACGTTCACTGGGCATTTCTATGATGGTGGGTTGGCTTCTGGTATCGTTAAACTGTGTAAGGTGTGCAAGCTTAGGAATGCCATTGACTTTGGCTGTGGTACTGGTTGGTATGTAGCGGCTTTGCGAAACTCAAACATTGCTGCTGTAGGATACGATGGCAACCCTTACACGATGCAACTCTCGCAATTGCTACCAGGATTGGAACGTTTCCCGTGCGAACAAGCTGACTTAACGGAAGAATTAATCATAGAAATCCCCTATGACCTAGCCGTTTGCCTTTCAGTCGGCGAATATGTACCGACAATGTATGAGAAGAATGTTTGGAAAAACTTGGCAGGAGCAACAGGCAAGTACCTAATTCTGGCTTGGGGAAGTCCTGGAGGTGGTGGCCCCGGTATTGTCAATGCCCATGTAGAGTGGGACATCATACAAACGGGTCTTTCATATGGGTTTCAGGTTGATGCCCTTGCCACTCATTGGCTAAGAGAACATTGTTGGTTGCCAAAGTATAAAAAAGAGATAATAGTGTTTACCAAGTATAAAATAGAAAGAGAATAATAAATCCAATGAAAATGCCTTTACGTAAAAATTGTGTTATTTCGGCAGTTGGTCATGGCAGTTTGCATAGAGGTTGGATGGGAAAAGATCGTTCTTTTGATCTCCATCTTATCGTCTATGACGACTCCATGATGCAATTTCTTGATGATGGTGACAATGTCTGTCACATCAAGGGATTTAAGCTGAAGGTTATATACAAGTATCTTGCAAAAAATCCGCAATTTTTAAGTCAGTATGACTATTTCTTTTTTCCAGATGATGACATTTGTATGGATGTGGAGACGATAAATCGCCTGTTTATGGTAATGAATGAGCTTGGGCTTGAGATAGCCCAGCCTTCACTTAAACGTATGTCCTATTATTCCTGGTCTCATACTTTGCAAAATAAGGTTTGCGAGCTTCGATATACCAACTTTGTGGAAATGATGGTGCCTTGCTTTTCTCAATCTGCACTGAGAAAGGTGTTGTTTACCTTCAATGAGAATACCACGGGATGGGGAACGGAGATGCACTGGCCTTTGTTGTTGGCTACAAACCACCGGGATATGGCGGTTGTCGATGCCATAAGTGTACTCCATACCCGTCCTATTCAGTCAGGAAAAGCTATTCATTTTAATGATTTGGAATCCTATAGGAAAAAATATGCACTGAAGGGAGACGTTGTTGAATATGGATATATACCAGGGGAAATGGAGAACTGTGATGTACTCCAACGGGAACAATTTGAAAGTTTTGTCAGTGCTATATATAACTGGATAAAATCAAATACATTCTTTTCCAATCATATAGGTCTTGATGGACAAGTTGGATATTGTTACCTGCTATTTTTGATGACGATTCTTACAAGTTCCAGAAAGTTTGCCGATGAGGCTATTGTACGATATGAACAATTGGGAAGGCTATTTTCTCTATTGGAAAAAGATATGAGTTTCAAGTATGGGTTGACTGGTTGTTGCTGGTTAGTGTTGTTTGTTGCAGAAAAAAGAATACTAACGGATGATCCTCTAGCGATACTTTCAGAGTTTGATGATTACATACGGCAATACAAACATACAAATTCAGAAAGTCTAAGTCTTGAAGAATTGGCTGGCCTGGCTCGATATGAACAAGCGAAATATAAACTGTTTCCTACCCAGAATAATTTTGTCGAGGCAGAGAAGACATTACGGAGAATGGATGAATTAGACACAAAAAGTGCAGGCTTTGATACGTTGGTGAATTACATTTCTTTACAGCAAATATGCCATGAGGATATATCTGACAATTTGTTGCGCCAGGCATGCTCCTTGATGATGTTAGAGAATTCACCTATTGTGCAACTATGCCAATTGACGAAACTTCATCATTTATGTGGAAAGGAGTCTTTTAAAGTGAGTATGAAAAAAAAGTTTAAGATTTTAAAACCGGAAATTTCAACATTGAGAGATGCTATTTGTATGGCGGAAGTTTTATGTTTTGTAATTTCTGAATAAGGTATTTCTTAATTTAAGTTTATCACATGTTACATAAATATGACTATCTGATAGTTGGAACCGGTTTGTTCGGATCCACATTTGCATATTTGGCGCATAAGGCAGGCAAGGCTTGCCTTGTCATTGACCGCAGAGCACATGTTGGTGGCAATGTGCGTTGTCAGGAGATGGAGGGGATTAATGTGCATATGTATGGGCCTCATATCTTCCATACAGCCTCTAAGCGAGTTTGGAACTTTGTTAATAAGTTTGTCTCCTTCAATCCTTTTACGCTTTGCACCATCGCTAATTATAAGGACGAATTGTACAATCTGCCCTTCAATATGAATACTTTCCACCAGATATGGGGTGTGAACACTCCGATTGAGGCATGGAAGAAGATTTTGGAACAAAGATATGTGGGCGAAGTGACCAATCTGGAAGAGCAAGCCCTGTCGCTTGTGGGTAGGGATATTTATGAAAGGCTAGTCAAAGGGTACACGGAGAAGCAATGGGGGCGAACTTGTCATGATTTACCCGCTTTCATTATCCGCAGACTTCCTGTTCGCTTGACATATGACAACAATTACTTCGACGACCCCTATCAGGGTATCCCTGTTGGCGGGTATAATAAACTGGTAGAGGGATTATTGGAAGGGTGTGACGTTCGAACAAATATGGATTTCTTCGATGGCTTGCATGAGTGTTGGAGTGATATAGCAGGCAGATTGGTTTATACTGGCAAGATAGATGACTTCTATGGTAATCGTTATGGTAATCTGCAATACCGTTCTCTAGGTTTTGAGACGGAAATGCTTGATATGCCAAATTATCAGGGAGTTGCCTTAATGAATTTCACGGACAAGGAGACACCTTACACCCGCATCATTGAGCATAAGCATTTTGAAATATTTGGGAACGATGTCTATAACAATCCCAAAACCATTGTCACCCGTGAGTATCCTATGGATTACATTTTTGGGGTTAGTGAACCATATTATCCTATCAATGATGAGCAAAATTCACGCTTATATGCCAAGTATGCGGAACTTGCGATGCAAGAAAAACATGTTATCTTTGGAGGACGGCTTGCAGAATACAAGTATTACAACATGGATCAAGTGATAGGGAGAGCCCATGAGACATGGGAAAAGGAAAATACATATATGTAGTTTAAAAAACAAAAAAGGTTAGGAATAGTTGAATATTTCTAAAATTTTAGTTACTTTTGCAACAAGAAAACTTTTAAAATCAAAAAAATGAAGAAAGGTATATTCTTATTATTTACATTGATAGCTTGTGCTTTTGTTTTGGCAAGTTGCACACAGAGTACTGGCTATATGAGAAAACTGCAGCTGGTAGATAGCTTGATGGAGAATAATCCGCAGGCTGCCTATGATAGCTTGTGTCTGTATGGCAAGGGGATGGAACGTGGTAAGTCGCAGAAAATCTCCATGCGCTATCGCCTGCTGATGGCAAAGGTAGAGAATAAACTTTATCTTGATATGCCTTCCGACTCAGCCTTTCAAGAAGTGGTGGATTACTATGAATCCAAGGGAACCTCTAATGATAAAATGACGGCTCATTACCTCATGGGTTGCATTTATCGCGATCAGCAAGAAGCTCCTAAAGCTATAAATAGTTACCGAGAGGCGTTGGAATTTGCAGATACATTAAGTCACGAATGTGACTATCTCATATTGCTTAGCATTTATGGGCAAATGGCAGATGTTTTTCGAATGCAGTATTTGCATCAAGAAGCTATCAAGGCATTTCAGAAATATAGTTACTATTCCTTTAGAGCAAACAAAACCGATGAGTATATCAGGGGAATCGCATTTATGGCTGCGGAATATTATGAACAAGGTGATACTTTGAAAGCAATACGATATACAGAAAAGGCACATCAGCTGTACTTGCAACATGGTATGCGCAAGGAAGCCTTTGAAATATATCCCAAACTATATTTCGCCTGTTTATATCGTTCGCAATATCAGAAAGCACATTCTTACATGTTGCAATACGAAAAGGAGTCTGGGCTTTTTGATAAACATAATAATATTGCTGAAGGACGTGAACATTACTATAAAGCCAAAGGAATGTATTATTTGGGAATGAATCAGTTGGATTCCGCCTTATATTATTATAGAAAATTGGGGAATTATGGCTATCGTTATGAAACAGCGCAAGGATTGCTGGAAATATATGGGAAATTGGGAAACAATGATTCTATTCAAAAGTATTCCAAACTTTGTGAGCATGAAATGGATAGAAT
>ERZ1031370.203-NODE-203-length-13201-cov-3.684847_pt1 | contig 13201 bp, 18 predicted proteins | sample MGYA00518176_ERZ1031370 | MGnify/ENA primary metagenome ERZ1031370 (study PRJEB33719, sample SAMN04261143) | wastewater metagenome | biome: rural village; feature: human; material: feces | host: Homo sapiens | place: El Salvador | collected 2013-01-07 ...
ACATCGTGTTAAGAAATTCCAGTTTTGTTAACATGATATTACCTTCTATCACCCTAACCTATTGACATTCAGCGAGAAATAAAATGTGTGAGCGAGTTATGGCCTTTGTGGTCGCAACTCGCTAATTTTGTGGGCGTAACGTTACTTAATGTTTAACCTCTAAAAGATTATCGTTATGGAGATGACAGACGCAAAAGTCGTGGAGAAGAAAATCTACGAGGAAGGAAAAGAGAAGAAGGAGTACGCGAGCAAGGGTATTGCCGGCACTGGCTTAGGTCTCGGCATAGCCGGCACGGCACTCGGCCTTGGCTCATGGTTGCTCGGAAGTCGCAGCCCATTCGGTTCGCTCGGTGGAGGGAGTATGCCCGACAACGTGAACATCAACGCAAACGGCGTTGGCGCAGGCTCAAATCAGCCATCCGCATTGCAAGTGTTGGAGAAAGAGAACGCCGATGAGGTGGCTCTCCTGGAGAAGATGTATGGTATGAAACTCGACACAGCCAACAAGTTCTACGCCATGCGCGAGACTGACGTGGCAGAGAAGTTCGGTCTGTTCAAAGGCAGCGTGGAAGCTTTGAACGCGGAGAACCGTCGTGCCGAGCGCGCAGAGTTCGGTCTTTACAAGTCACAAGTTGAAGGCGACTTCGGTCTCTATAAGGCAGGCCGAGACCAGTACGACGCAGCCAACGCAAAGATTTCGGCACTCGAAACAAAGATTGCCGTTTTGGAAGCTACGGCTCCTTACAAGGAGAAGATTATCATGCAAGCCATCGAGATGATGGGTGAGCGTGGCGTGAACTACACTGACAGGAAGACTTGCCGCTGCATCTATGGTGTAGTAGGCTTACCTTCTACTCCCACCACTACCGTTTTGGAGGGTGCAAGCCCTTTCGGTTGCAACTGCGCACGCAACACTACGACTCCTACAACAGGAGCGTAGCGACGCGTAAGGTCGCAAAGACCAAGAAGAAATGAGTTGGTGAGGGGTGTTCGCCCTCGTTGGCGGATGCCCTCTCACCACTCTCGCCTCTCACACAAAAACTTATCACCAACTTATCACCAACTTAAAAGACTTATAATGATGAATTTCGGGAGCAGTCCATTGTTGGACTACAATCAACAAGCGCAGCCATCACAGCAAATAGACGGAGAACTACAAAAGCTGATGGAAGCCATAAACCAAAAACGAGCTTGCATCAACATGCAAGTCAATCAATCAAAGACACCTCTCTGGGACGAGATAGACAAGATAGAAGACAGCCTTACAGGAGCGCAACGACAATACTTGATGCAGAATCAAGAATATGCGGAAAGCTTGCAATACGTGACCAAGCTCATACAGGACGAGGAATTGCGTATCATTCGCCCACGCATAGAGGCTACGCAACAAGGACAAGAGGCGTTGAAACGGCACTTATCCTTGATGCAACACTTGAAGAAGGAGGCAACACAGGTAGAGGAACAGAAGAACGCTCTGCGTGACGAGTACTTCGAGCATTATGCCGACAAGATGAATTATGCCGAGTTTATCTCGATGAAGCAAGGCAAGAAAGGAGGAGCCAAGAAATGAAGATAGACGACTTGAAAGATAAGCTGCTCACATCAATAGACCTATGGGCAGACGCGAGAATAGACGACATGGTTAAGGGCAGTCCGATGTTGGCTATTCCGTCGGTTTACATGAAGCGAGCCGCGCACAACATGATAGCAAGGAAAAAGGACGCTTGGGGCAAGCAGCTGGACACTGCCTCCCTGTTCGTAGCAGACGAGAACGGCGAGATAAATGCGGATACCATCTTTGAGGACTTGACGCAGATGTTGAAGTCGATAGAGGACTATCACTTTGATCTTGGCATCCTGCATGGCCACATTGACAATGGTACGATATTTATTGACTTGCCAGATAACATAGTCACAACGTTGCTGTTTGGCAGCAAGAAGAGTATTGGGATAGGAGAGAGCGACCTTGCGGAGCTGAAAAACCTTATCGTGAGCTAAGTTGCCGTAGCCCTTGGCTTGGCGATAACGAGGTCTTTACTCACTCTTTTGCGCATCAGGTCGCTCGTCTGCGGCGATACCGATGTGGTCAATGCCTATATGAGGGCTCTGCACGTTCTGAATGTTTACGTTCACACGCTTGGTAAGCTCCTCTTGACGATGCAATAATGTCGTGAACCTTTGCTTGAGGTCAGCAATATCGTGTTCCAAGAGGTCGATGCGGCGCGTGAGCTCGGCATAAGAGGGAGCGGTGCGGGGCTTGGCGGGAGTTGACGAGGATGTTGCTGTTTGTCGTTTCGCTTTGCCGATGTCGGCTGGTTGGTTTTCGTCTTTGAGGAAGATGAAAGGTGAGAGGTTGAAATGTGAGCAGGTTAAGAGAAAACTATTTATTGGGAAACGTGTGCGTAAAAGAAAACGCTCGTGCGGTTTCTGTGGTGTCAAGCCCATAATGGACGCAACGTCTTTCCAATAAATTTTCCCTTCTCCGTCTCCAAAGGTAAGCTCTACCGCATCGAGGCTCCATGTAATCGGTTTCCATCGGTCGGCTTCAATCGTGGCCGTCTCTCGTGTAGGAATGACGTGACGGTTGTTGACGGATAGAAAGTAACGTGTAGGCATCCGCAGTGCATTGCAGATTTGCATTAGTGCCTGCACCGGCATCTCTACTTCGCCTTTCAAGTAATGGCAGAGTGTCGTTTGGCTTAGTTTACAGCGATTGGCGATTTCGTTGCCTGATAAGTCTAAAACGTCTGTTAACTTACTAAGCAGTAATGAATTGAAGCTCCATTTGACCATACGAATTGAAATTAAGTTGGACTTGTATAACGTTTTTTAACAATGATAACGACTAATAATATTTCGTTTTCATTTGCCGATTCACGGAATGTTTGTATTTTTGTCGCAAAGTTACAACATTTATGCAGAATGAGCAACCCGAACCATAAAATCAGTCAGTCGCTAAGGCACTACTTCCGTGTCCTCTGGGCAGCCCTTTGCGGGCGTGACCTATATAATAAGGAGCGGATGGAGTTATGCGCACGTGTGGAAAAGATAGCCTCTGAGCTCAGCGAACTGAAAGAGATGTACAGCACCGCTCTCGACCAGTGGAGCAACGTACAAAAGCTCGCGCAGGACTTAGACTCACAGAACGAGCAGCTGACGCGGGACCTTACCAACAGCCGTAACGACGTTGCGACTTTCCGCAAGTTGGTGGAGACCCTCAGAGAGCACATCCGTGAAAAGGGTCAGCAGCTCGACGCATACGCCAAGCAGAGCCACACATGATATATATAATAAGGTGGCAGACGCTACACTGCCATTAGGGGATTAAACACTATCGGCATCGAAAGATGTACGTTCGGAAAACTTGCAGGGAGGTATTTGGCGCCGTTTCTCTCCCCGACAATACGGCCACTTTTCTGCTAAAATGACAAACAACGCAGAATGAATATAGGGCAAGCAATCAAGATACTTCGTCGGAAGCGAAACATGACACAAGGCGATCTGGCTTCACGTATCGGAATGAGCGTGAATGCGGTGAGCTCGTGGGAGGTCGGCAAGAGTAATCCTCCTAAAGAAAGTATCAAGTTGATATGCGATGCCTTTCATGTGCCAGTGTCGTATCTTCTGCTTTCGACTGTTGAAGAAAAAGACTTTCCCGAAAACAAGCGTCTGCTTTATCGCGTCCTTTTAGAGTCACTGAAAAACGAATTGTTAAGTAAGGCATGAGAAAGGATAGCCTACATATACTTAGGAACATTTCGCTCGTGGAGGTGATGCGTGCCAATGGTCATGAGCCTGTGCGTTTGCCGAAGGGCAACGGGCGGGTGTGGTACCTCTGCCCGTTCCATGATGAGCATGAAGCCTCCTTTGCCGTGGAGCAGCATGCCAAGGATGGAGCGGATGCTCCAGGATGGGGATGCTTCGGATGTGGGCGCAAGGGTTATGGTGCCGTGGCACTGCAAGCCGCGTTGATAGGATTCGACTATACAGCTCTCAACGCACAGCAGATGCGCGAGGTTTGTCAACGCCTCGTGGATGATCATGGCATAGAACTTCCCGATGTGAAGCCTACGGAGGAGAGTAAGCGCACTGAAGCTATTGCGCCACAAGATTGTGAGTTTGAACTCGCGCCATGGACGGTGCAACATCTCAACTCTCTCGGTTTCGCTACCAAGCTTGCTACCGAGCAGCAAGGCGACGAACTCATTGTTAAGTGCAATGCGACCGACGGCAACGAGGAAGTTGAACCTCTTTACCTCTGTTCTCTTGACCGTGAATTTTGGTGGGGCGGGGGAGAGGTCCATACGGCAAAAGAGTGGGGCAAAATACTTGAAAAAACATTTAACGTGTTCCCAGTGTCAACTTTCATCACAGACCCCGTAACCGTTACGAATGGAGCAGGGAAGGTGTCGCTGAAGATTTCAGCGAGAACGACTTATCCCATCTTTGTTTTCCCATATACATGGGGCAAGAAAAAGTATGAGCCGAGAGGCAACAGGGCTCATAAATGGTATTGGAGCCGCAGTCAAGGTGTCGCCACGAAAGTTTATGGAGATAGCACAGCCGTGGCCGCTATGGAATGGGCAGCGCGCTCGAAAGACGAAAGCTCTATGCCTGGGGAATCGTGGTTTGCTGACTCTCTGAAAGACCGCCGTCATCCTGTCGTTGTCACGCTGCGTGACGCGGACAAGAATCCGATTAAGGCGAAAATGAAACAGCTTGTCCTCTGCTCTGGCCCAAGGGATGCAATGCAAATGTGGGCGGCCACTGACGCTCATGTGCTATGGCTTCATAATGAATTGGCTGGTATCAAGGACGGAGTGTTGGAAGGCTGGCTGAAGGTACTCTTAGTGAGGATGTCTTTTGTGGCCGTGGAAGTCTATGTATGTTACGACCTTGACAACACGGGGGAATCTTGCTCATCTGCCATCGCGTTGGAAAACGCAAACGTGCGTTGGCTGCGACTTCCGAAAGAAATGACTGAAGTGACATTGCCAGGCAAGGACAAGAACGACGTGAGACGGCTGAAGGACGTGACCGATTTCGTCACGCGCTTTAACCAGATTCAAAAGCGTTTTGCCCCCGACATACGAAAAAACAACCCCTCAGAAGCGTTGATGCGGTTGCTTAAAAACTCGCTGACGATGCAGTTCTGGATAGACAAACCGACAACGAAGAAAGACAAAGACGGGACGCGAGAAACGAATGTGCGTTATGTGTTGAGTGTGGCCAACCTCCTGCAGTTCCTTGGCGCCAAGGGAATCCGATGCACTCAGGACGAGCACGGGCAGCGGGCGTTCTACCAGCTCTCGTTCAACAACACTTACCGCTATCTTGACACGTCGAGGGCGGGCAGTCAGTTGGAGAGCGTATGCCGTACCGCCATGCTCAACTGGATTGACGCGCATATCACTGACGAGGACGCACCCTACAAGGCCAACCTCGTGAACACCATCTTCACGGGCAAGGGCCTCGACCCACGCACGATGAACACCATGCCACCAACCAAAATTAACGAGCACTCATGGGGAGAGGACTTCGACCATTTCTTCTTTGCCAACTGTGCCGTGAGGGTTGACAAGGACAGCATCAGGGCGGTGCCCTACACCCAACTGCCGTATGTGACGAATGAAGAATGTATCCTGCCTGGTGACTACTCCTACATTAAACAACCGTGGCGCATCATTATCCATCCGAAGTACGAGAGCGAGAAGAAACGCCACGAAGATATAAGCAAGGATTGTAACACCCCCGCCATGCGTGCCGCCGAGAACAGGCGATGGACACAATGGGAACAACTCTGGAAATACAAGCTTGTCATGGACAAGCCACTTATAGAGATGCCGCTACATTTCCGATTCCTCTACAATCTCGGAAGAATATTCTGGGAGAAAGAAAGCTATGGAGAGAAACTGACGGAGACGGAGAAACAAATGCAGGATATGCATTTCATAAACAAAGTCCATGCTATCGGCTATGCCATAACTCGGTATCGCAGTCGTGCAAGACAGCAGATTGTACACTTCACCGACTATGCTGTCAGTGATGAGCAGAAGGCAAGCGGGCGAAATGGCAAGAGCGCGGTCATAGATATGTTAGCTTCAGTTAGGCCATCCTCGGCAAACGTGGCAGGAAAAAGTATCAACGGCAATAATATCACTTTGAGCATTATGCTCGGCGACGTGGTGGCGGGAGTACATAGCCTGGTCTGTATCGACGAACTTCCTGACGGATTCAAGGCTGAAGAGCTATATAACGCCCCCGTATCACTTGTCTGCAAGACGCTCTACAAGCAGCCCGTAACGCTCCGGGGCGACGACGTGCCCAAGCTCTTCATCGCAAGCAACAAGCCCTTCGACCGATCCAGCGGTTCTACGAAAGGACGCATCTATCCATGCTTTACGAGCGATTACTATCATGCCGCCACGGACGATGGACGTTGGTTGGACTTCTCGCCAAAAGATGAGTTCATGGAGCAATATGGAGTGCAAGAGGTGGCCAACGGACTGCCCGACGACCTGCTGAACGAGTTGCGCAACCTGCTCCTCGCTTGTGCCCAGTTCTTCTTCCAGCATCCTACCGACACCATTCTACCGCCTGCGGAGAGCCGCTCGTTGCGACGCGAACTGTACGCGATGACGAAAGATTCAGGCCTGACAGACTGGTTGCTTTCCTATTTTGAGGACACGCCCGACAATATGCACTTTGGTCAGCCTATACCTCCTGTCGAAATGGCGATTTCGCTGCTTGACTCAGAGAGTGACAACGTAACAGCTATAACGATAGAGAAAGCGAAGAAGCGCATCATGAAATACTTGAAACCATGTTTGAATCGAATGGGTGTTGTCATGGATCCTGATGTAGTGCTGAACACAGCCTCGTATCGCAGGCATGGCGGTCGTCACATGAGAGCCTGGTTGACGCAGCTCGATGCCGAGGGCAAGCCGATAGAGAAGAAGGTGAAAAACAAATACAGGCAAGAAGTAAGTACAGGTGAACGTGTGCCGCGTGAATTAAGCTCGCACGTCTTCGTTCATTACTTCTATCACAACCGTCCTGGTGGTGTGCCAACAAATCCCTACGAGACTGGGCATGAAGGCGACATCAACCATGTACAGGGCGCGCTGAAAGACGACCCTGAAGCAAATGAAAAATAAATAATTAAACAATATGGTCAACAAGCAAAATGGAAAAGTACTTATCGTGAAACGCTCCTGCCTAACGGATAGGATTGTGTGGGTATATCACGGCACAAGTGAGGAAGCCGCGCGCAAAGCATATTGGAGAGCATGCAAAAAAGAGGTTTTCCGCATTCGGAACTGGATGAATAAAATGATTCGCAGACGCAATCGGTTGCTGAGCATCATCACACATGGCGACAATAGTTCTGCGAGCAGTTCTGCCTTTAAGCTTACGCCCCCCGAAAAGCGAAAGTCAGCTCGCAAAATCATACAGCTCGCCAAGGAAGAGCCACAACCCGACCGTGAGTTTTACGACCACATTATAGAGGAAAGCAGACGTCGCAACTGGGCCTCTGACAGATGGAAAGACAATCGCATAAAAATGATAAGGTACGGTCAGACGCATGCCGCAAGTGAATATCAAGCAAAAGGAAAGAAAAATAAATAGTGCAACCCATGAAGTTTCCTTCTTCCAACAAACATCAAGTTTGACTGACAAGCCAAAACCCAATGCGGTTCTTGAATATTACGCCAATTATGATAAATACACGAAAAAGATTTCCTCCCCTGCCGTCATCTTGGTCCTCTCTCACATGGCAGCAGCTGTCTGACATGTGGACTCTGAAACTCCGCTACAGTGAGGCCCCCGATGCCGCGCTATGCAAGGCATTGCTCAATCTCTTAGGACTGACCGTAACAGGACATGGAGAGGAAGATGGCAAGTCAGGCGAGACCACATACCTCTTCCGTGACGGTGGCGGACAAATGTGGACAGCTACTTCTCGAGAGATTGCCTATTATGCAAAGGAAGCGCTGAAGTGGTTTGAGTTCCCATACGGGGACTGTGGGCAGAGCGAGAAGAAAGACGAAAACGGCAACGTTATTCAGAAACGGCGCGACCCACATATCGGTTTCGTTGGCAATCTTCGTGACGCTCTCTCGCTCCCGGTCGAGACAGTGGCTATCAGAGGCAAGGTTTTCGCCTTACCACAAACCGCCTGCAACAACCTTACATGGCAGCAATATCGCGCGCTTCAAGCTATCACCCCCCAGTTGTGGCATGACGGTATCGGCGATGTTGAGATTGTTGACTTACAGGCGCAATTCATGGCCAACATTCTCGTACCTCGATCCGTGGCTCTCTTGGATAAGAGCGGTGATACTGACCGACTACGCCCACACTCCACCTTCAAATATAACGTTGAACAGGCCGACAAGCTTGTCACGTATTGGGGTAAAAAGTTGCAACGTGGAAGTATAAAGATTGTTGTGCTCTTCCACATCTGCCATCAGGCGTGGCAGACGGCTCTCCTGTATTACTCGCGCGCCTATCCCCTACTCTTTGCCGAGACAGGCAAGGGTGATGCGATGAAAGACGCGCTACAAGGCGAGGTCGGGACAATAAACGCGATAATGAAATATGCTGGCTACGCCGAGCAACAACAAGTCTACGATTCTAATCTTCCTTTTGTCTTAGACATACTTAACACTATGACGAAAGAGGCAAAGGACATTGAAGACATGAACGCTAAATATAAATAAACTCATAAATAAAACATTATGCAGAACTTTGGTATAAAGATTGATTTGCAGAAATTGCGAAACGCCTTCCTGAGAGTTTTCAAAGGCAAGACTGCCACAAAGCGGTGTATCGTAATTCCCATAGACGACAACCCTGCCATTTTTTTGGGGGAGAAAGGCTGCTATCTGAACCTCACTGCCATTGAGCTGGAGAACCCACAATATAAAGACACTCACTGTCTCCGTGGAAATATCCCTAACGAGATATTCCAAAAAATGTCAGACGAACAGCGTAAAACGTTTCCCATCCTCGGCAACATGCGCCCTATAACACCAAAAACACAGCAAGTCCAAGGCTCTATTGACATGGACGCACCAGAAGGTCAACAAGACGACGACCTGCCATTTTAAGCCAGAAACATGAACAAGACTCCAATTTTTCAGCGATTTTGGGAAGCCTACGGCTTAAAGCGCGACCGCTTTGCAGCTGAGCGTGCCTGGAATAGATTATCCGCAACCGATAAACGCAAGGCGATTTCAGCCATTCCAGACTACAATGCTGATTGTGCAAGACGTGGAATCAGTCGCATGTATGCACAAGGTTATCTCAGCCATCGCCGCTGGGAGGATGACTTCTCCACAGATGAGAGCGTATTAAAAAAATCCACGTTGGAGGCAGCGAATGCCCCCCATGGAATCATGGTAATTAAAACATCACATCAAAAACTATGAAAACAGTAACAAAAACGACAATAAAAAGCGTGGCTGTTGTTCTTGCAGCCATAATCCTTCTCGCGACTGTCATCTCGATGCTCCCAGTGAAAGCTCTGCTTGCCATAATCTTAGCAACGCAGTTCGTTACTATTGTTGCCCTTGGCGGCATTGTATCTGAGAATCTTAACTCTCATCAGGAACAAAAAAAACAAAATGCGTAAAGGCAACGTCAAGCAGAATAAGAACGACTTGAAGCCATGGCTCGCCTTGTTCAAAATGCTTAGAGCTTATGTGACGCTCGGTTATCTTCAAATGGACATTGTCAAACATGAGGTGTATGTCACACAGCCCGCTCTTCACGCATTAAGTAAAGGCCGCGACCCAAAGGAGCAAATCAAAAACGGTAGCGTCATTACAACTGCCATACGCATTCGAAGCTATGCCGCGTGGCTATCAGGAGAAGGCAAGGCTTATCAGCAAGCAAACTTTGCTGTCCACGTAGTCAAGCCCGACGAGCCACATGACTTGATATATACTCTCGTGTTCACGCAGAAGTTGCGATTCTTCAAAAGGAGAGACACAGTTAACGTAATAATTTATCCAAAGAAATGAGGCAACACCCTGATATAATCAGAACCGAAGATTCAAGCAATCCGTTTGAAACACTGATTGTGCGAACAAACGTGGATCCTGAGAACCCAAATATAATTGTTCAAGGGCCCTTTTTTCGGGTTTGTGGAGATAGAAAACGCATTCCACTTAACGACTATTATAAGCATGGGTATGAGTCTCTTCGCGAGTTCAGCGAAGCCACCGTCGCGCTCATTAATCGATGGCGCGACCGCGAGGGAGAATGTATAGAAAAGCACCTGTTCCATGGCTTAGACACTATTGATGACAGTCTAACCATCTTGCGTCTTCGCTTTCACGACACTCCGGGCTGCCGTCCTGACGAAGCGTGGATACCAAGTTTTCTCGCTGTCCCTATTCCTATTCCCGAATATGCTAAATGGCAGACATTGACACCTTACGAACAAACGATGAAAGAGCTCATGGACTTCATAGTGCACGGCAAAGATAAAGAATATGACAGGCATCATAGACAAGAAAACAAAATAGTTCAACGATTAAAAAAATAGACAAAAGCTATGAAAACAAAGACAAGTAAGTGGTTTGAAACCAAGATCCAGTTTGACAAGACTCAGAAAGACGGAACACAGAAAAAAGTGACGGAACAGTATGTTGTCGAAGCAATAAGCTTCACCGAAGCAGAGGCAAAGATTATCGCCGAGACAAAAGACTGTGTGTCGGGTGATTACAGCGTCAAGAATATCACCCCTGCCAACTATCACGAGATTTTCTTTGGGGATGACGAGAAGGACGACAAGTGGTACAAGGCCAAGCTCCAGTTTATCACCATCGACGAGAAGATGGAGAAAGAGAAGCTCCAGAACGTCTGCTACCTTGTTCAAGGCAGCTCAACTGAGTGTGCGCAAAAGAACATCAAAGAGACCATGAACGGCACGATGATAGATTACGTGGTTGTAAGCATCGTCGAGACGAACATCATTGATGTCTTTGAGCATGAAGCTGGAGAGAGCAACGAGACTCCGAAAAAGGGAACCGGGACTATAGATGAGTTTGAATAATGGCTAAGCTGACCGATGAAGAGCGCAAGCGCATATTGGCGAAAATCAAAAAGCTCCTGGCCCTAAAAGAGGGAGCCGAGAAGATTGGCAGTGAGGGCGAAGCCTATGCTGCCGCCAATGGGGTACATAGACTGCTGACTGAATACAACTTGTCGATGGCGGATGTCATGGGCGAGGACGGCGAGCGCAAAGGCCCGAAGATAGAGCAATCGGAGGACATATCCTATGCGAGCAACTTCGGACTATGGAAGCAGAAGCTGATGGGGATCATCTGCCGATACAACTATTGCCAGTCTATCATATCGCCACAAACCAAGCAGGTGGTTATTGTAGGGCAGGAAGACAATATCGCGGTATGCCACCAGCTCTACGACTACCTCGTCAAGGCTTTTGTGCGGTTGGCCAAGGAGAAGTTTCTGAATTGCTACGCAATTCACGATATGCCATTGTCGGTGGCGCGCATACAAATAGGTGAAAAGGAGGTCCAAGGGTTCTTTCATTCCTACTACATCGGTGTGGACCAAGGACTGATAGAGAACTTCGAGTCGCGCCAGCCTACCTCTGACGAGCGTGCGCTCGTGGTGACACACAAGACGGCCATTGACGACTATCTGAAGAAGTTGAATGTCAAACAGAGACGTGGCTCTGTCAACTACGGTAGGCTGGACGGCAATGCCCTCATGGAGGGCTATCGCGACGGAAAGAACATCAATCTCGACCGTCAGATCGGGGGCAGTGAAAATCTAAAGATCGGAAGACAATGAGCAACAAATGTATCTATCAGCCGTCGGGAGCCGCAAGGGAATACGGAGCATGGGCGTGCAATCTCTACAACGGATGCACGCACCAGTGCCAATATTGCTATTGCCGTCGTGGGGCGTGGAAAAACGTCCTCGGCGTGGGCAAGCCCGTATTGAAGGCGACGGTTGGGAGCAACGAGGAAGAAGCCTTCCTGACCTTTCGCCGGGAGCTGCTGCAACACCGGGATGAGATTCTCGAAGCGGGCACGGGGCTCTTCTTCTCCTTCTCTACCGACCCGATGCAACGGGAGGAGATTGCGCTGACGATGCGGTGTGTACAGGAGTGCATGAAAGAGCAGGTGCCCGTGCAGATTCTCACCAAGGCTACATGGTGGACGAGGGCCGGCAACACGATGGAGGGCGACTATCTGCGACAACTCGTGGCATGGAGAGACAAGATTACCATCGGTGTCACGCTCACGGGTCACGACGAGCTGGAGCCGGGCGCGCCATCCAACAAGGAGCGCATCATCCTGCTCAACCATTTGTTGCACTGCAAGATTAAAACCTTTGTGAGCTTGGAGCCCATCGTCGATTTCGAGAGCGCCTTGAAGATAATCCTCGGCACGCTGAACGTCACGGCGGAGTACCGCATCGGCCTGATGTCGCCATACAAGAAAGGCCGCTACGAACACTGGCGACCGCTCAGCAGCCACGAACACTGGCGACTACTCAGCAGCCACGAACACTGGCTACCGCTCAGCAGCCACGAACACTGGCGACTACTCAGCAGCCACGAACACTGGCAACTGCTCAGCAGCTAAAGTTAGTGGTAAAGGTAGCGTTGCAGTCGTTACCGGAAGAGATAGCAAGGCAGCAGGAGCACTTGGTGACTGGATAGTTCTTACAGAGCGAGATGACTGGTATCGAATCAAGGACGTCAAGGCTTTCAAAGTCGATGGGAAAAAAATAAAGGCAGACACGTTCTATAAGTTAGTGGACGGGGAAGCTGTGGAAGCATAATTACACTATAGAGAATAAGAAATGAGTAACGAAAAGCAATTCACCATCACTCTCACTGAGCGTCAGCTCAAGCTCCTTGCCTACGCTTGCAGGGTGACAGACCGCCTAATTATCGGTCAGCTCGACTTCTCGCTCCAGGAGTGCTGCGAGGCGGCATTTGAGAAGCTGCATAAGAACGATAAAGCTGGGAAGATAGGCAGCGGCGAGTGGAATCTTATGCGGTTTCTTGTCAGGCAGGCGATACAAACGCTTCGCAAACTGTGCTGGGGCGTGGAAAATAGAGAGAATCACGGAATCTATTACGACGAGACCGCTGACATCCTCTTCGATATGCAAAAGGTCATGGAGCATGCTTTATGGCTGGAGGAAGACC
>ERZ1031370.205-NODE-205-length-13139-cov-13.776445_pt1 | contig 13139 bp, 7 predicted proteins | sample MGYA00518176_ERZ1031370 | MGnify/ENA primary metagenome ERZ1031370 (study PRJEB33719, sample SAMN04261143) | wastewater metagenome | biome: rural village; feature: human; material: feces | host: Homo sapiens | place: El Salvador | collected 2013-01-07 ...
ATTTCACCTGCTCTTCGAATGCCTCCAGCTGCTCGTGCTCGAACTCACGGCTCCAATAGTAATCCAATCCGATTTCGCCAACGGCTATGAAATCGGAAATCTGAGGAGAATCGCCTGCAGGATTGGCATTGCATGAATCGCCTGCAGGATTGGCATTGCCTATCATGCGATGTTCCTCCAATATCTTTCGGAGTTCAGCCAGCTGATCCTTCCAGTCAGCCTTCACCTCTTCAGGATGCAAGCCGATCATGGGATAGGCGTAACCCGGATATTCCCGACTCAATGCCAGGACAGCGTGCGTGGTCTTCACGTCGATGGCAGGCAAGAATACCTTGCCTACCCCCGCTTCCTGGGCTCGGGCGAAAGCTTCCGCTCTATCCTCATCAAACTCTTCTGCATCGAGATGAGTATGCGTATCTATTACTTTGAACATTGAACTGTCAACTTTGAACTTTGAACTTGGAACTTTGAACTTGATGATTAGTACTGGCGCTTCATCATTTTCTGTGCATACTTCTGGAGTTTCTCCTTGCGCTCAGCAGGCACGTTTACGGCATCGAGATACTTCTTGCTCTGCTCGAAGTAATAGGCAATCTTATCCTGTGCCATCTTATCGATACCGATCTCGTTGTAGAGACGGGTAACAGCAGCTACCTTCTCATTACGGTCGAATTCCTTGGCATCCACCCATTTCTGGAGCTCAGCACGCTGGGCATCGTTGGCATGGTTGAAGGCATTGATAAGCATGAAAGTCTTCTTGTTGGAAGTGATATCACCACCTATAGCCTTACCGAACACCTTGGAATCACCATATACATCGAGGAAATCATCCTGCAGCTGGAAAGCCAAGCCGATCTGCTCGCCAAACTTATAGAGATTGTCAGCATCCTCAGCAGAAGCATCAGCCAGGATGGCACCAATCTTCAGGGCACAAGCCAGAAGCACACTGGTCTTGAGGCGAATCATCTCGATATACTCCTCTTCCTTCACATCATTGCGGTTCTCAAACTCCATATCATACTGCTGTCCCTCTCCAATCTCAAGGGCTGTAGTAGTAAAGAGCTTCATCACCTTGGCAAGATGCTGATCGTCGCACTGTGCCATTCTCTCGTAAGCCAACACCAACATACTGTCACCAGAGAGGATAGCAGTATTGGCATCCCACTTCTTGTGTACGGTCTCATGACCACGGCGGAGGTCAGCATTATCCATCAGGTCGTCGTGCAAGAGCGTATAGTTGTGATAAGTCTCAAGAGCTATCGCATTCATCAGAATCTTCTCAGGATCATTCTTGAAGAGATTGTATCCCAAGAGCATTAAAACAGGGCGAATACGCTTTCCACCTAAAGAGAGTACGTACTTCACCGGTTCGTAAAGCGACAATGGTTTACGATTGTATGGGAGATTTGCCAGGAAATCATTCACCATTACCAATAATTCTTCTGATGTCTTCATATCTATCATATTTCTAATTTATAATATCTGATTTATAACTTGTCTTTTATAACTTGAATACCACCGGAACGGCAATCATAGTACGGCACACCTTGTTCTTGTCCATACCCGGTTTCCATTTAGGCATCATCTTCATCACGCGGAGCGCTTCAGCATCAAGGGCAGCATCCACCGAGGTACTTACCTTGGTATTGGCGATGCTTCCATCCTTGTTGACGATGAAGGTAACCACCACCGTGCCCTGCACCTTGTTGTTCTGCGCCACCTGCGGATACTTCAGGTTCTTGGTGAGCCATTGCATGAATGCCGACCAGCCTCCCGGAAACTCCGGAATCTTCTGCACCACGGTAAACTTGATAGGAGCCTCAGCCTGTGTATCTGCCGGATCCACCGCCGTCTCAGGAGCCGCCTCCTTCACGTCAGCCCCTTCTACCACACCCGAGCCATCACCGATTACCAGTTCGCTGGTAGTAGTGCTGATCTTTTCCGGTGTCTTCTTGACCATTTGCTGCTCGGTAGGTTTCACCTCCTGGGTGATCGCCTGCGAGGCAGGTGCCTTCGCCATAGCCTCCGCACTCACCATATCTTTCTGGTCGGGCGGAGTTGACATTTCCATATCTTGCGAAAGATCTTCAAAGTTCTCTGCCCAGTCGTCATCTCCCTGCGGATTTCTGGAATATTGCAATCCTACAAAAAGAAGCGTAAAGGCAATAAGGAGTCCCAGCAGGAAAAAGGTTACCCGCTTGTCCTCCAACTGTGCACGATCTGATTTCTTTATTTCCACAATATCTATTATCTACTATTTGCAGACTTGTTCACCCGTTTTTGGGGTCCAAACTGCAATATTTTACATTCTCTTTCGTTATTTTCTACGAAAACATTGCAAATTTACGTCTTATTTCTCAAAAAAGCCGTATCTTTGCCAAAGAATTAGATATTTTAAATGAAAAAAGTTGTTTTTTCCATTATATTGACGCTTTTCGCGACAAAAATGGGGGCTCAAGAGAGTCAGACGGGGTATAACTTCCTCCGACTCCCCGTCAGTGCCCATGCTGCCGCCTTGGGAGGCGATAACATCACCTTGATAGAAGATGATGCGGCACTTGCTTTCCATAACCCAGCCCTGCTGGCATCGGTGAACGACCGTACCCTCAACTTCAACTACATGAACTATATGAAGGGGGTGAATATGGCATCAGCTTCATTCAACCGCATCGCCGGAGAGAAGGCTTCGTGGGCGGTATCGGCCCAATATGTGGATTATGGCAAGATGAAGCAGACCGATGAGAACAACATCCAGATGGGTGAATTCTCGGCTAAGGATATCTGTCTGGCGGGTACTTTCTCCTATCTGCTCAGCGAACGCCTCGTGGGTGGTATCACCGCCAAATTCATCACCTCGTATATCGGTGACTACAACTCCATCGCCATGGGGGTGGATCTGGGACTCAACTACTACGATTCGGAAGAAGAATGGTCGGTTTCCGCAGTAGCCAGAAACCTGGGTGGACAGCTCAAGGCTTATGATGAAGAATACGAGAAGATGCCGATCGACCTACAGGTGGGTGTCAGCAAGCACTTCATCAATACTCCCTTCCGCATTTCTGCCACCTTGGTGAATCTGAATCATTGGGATAAGGGACTCAGAAACCATGCGGTATTAGGTGTCGATCTGCTTTTGAGCGAAAGCCTCTGGGTGGGAGCCGGCTACAATTTCCGGCGCCACGATGAGATGAAAATCGTAAACGGAGAAGATGAAACCAGCAGCCATGGAGCCGGATGGTCGTTGGGTGGCGGTATCAATCTGGAGCGCTTCCATCTCAACATCGCCTACGGCAAATACCATGTCAGCAGTAATAGTCTGCTGCTGAATATCGACTACAGATTATAGAATACGGATTATAGAATACAGATTTATAGAACAGATAAACTTTTCAGATTTAAAGATATGAAGAAGATTACAATAGCAATTGACGGTTACTCTTCTTGTGGAAAGAGTACCATGGCAAAGGATCTTGCCAAGGAAATCGGATATGTGTATGTAGATACAGGTGCCATGTATCGATCAGTTACGCTCTACGCCCTACGCCACCAGCTCTTTGATGAGGATGGCAAGGTAAAGGTAGCAGAGTTAGAGGCTGAGATGCCAAACATCCACATCTCTTTCAAGTTCAATGCCGAAACCGGTCGCCCAGACTGCTACCTCAACGGTGAGTTGGTAGAAAAGGAGATCCGCTCGCTGGAGGTTTCCAATCACGTAAGTCCTGTGGCAGCCATCCCATTCGTAAGAGAGGCATTGGTAGCCCAGCAGCAGAAGATGGGCGAAGACAAGGGCATCGTAATGGATGGCCGTGACATCGGTACCACCGTTTTCCCTAACGCAGAACTGAAGATCTTCGTTACGGCAAGCTCTCAGGTAAGAGCACAGCGCCGTTTCGATGAGCTCAAGGAGAAAGGAATGCCTGCCGATTTCGAGGCTATTCTGAAGAACGTAGAGGAGCGTGACTATATTGACACCCATCGTGAGACCTCTCCTTTGCGCAAGGCTGATGATGCCATCACACTCGACAACAGTGAGATGACAATTCCGGAACAGAAGGAATGGTTGATGAAACAGTATCAAAAAGCCACAGAAAAGTAACAAAAAGCTACTTTGTCGTAGAATGCCCAAAGACGATTGCAAAAATATATTAAAATTTCAGTTTTATATAAAAAAACTGCCATTTTAAAGAATTGGCTTTGCAAAAAAACGTCGTTTTATTTATCTTTGCAGACATAATGACAAGGTAGTAATGATATAGATTATAAATTTTGAGTTAATTACTGTTTTTTGAAGGTGATAAGTCCTCGTGAGAAGATTTATCACCTGTTTTTATTTGATGAGATGAATCATCAGATTACCAGTTTCTCTTTATGATAAGGTATCCTTGATGATTTTCTCCTTGCATTCTTCCATCAGCCATTTAGGAGTACTGGTAGCACCGCAGATGCCAACGGTATTCACCCCCTTCAGCCAATCCATATTGATTTCTTCGGCACTCTCTATCTGATAGCTGTTGGCATTCACGCTCTTGCACTCCTTGAAGAGCACCTTTCCATTGCTGCTCTTTCTGCCACTGACAAAGAGGATGACATCATGCTTGCTGGCAAAGGATGCGATGTTTGGCATTCTGTTAGCCACCTGGCGGCAGATGGTATCAAAGCTCTTGAAGGTTGCGCCCTCTACGATATGCTCCTGGCAATACTCGATGATGCGATGGAACTCATCCAGACTCTTGGTGGTCTGGGAATAGAGATAGATATCACGGTTGAAATCCAACTTACCTACTTCCTTCAGATGCTCTACATCCTCAAACTTCTCTACCACGAGGGCATGACTCTCGGTCTGTCCTACCAGTCCCAGCACCTCGGCATGTCCCTTCTTTCCGAAGATGACAATCTGCGCCTCCGGATTGCTCACATACTGCTTCTTGATGCGGCGCTGCAACTGGAGTACTACCGGACAGGTAGCATCAATAATCTCAATATTGTTCTTCTCTGCCAGCGCATAAGTCTCAGGCGGTTCACCATGGGCACGAAGCAGCACCTTCACACCGTGAAGCTCCTTCATCTCCTCATGGTCGATGGTGATGAGTCCCGCCTCATGCAGGCGCTCCACCTCCATGCCATTATGCACAATATCACCCAGGCAGTAGAGTGTACTGCCCTTTTCCAACTCTTCTTCAGCTTTCTTGATGGCAGTGGTTACGCCGAAGCAGAAACCACTACCATGATCTATTTCTATCTGCATTACTTTACATTTATTCTAATTACAACTTTGGCATTCTCCGGATCATTGGTAATCATGAGAATACGAGGATGCTTGGCACGTGACTTCTTCAGATCGGCAGCCACGGCTGTCACCTTCATCTTCACGGTCTCTCCCGGCTGAATCTTGCTCTTCTTCAACTGTACCTGCAAGCCCATGGTAAACATCTGCATGCTTCGGATATCCAAAACCGACTTACCCTGGTTGCTAACCAGGATTTCTCCCTTCAGCTTCTTCTTGCCGTTGAAGCTTCCCAGATTCAGATCGGTAGTAGAGAGTTCAACCTTCGGAGCTAGTTCCTTCTGCTCGGCTGTCAACTTGTCGAAACTTGGCAGGAGAACGGCAGAAACCACGATTTCCTTCTCTGGAGCAATCTTGTCACCAGGACGCTCACCCAGATAAACAGAAGTCTGATTCAAGCCGAAATCACGCAGCTTCTTCGAATCCAGCACGAAGGTAATCTCTGCAGAACGGTGAGGAGCCACCCTGGATGGCGAAACCGTCGCCTGGAGATAGTTAGGAAGATGCATTACCACTGGTTCCATCATCTCCTCTGTAGGATTGAAGATATGGATGCGCTGTACCGGACGGTCGCCACGGTTCACGTCATCAAACTCCACCTCCTGGACATCCGACTTGAGTTCGCCAAGCAGTTCATCATACGGACCTGCGAAATCTACCACATTGCTCACTACCCTACCACGCATAGAGAGGATAAAAGGTTCCTCCGATGCATTGCTATAGAGGCATATCTGCTTGTGGAAGGTGCCCATCTGCTTCGCATCATACACCGCCTTGACCAAGAAGCTGCCGCCAGGAGCCACACTGTTCTTCGGATACACCACTTCTGTACATCCGCAACTCTTATACACCTGATGGATGATCAGCGGTTTGCTGCCCTCATTCTTCATCAGGAACTCAGCGGTCACCGGCTTGCGGAATACTACCTGTCCACAATCCACGATCTCGCTCTGAGTACTTATTTTCTGTGCCGACGCAGACACCGCCAACAGCGATGAAAGCATCAATATATTCATTCGTTTCATACTATTCTATTCGTAATTATCAATCCTTATATTAATCATTAACTGTCATCTTATATGCCTCCGTACGACCTCCAAACTCCGGACTGTAGGTACACTCTGCCGTGCAGGATCCCGATTGGTAGTCGCCCTTACGGTCGACATAATATTCCATTTCTACGAAATGCTTACCTTTAGATAAACGATCAAAATAGAAATTTGTTGTATTATCCTTAGGAGAAACATAACATTCCATACCCCACTGGTAACCGCTCAACTGATTGACAGGCTCCAGACAGGCTGCCCGCTTGTCCACAATCTTCACGAAATCGTAGTCACGGTCGGCAGTAATGGTGATGATGACCTTGATCTTATCACCCACCTTCGCCTTCTTCTGGTTTTCAACCTTACGGCTAACCTTGATGCCCGATTCCAGAGAAGCTATTTCGCTAAGCGGCTGCTTGAACTCTGCATACACGGCACCCCAACTGGTATAATCACTTTTCTTGTTGATGCTCAGGGTAGATGCCTTACCCGCCTTTTCAGTCCTGACATAACCCAGCGTAGTAGAATCCTGCGGCATTGGCAACAGCTTGCCATCCAGTTTCAGCACGGCATTCTCAGCCCGTTTGTTCCAGTTGCTCTCATTACCCTTCATAAAGGCATAGACGGCATCCACGGTGTTCACCGGCGTATCCCAAACCTGGGTGCGTTTCGACATTAGGAGCCAGCGCTGCATCTCCTCGATGGTCTGCTGTTTGCTAATAGCAGACGATGCTGATGAAATAGCAGCTATAGACTGAGCATCCAAAGCCTGCAGAGCCTCGATGGCAGCCACCTCCGTTGGAATCTTATAGTTTCTCCAACTATAGTACGCCTTGCGAGTATCATAATATCTGCCCATATCCTCACGATAGACTGAATATTCCTCCATGCTCTTCAAGTAGTCGGCAGCCGTCTTGTAATCGTAGTTTAGGGCGAGTATCACAGCAGCCTTCGCCTTGCCATAGATGGTCAACGAACGGGTCATCTTCTTCAGTTTTCCGAGGAGATAATCCATGTCATTCAAAGCAGGAGCTTTGAGTTTCACACAAGTCCCATCCATTGCGACAATATAGAGATAATGCAAAGCCATCTCGCTAGGATTCACCTTGTGCTTCTTCTCCTCCATCTTCTTCATTTCTCTTACTTCCTGGGCTGTCTGCCAGGAGAGATAATTGATGGCGGAAGTCAGCATCTTGGCGGTGGATTTCTGAACACCGGCAACGGCATTCAGACGAACCATCATTTCGGCTACCGACGTAGTCATATATCGGCTGCCCTTCATGCCTTTCCACCAGGAGAAGGAACCGTTAGGGTTCTGCAACTTCTTCAGCTTCTCCACCTGATTCTGCAGACGGATGCTCTCCTGAGAGAGATTCTTCTGAGAATGATTATCCAAAGAGAGAGTCTTCTGGATATGGGTGGTGATGGTATTGGCGTAGATGGCAGACATCAGCGAGATGGCGTCCTCCTCATCCGGATTACTGATAGCTGGCAGCGCCTTCACCATCAGCCAACTTGGGTTATTGGTGTACTCGATGGTTACCTTTGCCTCTTCAGTGCCCTTCGCCTGCTTGCCCTCCTTGTTCAGGAAGAGTTTGCTCAGGTCGAAGTTCTGCTCACCCTTCTGATGCAGGGTGATAGGCAGGGTGTTCACCACGAGTTCACGGTTGCTCAAAACCGGCAGATAGTGCTGTTCACCATCGCTGTAGCCATTACCGGCAGCCACCACCTTATTTATATATACACCTTCTTTCAATCCCGATACATCAAAGGAGACGATGGCTGAACCCTCGGCATCTATCTTATAGCCCTGGGTCTTCTGCCAAACCACCTTGTTGGTCTCCGGGTCGATAATCTGCATGCGGGCATTGCCGTTCACCTTCTTGTCAGAAGTGTTGAAGAGTTTCACCACGATGGTAGCCTTATCGCCTTCACGCAGGAATCGAGGCATGTTAGGCTGTACCATCACGGTTTTCTGAGCCACAGCCTCATCAACCAGACAGCCGTTTCTCATCTCCTTGTCGTGCGCCAAGCCCATAAACTTCCAGGTAGTCACGCTCTCCGGCAGGGTAAATCTGATGGCTACGTTGCCATTGTTGTCGCTCTCCAAGGCAGGATAGAAGAAGGCAGTCTCGTTCAGGTTTTCACGAATCTGAACCTTGTCGAGGAACTGTCCTGCGTCTGAGCCAGAACCGCCAGCAAACTGCGGCATCTCCTCTACTACATCAAAAACCTTGTTGACAGATGGAGCAAAAGCACCGACACGAGCCATCTTAGAACCACGAATTCTCATGACTTTCGCTTCTTCTCGTACCAGCTCGTCTTTCTGTATACGAACAGACTCAACGGTTCCGCCAGAAGAACGTTCCAACTTGCTCAGTTCCACCGCTTGCATATAAGCATAATAACTAAAGTATTTGCCATCAAACTTATCCACATCCAATTGCTTCTCGTCATAATACTTGGTAAGATAAGCGCCATTCAAGCAAAATGAAGGGAAAGTGAGGTTGTCCTCCCAGTAGCAGTTTGGCAAACTCTGATAGAAGCCTAGGGAGAAATTCCAGGAATGCGGGACTATCTGGTCGAGCGACTTGTCATAGAGTACGCTCATCAGTTGCGCCTTGGCTGGCTTGCCGTCAGGGGTGGTAATCTGCAAGGTCCACTCCTCCTTCTGTCCAGGGGTCAGACGGTTGCGGAAGGTCTTCCAGGCGATGTTCAGTTTCTTCTCAGGCAAAGGACGGGCGATGCTCATCATTCGGGTATAGCACTTGCCTTGCTTCACGAAACTATAGTTCAGTACGATGCCCGACGCATATTCCTCCTTGTAGGTGAAAGGCAGAGTCACGATACTGTCGCCCAACTCCCAGGCACCTTTCTCCAGCAGTTTGTTGCCGGCGATGATGGAATATACGATGTGCGCTCCGTTCTCCGAAGAGCCCACCTGGATATAGACCGGCTTGCCATCACGAGGGAAGGTCTTCGCCGTCTGATAATACCATTCGGTAGTTGGCTCCACCGGATGGGTATCCTTCATACTGAAGAGCGTGAATTTCTGCTGCAGGGTATCCTGTCCGCAGATTGCCTCCAACTGATGAACGCCAGATTTCCAAACGAGGGAAGAAGAGGCAGAAGATGCAGAAGAAGCATATTCCTTGATAGAAACCGGTGCATTCGCCTCGGCATCCTTCCATTCGCCCTTATCAATTCGATATTTTAACCTACTAGAAATCGGCATACCACTGGCATTGCGGTAAGCGAAGGTCACCGTCTTCAGACTGTCTGCCTCGATACGCTTAGGAAGATTCACCGTGAGGATGGTTGGCTTGGTGCCCAGAGGCAGACTCATCACACCCTCGTGGCTCTCGCCGCTGATGTCGGTAACGATGGCTGAGACCTCGAAGTTGAAGAAACGGGCGATGCGCATGAAATCGCTCATATCAGCCTCGTCTTTTCCTGACAAGGAAGCCTCCAGCGGAATCTCTACGTCGAAGGTTCCGTCCTCACGAGTCACGCAACTGTCAGTCTTCACCAACTGTCCGGCAGAGCCTGCGCCCCACCACCAGAGCTGGTTTCTGCGGGTCACCTGATACTCCACTTTGGCGCCCTGCACTGGTACACCGGCGTAGGTCTTTGCCGAAGCCTTCACCACTACGGTGTCGCCCCAGTTATATTTCTCGTTCACCTTCGGGAAGGTAATCTCGAAGGTTGGACGCTTGTATTCCTCCACACGGAAGGAACTGTTAGCTCGGTTATTCACGGATACATGATACATGCCTGTCTGTCCACCTTGAGGCAATTCGAAATCCACAGATGCCGTGCCGTATTCGTCGGTCGTAGCCTTCTGCTCAGCCACCTGCTTCCAGTTGGCATCCCTCAGGATAAACTTCAGTTCCATGCTCTTTCCCGGCACACTGGCATCCAAGCCCTTTTTCACGATATAGGAAACGGCAGAGGCATGCACCTTCTGTCCCGGACGATAGATGGCACGGTCGGTAAACAGCTGATATTTCATTTCATCATCCTTCTTCTCGTAATAGCGGGCACGGGAGAGGTAGATATCCTTGGCAGGCGCAAACTTGTCATTGCTGGTGGAAATCAAGACGTTTCCATCCACATTCTTGAAATAAGCCTCGCCCTGGGCATCTGTCGTCATTCGGGCATGAATGAGTCTCTTGAACTTGCCCGTCTTGTCGTCATAGTTTCTGTCATAGAGCACAATCTTCGCACCTGGAACAGGTTGACCGTCGGTAGCATTCACCACCACATAGCGATGCCTGTCATCAGGCAACTGCTGGATCATCACCGCCAGATTGCTGACATAGAAGAGTTCTCGCTGCGGAGCGATGCCGGTATTATCCGAAGTCACCTCCATCAGATAGGCACCCAGTGGCAGATTGCCACCGATTTCGATGGAATCCTTCACCTCTTCGTAATCCGGACGACCATAGTAGTTGCGGCTGAAATCCTTCTGATGCAGCTTCGTAGTCTTCTTCAGGAGCATCTTATAGGTAGCCTCATTCTGGACATCATATTCATTATCCGCTGTGATATTGAGACGGGAAAGCCGAATATTCAGATTCTGGAGATTGCGCACATTCAGATGCACCCACTTTTTTTCCGAAGGGCGAAGTACCAATGGCATATCCTGCACCTGGAACATCGGTTCGGTGAGTCGCTTCTGCGCATTCCTCAGCACATTCATTCTCGACCATCCGCCCCATCTATTCAGTGCATAGTTGATATAGTTGAGCTTATCCTGCGGTTTGGCATCGGTGGCACCTTCCATGAAGCGGAAGTGCTCCACGGCAAGTTCGCCTGCCTCCGGAATATCCTGATAGACGTGGATGAGCGAGTCGATGGTATTCAGATACTTCGACTTTCTGACCTCTCTTACGTCATCCTGGCGGTATTTCTCGATAAGCTTGTAGGCACAGAGACAGGCTGCACCCCGATTTTCCACCTTATTATAATAGGTGTACATCAGCAGATACGCCTCCTTGCTGTCTGCCTCGAAACCGATGAGATGCAGCAAATCGTTGTTGAAGGAACTGCCATCCACACCCTTCAGCGTCAACGGCACATACCCGGTAGAAGTATTTCTGGCAAGAAGTTCAGGCTGCTCCATGGCTTTCTTGAAGAACTCCTCGCTCTTCTTCCCATTCACCTCCCTATACACCTTGCCGAGCACGGCATATCTCACAGCCTTCAGCACGGGATCTTTCGCTTGCAGTGCTTCCGTTTCCATCCGCTTCACGTTCGGTGTCAGCGAGTCGGGCGAAATCTCTCTCCAGAGTATCGCCTGCCTTATCTCAGCCGCTAGCAGCTGCCCGTAGTCTTTTGCCGCCGTAGCCTTGGAGATGATTTTCTTCATCACCCCTATCTCGCTCTTGGGCTGATCCTTCTGAGCGATGATATCAGCTTGCTTCCACAAGTTGTCGTAGGTTTGAGCCGTTGCTTGCAGCATGGCAAACACGGTTATGAGGAGTGTTATAATGTTTCTTTTCATAAGCCAACTGTATATTATGTTAATCGCTAATTGTTAAACATCTAACTTTTCAATGCAAAAATACAAAAAATATCTGTTTTCTAACCTAGAAACTGAAACTTTTTATTATCTTTGCACCAAATTCATGCAAAAATTCTAAAAATAAACATTAAAAAAACAATGGTAGAGAAAAAGTATGGTCATTTTGATGACGCCAATCGCGAGTACGTGATTACTGACCCAAAGACCCCATGGCCTTGGATCAACTATTTGGGTAACGAGGATTTCTTCTCGCTTATCTCCAACACAGCAGGTGGGTATTCTTTCTATAAGGATGCCAAGTTCCGTCGTCTCACCCGCTATCGCTACAACGGGGTACCTATGGACAACGGTGGTCGCTACTTCTACATCAAGGATGGCGATACCGTCTGGAATCCAGGCTGGAAACCATGCAAGACGCCACTCGACAGCTATGAGTGCCGCCACGGCATGAACTATACCCGCATCACGGGCAGCAAGAACGGGGTGGAGGCAAGCGTTCTCTTCTTCGTTCCACTCCATACCTGGGCAGAGGTTCAGAAGATGACGCTCAAGAACCTGTCGCAGGAAGCAAAGACCCTCAAAGTGTTCTCCTTTGCAGAATGGTGCCTCTGGAATGCCGCTACCGATATGGAGAACTTCCAGCGCAATTTCTCTACAGGCGAAGTGGAGGTAGAAGGCTCTACCCTCTATCACAAGACGGAATACCGTGAGCGCCGCAACCACTACGCTTTCTATACTGTAAATACAGAGATTCAGGGCTACGATACCGACCGTGAGAGCTTCATCGGACTCTACAACGAGTTTGCCGAACCGGAAGCTGTACTCGAAGGCAAGCCACGCAACAGTTTTGCCCACGGATGGAGCCCTATCGCATCACATTATATAGAGGTAACCCTGAAGCCGGGCGAGAGCCGCGACCTCATCTTCCTCCTGGGATACGTAGAAAACGAACCGGACAAGAAGTTCTCTGCCAAGAAGGTGATCAACAAGGAGAAGGCACATCAGCTTATCAACAAGTTCGATACCACTGAAAAGGTGGATGCAGCCTTTGCTGAACTCAACCAGTACTGGGATAACTTGCTGAACATATTCACCGTGAAGAGCGGAAACGACAAGCTCGACCGCATGGTGAACATCTGGAACCAGTATCAGTGCATGATAACCTTCTGCATGTCGCGTTCTGCAAGCTTCTTCGAGAGCGGCATCGGCAGAGGCATGGGCTTCCGTGATTCCAACCAGGACCTCGTAGGTTTCGTTCATCAGATACCTACCCGTGCCCGCC
>ERZ1031370.206-NODE-206-length-13100-cov-7.434649_pt1 | contig 13100 bp, 9 predicted proteins | sample MGYA00518176_ERZ1031370 | MGnify/ENA primary metagenome ERZ1031370 (study PRJEB33719, sample SAMN04261143) | wastewater metagenome | biome: rural village; feature: human; material: feces | host: Homo sapiens | place: El Salvador | collected 2013-01-07 ...
GGGCTTTCTTCATAATTAATAATTAAGAATTAATAATTACTTATACTCATGTACCGGCAGTTCGCCGTTGAGTGCTCCGAGCGCGTTGAACGCCAGCGACTCCATCTCGCCTTCGCCCGGCAGCACTACGACCGGAGCGAGGAAGCCCACCTGCTTCTTTATCTCCTCAACGCAGTATTTGCTGTATGCGATGCCGCCGGTGAGGATGATGGCATCCGCCTTGCCCCAGAGCGCCACAGCCATGGCGCCAATCTGCTTCGACACGGTGTAGAGCATAGCCTCGAGCACCTCGTGGAACGGCTCCTCGCCAGCCTCAGCGCGGCGTGAAATCTCCTTCATGTCCTTCATGCCCAGCAGCGCCTGGCATCCGCCGTTGCCCGCAAGCATCTTCATTATCTCAGCCTCGGTATGCTTGCCCGAGAAGCAGAGGCGCACGAGCTGGTCGGCAGGCAGCGTTCCGGCACGTTCCGGCGCGATAGGACCCTCGCCGTTGAGCGCATTGTTCACGTCAATCACCTTGCCCTCGTGGTGAGCCGACACGCAGATGCCGCCGCCGAGGTGAGCCACTACGAGGTTCATCTCCTCATACTTGCGACCTATGCTGCGCGCATAGCGGCGCGAAGCAGCCTTGGCGTTGAGCGCATGGAATATCGACTCGCGCTTCATGAACGGCAGACCCGTGTAGCGAGCGCGTGTCATGAACTCGTCTACCACAACCGGGTCGGCCATGTAAGCCGGACAGTGGCACATCTGCGCTATATCGTCGGCGATGAGCGAACCGAGATTGCACACGTGCTTGTGCTTGGCGTTGATGAGGTCCTGCTTCATCTGCTCGTTGATGGCGTAGACACCACCATGCAGCGGCTTCAGCAGACCGCCGCGACCTATCACGGCGTCGAACTCCAGAGGTATTCCAGCCTCCTTGAGCAGCTTCAGCACGAAGTTCTTGCGATACTCATACTGCTCGTTAACGGTGGTGAACTGGTCCAGCTCCTCCTGCGGATGCAGTCCGTCAGATGTCCATACAGCACGTTCGTCTTCATACACAGCCACCTTCGTTGAGGTGCAGCCGGGGTTTATGACAAATATCTTCTTCATAAATGATGTTTGTTGCTTCTTATTTGTTAATCGCCTTCAGGCAGGCAGTTGCTAAAGAGTAGAATTTAGAGTCGGCAGTGTCGGCGCGCGATGTCACCACAACCGGCGCGCTGGTGCCCACGAGCATGCCCGCAACCGTAGCTCCGCCGAAGAGCGTAAGCGTCTTGTAGAACGTGTTGCCAGCCTCGATGTCGGGGAAGATGAGGCAGTTGGCGTTGCCCACAACCGGCGATGCGATGCCCTTGATGGCTCCGCTCTCGGCGTCGCAAGCCGTCTTCACGTCCATCGGACCACTCATCTCCACCTCGCCGTAGGCTCCGTTGGCGGCGTTAGCCTTCAGCTCCTCGTAGCTCAGCGTGAGCGGGAACTTCTCAGACACCTTCTCGGTGCAGTGGATGAGAGCCACGCGCGGACGGTCGCCGCCCGTGATGCTGCGATAGGTGGCGGTGATGTAGCGCGCCAGAGCGTCAAACTGCTCCGTAGTGGGGTAGGGAATAACGGCTGCGTCGGTGAAGAAGAGCAAGTGGTTGAGGCTCGGCACGTCAGCCACAGCGATATGTGTCAGCACGCTGCCCTTGATGAGGATGCCCTCCTCCTTGTTGAGCACGGCGCGCAGGAGGTTGTCGGTGTTCAGCGAACCCTTCATAAGCACGTCGGCGCGGCCTTCGCGCACCTCTTTCACGGCATGACGCGCCGCATCGTCGTCGTCTTCGGCAACGATGAGGGTCACCTTGTCGGGATAGTCGGCAGCCAGACGGCGAGCGATGTCAGCCTTAGCTGCGTTAGCCACAAGGATGAAGCGTGCGAACTGCTCCGCAATGCTTCGTTCGATAACTTCTTCTGTGTGAGAGTCGGCAGGAGATGCCACGGCAACCGTCACTACCTGCGCAGCTTGGCGCAGACGTTCGGGTAGGATTTTAAAGTCAACGATAGGTTCCATACTTATTTATAGGGTATTATGTTTAGAGTTGCGCATTTTGTTGCTATCTGTGCAACTTTTGCAAAGTTACAGTAAGTTTGTTATTCTGCAAAGAAAAACGGGAAAATTTATTCTCAATCGCAGGAATGTGGAACTTTAATCAGTGAAATATAGTAACTTTGCAGTCAAATATACCAAGATACAGTCTATGACAACAGCAGAATTTATACAAGAATATCGCGAAAAGGACACCCGTCAACTCGCCCTTCAGTCGGCACGCTTCCCCGATGTCGACATGCCCTACGCACTCGATCAGATAAAAGGCTGGCAGACAGCGCGCCGCAAGCTCCCCACATGGGCTGCCTGCGACGGCATCGTCTACCCGCCACACCTCTCTATGGAGCAGTGCTCGTCGGAGCCGACGGCGCAGTATAAGCTCAATTTGGCGATGGAGTGGAGTTGTCGAATTGAGAGTTCAGAGTTGAGAGTTGAGAGTTCGGAGGAAGGAGTTGAGAGTTCAGAGTTGAGAGTTGAGAATTCGGAGGGAGAAGTTAATAATTTTTCTTCTGAGCTGCCTGCAACTCTCAACTCTCAACTTTCAACTTTCAACTCTCAACTTTCAACCCTCAACTCTCAACTTTCAACTCTCAACTGTCATGCGTCCCGCATGACCGACTTGACCGGCGGTTTCGGTGTCGACTTCTCGTTCACCTCCTGCGCTTTCGCCTCAGCCACATACGTAGAGCGCAACGCGCAGCTCTGCCACATGGTGGAGCACAACCTGCCGTTGCTCGGCATCGACAACGCCAAGGTGGTCTGCGCCGCCGCCGTCGACTATCTCTCTACGCTCGATATGCAGACAATGATATTCCTCGACCCTGCGCGCCGCGACCAGCACGGCGCCAAGACCGTCATGCTTGCCGACTGCACGCCCGACGTTGTGCAGCTCCTGCCGCAGCTTCTCAAGAAGTCGCGCTTCACGATGCTCAAGCTCTCGCCCATGCTCGACTGGCATAAGGCTGTAGAAGACCTGCAGGGCACGGTGCGCGAGGTGCATATCGTGTCGGTGGGCGGCGAGTGCAAAGAGTTGCTGCTTGTGCTGTCTGAAGAGATTGAAAGCGAGCTGAAGGTGTTCTGCGCAGACCTCGAGGCAGGAGGCTCCAGTCTTTCTAGCGGTTCTAGTAGTTCTAGCTGTTCTAGCCTTTCTAGTGAACATAGTTTCCCTAGAACGCCTAGTTCCCCTAGCGCTCCTAGTTCTCCTAGCGCTCCTAGCCATGCTTCCCTCTTCGTCTACGTCCCCAGCGCCTCCCGCCCAGCTCCCAACTCAAAATTCAAAACTCAAAACTCAAAATTCTTGCATGAGCCCAACGCCTCAATTATGAAGGCCGGCTGCTTCGACGAGCTTGCGGCAGCCTACGGCGTGTCGCCCGTCAGTCGCAACAGCCACCTCTTTCTCTCTGCTGAGCCCGTCGACGGCTTCCCGGGCAGGAGCTTCAGCATAGAGCGCGTCACGACGCTCAACAAGCGCGAACTGCGCCAGGCGCTGGCAGGCATCGAGAAAGCGAATATCGCCACACGCAACTTTCCGCTCTCCGTAGCCGAACTGCGCAAGCGCCTCAAACTCAAAGACGGCGGCGACGTGTATATATTCGCTACAACCACCGCTGAAGACGAACATCTACTGCTGATTTCTCATAAATATCAATAAATATTTAGCATATTTTCGTCTGTTTGAGCAAATTTCCGTACTTTTGCATCTTTAAGGCTTTATTTATAAAGATGTATCCATCGCCCGAAGTGACAATCGGGCGACGTATATCAAACAAAAAATGAAAGAATAAATCAAGAAAAATGTCAGCAATAGAGATTAAGAAAGTTGAGTCGCGCCGCGACCTTCGCCAGTTCGTTAATTTTCATTACGACCTCTATAAAGGTAATGCTTACGACGTGCCCAACCTCTACTTCGACGAGATGAGGACCTTCAGTAAGGACAAGAATGCAGCCTTCGACTTCTGCGAGGCAGAGTATTTCATGGCGTTCCGCGACGGCAAGATGGTAGGTCGTGTGGCTGCCATCATCAACCACAGCGCCAACAAGAAGTGGGAGCGCGAGTCGGTGCGCTTCGGATGGATCGACTTCGTCGACGACATCGAGGTGTCTACAGCCCTGCTCAAGGCTGTAGAAGACTACGGCAAGCAGAAGGGAATGAAGGAAATCGTTGGTCCGCTCGGATTCACCGACATGGACCCCGAAGGAATGCTCCTCGAAGGCTACGACCAGCTCGGCACTCAGGCTACTGCCTACAACTATCCCTACTATCCTGAACACATGGACCGCATGGGCGGATGGGAGAAAGACAACGACTACGTAGAGTACAAGCTCTACGTGCCCGAAGAGATGCCAGAGAAGTATGCAACCATCGCGAAGATGATTCAGAAGCGCTACAACCTGCAGGTGAAGAAGTTGAAGCGCAATGAGATATACGGCGAGAACGGATACGGAAAGAAGATATTCAATGTAGTGAACGAGACCTTCAAGGACCTCTACGGCTACTCGAAGCTCACCGACCGACAGATAGAACAGTACGTGAAGATGTATCTGCCCATGGCAGACCTCGACCTCATCACCATCATCGAAGACTGGAACACACCCGACCATAAGGTGGTTGGCGTGGGCATCTCCATACCTTCGCTCGCACACGCCCTGCAGAAGTGCGGCGGAAAGCTCTTCCCCTTCGGCTGGTGGCACATACTGCGTGCGCTGAAGTTCCACAAGACCGACGTCGTAGACCTTCTGCTCGTAGGCATTCTGCCCGAATACCGTCAGAAAGGCGCCAACGCTCTGCTCTTCTACGACCTCATCCCGCGCTACCAGCGCCTCGGCTTCAAGTGGGGAGAGACCCACGTCGAGATGGAGACCAACATGAAGGTTCAGGGACAGTGGCAGTATCTCAACCGCGAGATACACAAGCGCCGCAGATGCTATAAAAAGAACATTTAAATCGGATAGCATCCTTGGTGCTGTCTAAATCGCTTAGGATGCTATAAGATATAAAGAAATAAAATGGAAGAAAACATTCAACCCACAGTTCAGTATACCGACGACAACATACGCCACCTCTCCGACATGGAGCATGTGCGTACACGTCCTGGTATGTATATCGGTCGCTTGGGCGACGGTCAGTTGCCCGAGGACGGCATCTATGTGCTTCTGAAGGAGGTAATCGACAACTCTATCGACGAGTTCAAGATGAACGCCGGCAAGCGCATAGAGGTAGACATCGACGACCGCCTGCGTGTGTCGGTGCGCGACTATGGTCGCGGCATTCCGCAGGGCAAGCTCGTAGAGGCTGTCAGCGTGCTCAACACCGGCGGCAAGTACGACTCGAAGGCGTTCAAGAAGAGTGTGGGTCTGAACGGCGTTGGCGTGAAGGCGGTGAACGCCCTCTCGGCACATTTCGAGGTGAAGTCGTACCGCGACGGAAAGGTGCGTGCGCTCAAGTTCGAGCGCGGCAACCTCAAGTCGGACATCACCGAGGACTCTGCTGACGAGAACGGCACGTATATCTTCTTCGAACCCGACCCCACACTGTTCGTAGGCTATTCGTTCCACGACGACTTCGTGGAGACAATGCTGCGCAACTACACATATCTCAACTCAGGTCTTGCTATTATGTACAACGGTCGGCGCATCCTCTCGCGCAACGGCTTGGCAGATCTGCTCACCGACACGATGACTACCGACCCGCTCTACCCCATAATACATGTGAAGGGTGAGGACATCGAGATCGCCTTCACGCATACCAACCAGTATGGCGAGGAGTATCACTCGTTCGTGAACGGACAGCACACCACGCAAGGCGGCACCCATCAGAGCGCTTTCAAGGAGCATATAGCGAGAACCATCAAGGAGTTCTTCGGCAAGAACTACGAGTTCACCGACATACGCAACGGACTCGTGGCTGCCGTGGCGCTGAACGTAGAAGAACCTATGTTCGAGAGCCAGACAAAGATTAAACTCGGTTCGCTTCAGATGGCGCCAGGCGGAGAAAGCATCAACAAGTACGTGGGCGACTTCGTGAAGCTCGAGGTAGACAACTACCTGCACATACACGCCGACGTTGCGGAGGTGATGCAGCAGAAGATAACCGAGAGCGAACGTGAGCGCAAAGCGATGGCTGGCGTTACGAAGCTGGCTCGCGAACGCGCCAAGAAGGCAAACCTCCACAACCGCAAGCTGCGCGACTGCCGCATCCACTACTCCGACGCGAAGAACGACCGCAAGGAAGAGTCTTCTATCTTTATCACCGAGGGCGACTCAGCCAGCGGATCTATCACAAAGAGTCGCGATGTGAACACCCAGGCGGTGTTCTCGCTGCGCGGAAAGCCGCTCAACTCGTACGGCTTGACAAAGAAGGTGGTGTACGAGAACGAAGAGTTCAACCTCCTGCAGGCTGCGCTCGACATTGAAGACGGACTCGATACGCTCAGATATAATAAGGTGATAGTGGCAACCGATGCCGATGTGGACGGTATGCACATACGCCTGCTCATCATCACGTTCTTCCTGCAGTTCTTCCCCGACCTTATCAAGAAGGGACACGTCTATGTGCTGCAGACTCCGCTGTTCCGCGTGCGCAACCGCCGCACCAAGATTAAGAACAAGAAGGTTGTGGCAGACGCTGACGCGCGTCTTACGGGCAAGGAGAAGAAGAGCGACTTCATAACCCGCTACTGCTACAGCGAGGACGAGCGCCAGCAGGCGATACGCGACCTCGGTCCCGACCCTGAGATAACACGATTCAAAGGTCTGGGCGAGATCTCGCCAGAAGAATTTGCCCATTTCATCGGCCCGGAGATGCGACTTGAGCAGGTTACGCTGCACAAGACCGACCAGGTGCAGAAGCTCCTCGAATACTACATGGGCAAGAACACCATGGAGCGACAGAACTTCATCATCGACAACCTTGTTGTGGAGGAAGATCTGCCCGAGGAAGACATGGAATAACAAAACAACCAGATTATGAAACGTACCAATAATCACAAACATAACGCATCGCACTCATTCTCGTTAAAGACGGGAGTGGGTGCGTTGGTTTTTCTTTTGCTGTGCGTAGCTACGTTCGCACAGCGCGTCAATCCGCTCAAGAAGCTCCAGATAGCGGAGCTCGCCATCAGCAATCTATATGTCGACTCGGTAGACGACCAGAAGCTCGTAGAGGACGGCATACGCGGTATGCTTGAGAAGCTCGACCCCCACTCGTCGTACACTACGGCGAAGGAGACGAAGTCGCTCAACGAGCCTCTGCAGGGCTCGTTCGACGGCATCGGCGTGCAGTTCAACATGATTTCCGACACGCTGCTCATCATCCAGCCCGTACGCAAAGGTCCGTCAGAGAAAGTTGGCATCATTGCCGGCGACCGCATCATCACTGTCAACGACACAATCATATCGGGTGTGAAGATGGAGCGTTCGGAGATAATGCGCCGCCTGCGTGGTCCGCGCTCGTCGAAGGTGAAGCTCGGCGTGAAACGTCGCGGCGTGCCCGACCTGCTCACGTTCATCGTAACGCGTGCCAAGATACCCGTACACACGCTCGACGCCTACTATATGATACGTCCGCACGTAGGCTATGTTCGCATCGGTTCGTTCGGTGCAACCACATACGGCGAGTTCATGACCGCAGTCGACTCGCTGCAGAAAGCCGGCATGCGCGACCTTATCCTCGACCTTCAGGACAACGGCGGCGGCTACTTGCAGTCGGCTGTGCGCATCGTTGAGGAGTTCTTGCAGAAGGGCGACCTCGTAGTGTATACCGAGGGACGCGCCCAGAAACGCCAGGAGTACAACGCTGGTGGCGGCGGACGCCTTGAGAAGGGCAAGGTATGCGTGCTCATCAACGAGTATTCGGCGTCGGCAGCCGAGATCGTCACCGGCGCCATCCAAGACCAGGACCGCGGAACCGTGATAGGCCGCCGCTCGTTCGGCAAGGGTTTGGTGCAGCGTCCTATCGAGTTCGACGACGGTTCGATGATACGTCTCACCGTAGCCCACTACTATACGCCCTCGGGCCGCTGCATACAGAAGCCCTACGAGAAGGGTGAGAAGGAAGACTACGCGCAGGATATAGAGAAACGCTTCAAGCATGGCGAACTCTACTCTGCCGACTCGATACACTTCAACGACTCGCTGCGCTGCTACACCCTGCGCAAGCACCGCACGGTGTATGGCGGCGGAGGCATCATGCCCGACGTGTTCGTGCCGCTCGACACCACACAATACACAGCGTTCCACCGCCAGCTCGTAGCCCGCTCGCTCGTTATCAACACAACGCTGCGATACGTTGAGGACCACCGCGACGAGTTGAAGACAAAGTACGCGAAGTTCGACGACTACATGAAGCGTTTCGAGGTGCCGCAGGCGATGGTCGACACGCTCTTTGCTGAAGCCGAGCGCCAGAAGGTGAAGCCTCGCGACGACGCCGAGCGCAAGCGTACGCTGCCCATGCTGCGTCTGCAACTGAAGGCGCTCATAGCCCGCGACATCTGGGATATGAACGAATACTTCCGCCTGATGAACGAGCAGAACCACATCGTGAGCAAGGCGGTAGAAGTGATTACGGGCAAGTAAAAACGGGTTGGCTTAAAAGCTACTAAAAGTCGTCTTTATTTCTTTAGAAGTGTTGACAGACATTAAATATTAAGGCAAATGGAAAACTTTTGTAATAAAAAAGTTTTCGCATTTGCCTTTTTTGTATATCTTTGCGCCTAACGACAAGGCTTTTAACGGCTTTGCAACCAAACTGTAATAGTAGTAGTCATTTAAACTGCAACATCAGTTGTAATGAAACAGTAACAACATATATAATAATTAGGAGATGAAAAAGTTAATGTTCAAGAGCAGCATTGTGACAATGCTTTGCGTTTTATGTAGTCTTTCAGCCAGTGCGGAAGGAAAGTTCGTATTGTTCAAGTACGGCAATTTCGACACATGGGTGACACGCCAGATTCACGAGTCGGCTGTTATCGGCGGCAATACAAAGACACTCTACGAGATTGGACCAAACAGAGCCCTCAAAGGCAACAACCCATACGTGAACCTCGGCGGATCGCCTTGGGGCACGAGCAACGTGATGGCTAAGGTTTCGGGCATCACGAAGACCAACAATTCGGTGTATCGCGACAACCGCGGATCGGGACATTGCGTCAAAATGACCACCCACATCGAGACCTGCAAGGTGCTTGGTCTTATTAATATTAAGGTGCTCGCCGCCGGCAGCATCTTCCTCGGCGACATGAAGGAGCCTATCACCGGCACCAAGGAAGGCCCGAAGGCGCTTAACTTCGGCATACCGTTCACTCATCGTCCCAAGGCTCTGCGCTTCGACTACCGTGTGCATGTGCCGGGCAACGCCAACCGCATCCGTCAGACCGGTTTCTCTAAGGTGACTACCGTGCCCGGCAAAGACTACTGCGTGGCTCTTCTGCTTTTGCAGCGTCGCCACGAGGATGCGCATGGCAACATCACCGCGCAGCGCGTGGGCACCGTAGTGGTAAAGTACGGCAAGTCGACCAACGGATGGGTTGAGGACGCCACCTACGAGATTCACTACGGCAACATCACCGGCAAGTCGTTCTACGACGCTTCAATGATGGGTCTGCGTTCTACCGACTACGCTCGCAACTCTAAGGGCAAGAGCGTGCTGGTGAAGGAGACCGGCTGGGCTGATGCCGACGCCACACCGACGCACATCGTGCTGCAGTTCTCGTCGAGCCACGGCGGTGCTTACGTAGGCACCGTGGGCAACACCTTCTGGGTAGACAACGTAGGACTGGTGTATTAAGATGGTGAGGTGTTGAGATGGTGAGGTGTTGAGATATCCGAGCCTTCTTAAGCCAAGAATACTATTTAATTATTAATAAAAAACAAGGTTATGCGCCCCTTAAAAGCGATTCTTTTCTTACTCTTTACGATAGCTCTGCAGCCCGCTCGGGCTACAGAGCCGTTCTGTTTTGACACTACCGCAGTAGCTGCGGCGTCTGCCGCAGACGTGCCTTGGGCTGCCGACACCGCGAGCGTGGCAAAGCCGAAGAAGAGCCTCTTCAACCGCTTCCTTGCCTACTTCAACGACGCCAACAAGGAGAAGAAGAACAAGCGTTTCGACTTCAGCGTGATAGGCGGACCCCACTACAGCTCCGACACCAAGTTCGGCATCGGACTCGTGGCTGCCGGTCTCTACCGTTCAGACCCTGCCGACTCGCTCTCGGCTCCGAGCAACGTGTCGCTCTTCGGCGATGTCTCTACCGTGGGCTTCTACATGCTCGGCGTGCGCGGCACACATAAGTTCCCGCGCGACACCCACCGCCTCAACTACACGGTCTATTTCTACTCCTTCCCGTGCTACATCTGGGGATGGGGCTACGACATGGGCAACCAGGACGCCAACAAGAGCAAGATGAAGCGCTGGCAGGCGCAGTTCAAAGCCGACTGGCTGATACGCACCGCCGACAACCTCTTCATCGGTCCGACCGTCGACTTCGACTATGTGCGCGGCACTAAGTTCGACCGTGAGGAGCTGCTCGAAGGCGAACGCCCCGAGACGCTCAACTTCGGTGCGGGCGTGACTGCCATCTACGACACACGCGACAACCTCACGGCGCCGAAGCGAGGCATGTACATCCAGTTCATGCAGCTGATGCGCCCGAAGTTCATCGGCAACAAGTACAACTCCTACACCACCGACTTCCGCATCGACGGCTACACGCATCTTTGGCGCGGCGCTACGCTCGCTGCCGACTTCCGCACGCAGCTCAACTTCGGCGATGTGGAGTGGTCGATGCTTGCGCAGCTCGGCGACAGCTACTCGATGCGCGGCTACTACCAGGGCCGCTACCGCGATAACCATAAGATGGAGGCGCAGGTGGAGCTGCGACAGCATGTGTGGAAGCGCAACGGCGTGGTGGCGTGGGTAGGTGCCGGCACCATCTTCCCGAAGTTCAGCAAGATAGAGTGGAAACACATACTGCCGAACATGGGCGTGGGCTACCGCTGGGAGTTCAAGAAGAATGTCAACGTGCGACTCGACTACGGCTTCGGTAAGTTGGGACAGCACAGCTTTATATTCAATATCAACGAAGCGTTTTAATTATGAAAAAGATATTAGGTTTTTTGACCTCTCCCCGTTTCCTTTTCTTCTACATCGTGCTCTCGCTCGCTGTCCCCAACGTGGCGCTCTGCTTCACCGAGCACATGCCCGTGCTGGCTTGCGTAGCCAACGTCGTGCTGCCCGTATCGCTCTACGCGCTGCTCATGACGCTCTCCAAGAAGACGGGACGCCAGGTGTGGTTCCTCTTCCTCATCGTCTTCTTCGCAGCCTTCCAGATAGTGCTGCTCTACCTCTTCGGTCGCGGCGTGATAGCCGTCGACATGTTCCTCAACCTCGTCACCACCAACCCCGGCGAGGCGATGGAGCTGCTCAACAACCTCGTGCCCGCCGTGGCTACCGTGTTCGTCCTCTACCTGCCGCTGCTCGTGCTCGCCGCAATGTCGTGGGCACGCCATCGCACCGAGGACGTAGCGTTCCTCAAGCGTGTGCGCCGCTACTCATGGTGCGGCATGGCTGCGGGCGCCGTGCTTATAGCGCTGTGCTACGCGGCTAATCCTAAGGACAGCGACTTCGACTATCGTGCCGAGGACCATGTCTATCCCGCCAACATCTTCTACAACCTCTACCTCGCCTGCCGCGAGAGCGGACGCGTAGCCGACTACCGCAAGGATGTAGCCTCCTTCCGCTTCAACGCCCGTTCGGCTCACGACGCCGACTCTGCCGAGGTGTATGTGCTCGTGATAGGTGAGACGGCACGCGCCGACAACTTCCAGCTCTACGGCTACGGGCGCGAGACCAATCCGCTGCTCTCAAAGACCGACGGACTCAGCGTGTTCCGCCATGTGCTCTCGCAGTCGAACACCACGCACAAGAGTGTGCCGATGCTGCTCGCAGCGGCTTCTGCCGAGAACCACGCGCGTCTGTACCGCGAGAAGAGCCTCATCACGGCGTTCCGCGAGGCAGGTTTCCACACCTCGTTCATCTCCAACCAGCAGCCCAACCACTCGTTCATCGACTTCTTCGGCGATGAGGCTGACGACTTCGTGTTCATCCGCTCGGCTGTGAGCGTCATCACTGGCGACGTGACGGCGCAGACCAGCGACGAGCGTCTGCTGCCTTACGTGAAGAATATCCTCGCCAAGAAGCGCAAGAAGGAGCTGATAGTGCTGCATACGTATGGCTCGCACTTCAACTACCGCGACCGCTATCCGCAGAGTCGCGCCAAGTTCCTGCCCGACACGCCGACGGAGGCTGAGCCGAAGAACCGTGCGCAGCTCATCAACGCCTACGACAACACCATCTGTCAGACCGACTTCGTGCTGCACAGCATCATCACGATGCTCGGCAAGAGTGGGGCGCAGGCGGCAATGCTCTACACGTCCGACCACGGCGAGAATATCTTCGACGACTATCGCAAGCGTTTCCTGCACGCCTCGCCCACGCCGTCGTCGCACGGCATACATGTGCCGCTCCTCGTCTGGACATCCGAGTCTTACCGCGCCGAATATCCTGCCGTTGTCGCTGCGCTTAACGCCAACCGCGAGAAGGATGTGCAGTCGAGCGCGTCTGTCTTCCCGACGATGCTCTCCATCGCAGGCATCAGTGCGCCGTGCGTCGCCGACGTGATGCCGCTCTCGCTCGCCAATCCTGCCTACCGCTGCGGCAAGCGCCGCTACCTCAACGACCACAACCGCTCCGTAACGCTGAAGCAAGCAGGCTTCTCCGACATCGACTTCGAGCAGCTGAAGAAGTGGGGCGTAGGTCTGTAGGATGCCTCTAAGGGGGTGCACTTGTCTCCGCTCGGCTTTGCCGCTTGCCAGAGCAAGAAGTGCACCGACCGAGCAAGAGAACGGATTAAGCGGATGCTATTTTCAGGGGGTGCACTTGTCTCAAGTGCACCAATCAGGCAAATGAATGCCGTCTGCTTTGTTGGTGCAGCTGAGACAGCTGCACCCCCTGGAGGTTAGTGGCTGCGTG
>ERZ1031370.209-NODE-209-length-13051-cov-8.903278_pt1 | contig 13051 bp, 6 predicted proteins | sample MGYA00518176_ERZ1031370 | MGnify/ENA primary metagenome ERZ1031370 (study PRJEB33719, sample SAMN04261143) | wastewater metagenome | biome: rural village; feature: human; material: feces | host: Homo sapiens | place: El Salvador | collected 2013-01-07 ...
GGATGGTGGCAGGCATGCCGATAGGGGCTGTGCCGCCCAGGTTATACGCCACGCGTGCCTGATACTCATAGCCGTGGAGATATTTGTTCCAGGCACTATTCTTGTCTCCTGCCCATGAAGCAGCGCTGCATGCCAGCAGGAGTGCCAGTACTGTTATCTTTTTCATTTTTCTTCTTATTTGCAAATCAGTTTGAAACTATCCACCCAGAGGGTGCTGCCTACAGCTCCCAGGAAGTTGGCGCCATCAGAACTGGATGAGCAGACGATGGTGAGACTGTAGCCGCCATTCTTCAGCTTCACGGGGTCGATGGTCTTGCCGTAGGACTGATAATCGAAATCTACGCTGAAGTGATGCCATTCCGGCGTGTTTCCGATGGCAGTCTTTCCGTTGTCGTCGCGGGCTTCTCCTACCTGTGCGAGAGCTACTATCTGCTTGCTGCTCTGTACGTTATCGCCATAGAGCACTACTGCATCTCCATTCTCGTCGATGTTCTCGTAGAGCACGGCGTAGATGGTGCCGTAGTCATGTCGGTTCAGCTCGTTCATATCCTTGTCTGTGAATTTCTCGCCAGCCTGATACTTGTACCAGCCTTCCAGCTTTTCCGGTTTGGCGCTGAAGCTGAATGGGCGACCGAACTTGGTAGCCTTCATCGCATCGTGCAGGGCATCGGTGGCATCAAACTGTCCGATGAAGAGGTTGCCGGCAGCAATAGGCTTGTGTACCATATCGGCGAGCTTGCTGGTGCGCTGGGTGGTGAGCTTCACGCCCTTGTCCTGATAGCCGTTTTCTATCATCGTGGTAGGATATTCCTCCGGTTTTGCCGATGGGTTGCTGATCTTGAATCCCGGGTTTCCGGTTGCCCAGATGTCGAGGAGATCACCATTCCAGTTTTCCTGCCAGTTGTAGTATCCCTTGCTGAGATATGCGTTTTCGAAATCGAATTCAAACTCCTTGCTCATGGTGGTCTGACCCTTCTTGATGCTCACCTGATAGGTGCGGGTCCACTGCTTGTCTTCCGATGTAACCACGTAGGTAACAGGACCTTTGGAGAAATCGTGCTCGCTTCCGCTTTCCGGCTGGATGGTGGCTCCTGGAGTGAGTCGGAACATCGGTGCCTGCTTCTTGAGACTGGCGAATGGCTTCATGGTGAATTCTATCTTGTCCTGGTCGCTCTGCACGTTGACGAGCGTATCCGATGCGTTTGTGAACCACAGCTTCAGCCAGCTTCCTGGTTGGATATAAGCCTGCTCGATGTCGCATTCGGCATTGAGAGGCTCATCCTTGAAGCATGATGTCAGCGAGAGGATGCTGGCAGCCGTAAAAGATGCAAGTATAAATTGAGATAAAACCTTTATTTTCATTCTGTTAGAACTTTTATTGTCAATAACTGATATGTAAATCCGTTGGCAAAGATACGATGAAAACTTGATAATGCCAAATATTTTTCATTTTATTTAACAAGTTAACAGTGAAAATGAATATATCTGTTCGTTTTTTGAATAAAAAGAAGCGCTCTGAACCAAGGGGCATTGGTGGAAAGCTGAAAGATAAGAAGGGCAAAAGCTTCTTGTAATCAAAGCCTTTGCCCTTTGCAGAGTGAAGCCCTCTTTTCAGAATGAGGACCTTTTCAGAATGAGGACCTTTTCAGAGTGAAGCCCTTTTCAGAATGAGAACCTTTGCAGAGTGGACTCCCGCTAGAGTCCCATCTGACCGCCGTTCCCGTCGTTGGTTCCGCCTGAGGTGTTGCCAGAGTTATCGCCTGAATCAGTCTTGCCTGAATCAGTCTTGCCTGAATCAGTCTTGCCGGAATCGGTGTTGCCTGCATCGCCGGTGTTTTCTCCCGACTCGATGCCCGTGTATTCGGTCATCTCCTCAGTCTTCACGCCTTTCAGCATGTTCTTCACGCGCTTGCCCTGTTCCATCTCGGTGGCAGGCAGGAAGATGACGTGCATGCCCTTGATGTTGGCACTGGTAAACTTCTTGGCACTGTCGGCTGGGGTGGTGGTGAGACCCACCTTGAAGGAACCGAAGCCGTCGAGCACCACTCGCTTGCCGTCGGAGAGGCCGTAGCCGATCTCGGTTTCCAGGGCATTGATCACTGCGATGATGTCTGGCTCGGTCAGGGTGCATCGCTTGTTGATCTTTCTAGCAATCTCCTTGGTGTCAATAACACCGTCTACTACTGCTCGTCCATAGACCTTACCCTTGGTCTTGGAGTTCTTGCGGTTGTTAACTACTTTTCTGTACTTTACGCTCATAGTATTAAAAATTTTAAAGGTTAAAAAATAAAATGTGTTTTCCTTTTTAATTCAGCCCAGGACTTGTCTTTTTTGACAGCCCTGGGCTGTTTCCCAATTTCTTCACCAGCTTAGTTCACGGTATTGGCAAACCCCAGTGAGGTTGCGATAGCAGTGAGTACAGCCAGTGCGATTTTGATGATGGTCTTGATGGTGTCTTTTTTCATAGTATTAGATGATTTGAAATGTTTGGTTATTTCAGAGTCTGATGCCGGTTGGGCCGTCGCATGGTATAGCTTACGTGCAGCCAGCGTTTCTGTGGTTGTCCGCGCGGTTCAAGAATCATCTGGTCGAAGTCGCAGTTCTTCCGGATGAATTCCATGTACTTCAGCAGCACCTCGCTGTTGGTGACGAAGATGTCTGCAGCCTCGCCCAGTTCGTGCTGACTTCCGATAGCTCCTCCCACCTGCAGATTAAGCAGGTGGCACCTGTAACCGCTGGTGATGCGGATAGCACCGAACTGTCGGCGAAGAGGCTCCAGGATCTTCTCACATAGCGTGGTGAGTCTTACCACCACGATGATGTCATGTGGTGTATTATCAACGCCATTTTTCATGGCAGTGCCCGATTTGATAAATTCCCCGAGGGCGAAGTGGGGTGAGAGTAGCATCTTGTGCATCTTCTCGTTTTCCTGTTCATTGTATTCCATAGTGATGTCAATTAAAATGTTTTATACTTTTGTGTTTTTCTTTCTTTTTATTTCTGATGCAAAGATACAACATTTTTCCGGTTTTTGCAATAGGTAGGGGGTTGCAGCAAGGGTTGTCATCGGGGTTGTTTTGAAAAAGAAAACCGCCTGTGGGCAAATCGGATGTCCACAGACGGTTTTTCTTTATGATATACTATACTTTTTTATTTCTCGCTCTTTACTCGCAAGAACTTATCTACCATCATCAGGTTGCTGAACTTGAATGATGGCTTGCATGCCTTCCTGGTCTTCAACTTGATGGTGAAGAGGTCGTGGGTGCCTTCTACCGCAGGCTGTTCACCGATGTTGACGAAGGTAGGGTAGATCAGCTTGCTGCCGTCAGAGTGGAGGCGGTCCTTGGAGATGTTCTCCATCTTGCCCATATCCTTGACGTCGATGCCGATGAACTCGAAGTCGGTGGCATTGTATGGCAAGGCAAAGCTCAGGGCATTGAGAGATACGAGATCCTTGCCCTTCACGGTGAGGGTGATGACGTCGCCTGCCTGGTATGCCTTCTTGTCGGCTACGAGCGAGATGCTGCCTGCAACAGGAGCCACCTGCTTGCTGCTTACACCGCTCTTCAACTGGGTGGCAACCACCGAGATGTCGTAGGCATCAATCAAGCCGTTGCGGTTGATGTCGCCATTGCTTACATAGCCCTCGAAGTCCTTGTCGCCCTTGCGCAGACCGCAATAGTTGAGATAAGAAGTGAAGTCGTTCTCATCGATGCGGTTATCGTTGTTGATGTCGCCCGGCTTCTTCATCTTGCTGCCTGGGGTCTTGAATACATACAACTCAGTACCTGACGCCTGTCCGCCTTTGGTCTCCTCAACGGTCATCTTCACATACTGTGCCTCTGGCTCACCCTTGAACTTGTATTCCTTTACACCCCCATCCTTGTTCCACTCGAAGGTGCCGTTCTCAGTCCAGTTGCTGCCATCGAAACTTGTTGCGATGCGTCCCTTGTAAATCTGTCCGTGACTGTCACGCTCTGAGCTTGGCAGATACTGAATCCTGTCGAGCTTGGCGATGCCATGCAGGTTCATCGTCATGTCGAATGGCAATACGCCTTCCTTCTTGTAGTAGTCGGTGTGCCAGTAGTTCTTCTCGTTGAAGTCGAACATCTTGGCTACCTCCAGTCCTTCCCAGTCTGGGGTGGAGTTGGTGGCTGTGATGTCACGGATAGCCTCGTCGAGAGGGTCCTTGATGGTTCGTCCCTTCAGGGTGGTCCACTCTGATGCCCCGTCCTTGTTCACCGCTCTCACCTGTATGTCATACTCGGTTTCTGGTTTCAGATTCTCGATGGTGAATTCAGTGCTGCGGATGGTGGAGTGGAGCATACCGTCAATCTTCACTTCATAATAGTCTGCGTTTGCCTGCTTGTCCCATGCTGCAGTGATGGTGAATGCCTTGTTGGCGCCCTCTGCGTCCTTCAGGCTAGCTTGAGGGGCGTTCAGTGCACCTGCTGATTTGAGCAGGGCATCGCTGTTGTCGAACTGGTAGCCGTCCATGCGAAGCTCGATGGCATTGGCAGTCACGTCGGTTTTTGCCAGATGGATGCATACCATCGGGTTCTTTGTGATGTCCACTTTCTCGAAGTCGCTGCCTTTGGTGGCAAAGCGGTTGAACTGTGGAGCCTTGTCGTAGAACCAGGCGTTCTCTGTGGAGCGGAGAGCCTCCATCGTGCTCACCTCTGTCAGTTTCACAGTCTTTCCACCCATCTTGGCAACCAGCTTCTTGGGAGCCTGGCTCACGTTGATGCGAATCTCTGTAGACTGGTTCTTCTCCTGTCCGGCAAAGTTGCCCTCGGTCTTGTCGATATTGACGGTGAGGCGGTCTTTAACCAATGAGGAGTGGATGTGGGTTGTGGCGTGCTCACCGATGCGGTAGAGCTCGGTCTTGCCATCATCATCATAGAGACTGTAGTCAGACTCTCCGTATGGATAAAGCTCGAAGATTCGGTTGGTGTTGTCTATCTGCGAAACGTTGTTGTTAGGGTTCACCATCGGAATGATGGCCCCTCTCTTCACGAACACAGGCAGTTTCCAGTAAGGCGCATCAAACTCGTTGATGATTCTTCCGCCCTGGTATACCTTTCCGTTGAAGTAATCCACCCATTCTCCCTCCGGCAGATAGATGCCGTTACGGATGTCGTTGCCCTGCTTGTCCATCCTGGTCTCCTTGTAGATAGGAGCCACGAGGAAGTAAGGACCGCACATAAACTGATATTCCGTAGCCTTGCCCAGGGTGTAAGGGTTCGGGTCGTCGAGGAACATCGCTCTCATCAACGGCTTGCCGGTCACAGCCTCCTGGGCTGCGGTGTAGATGTATGGCATCAGTTCTGACTTCAGCTTGAGGTAAGTTCTGTTGACGGATGCTGATGGTTCGCCGAGGATGAACGGATACTTGGCATTGGAGCCCCAGCCGTCCATGTTGAGTCCCATCGCAGTGAAGGTCTTCCATTCAAACTCACGCATGTTCATGATTGGGTTCTTTCCGCCAAAGATACCGTCCAGGTCGGAGGTGATGTTGGAGAGACCGGAAAGACCTGCGCCGATGAAGGTAGGGATATGGAAACGGATGTATTCCCAGTCGCCACCCGTCTGGTCGCCCGACCAGATGGATGCATATCGCTGTGTGCCTGCCCATCCGTCGAGAGAGATGATAAATGGGCGTGCGTTGTTGCCATAGTAAGGCATGATCTGCGCCACGTCGCTCACGCCGTTGAGTCCGAAGGAGTAGCCGTCGCCCACCCATGCCACGTCGGTCTTGAGCACTCTCACTCCTGCGGTGCCCACCTCTTTCACGATGTCGCGCTGCAACAGTGCCTCGATGCTGTCCTTAGGGTGAAGGTCTGACTGGGTCCAGAGACCAATCTCCACGCCGTGCTTGCGGGCATAGTCGCCAAACTGCTTCAGGTTCTCGATGTTGCCGTCGAGGGTTGCTTCCTGGCCATAACCGGCTCCGTATCCATCGTTAGGCAGGAACCATCCCAAAGGCATGTCGTGGTTCACGTAGCGGTCGATGGCAGCTCGGGCAGAGAACTGATAGTTGTTCTTCTCGCCATTGAGCGACTCCTTGATGCCCGTCTTGTCGCTGGCACTCTCCTTGTAGCTCTTGCCGTCCTCGAAGGTCATGGTTCGACCCTTGTCTGCCTCTTTCCAGTAGTCACGGTTGTAGGCATTGAGGTGTCCCTCGTAGAAACCGAACTTAGGCAGCAGTACTGGGTTGCCCGTCAGCTGATAGTATTCGTCCAGCAGGTCGGTAGGCTTTTCGCCCACCATGAAGAATACGTCGAGGTTCTTCGATTCGTGGGATAGCTTCACGCTGCCCTTCTGGGTGGAACCGAAGTCGTAGAGTCCCGGCTTGAAGGTGTACCACATGAAGCCATAGCCGGCTGTAGACCAGTAGAATGGGGCAGGTGAAGCCACGCCGCCATCCACCCAGTTGTTGGTGTTCACGATTTCAATCTTTTCTCCCTTGTGAGAGAAGCGTCCGTTCTGCACGCCACCGCCGAAGTAGTATTCGTCTGGCTGCTCCTGGAGGGTGAGCGTCACCTTCTCTGGAGTGAAGGTGGATGGTGCGCTCTGGGTAGCCACGGTCTTGCCGTTCTCGGCGTTTACAATCTTGAACAGTCCGGTGGTCTTGTTGAAGATAACCTTTGCCTTGCTGCTGGCGAGGGTGATTTCATCGCCCTGCTCAGTAATCTGCAGGCTACCCACCTTGGTGCGTGGGTTGTCCACCAGGATGTGAGCCTCAGGCTTTGCCTCCGGGTCTCTCATCACGCCACCGTTGTGGTCTTCAAAGATTCTGAAGATGTTCTCGCCGTAGAAGTCAACTGCCACTCTGCGGTGGTTGGCGAAGCAGAGTTCTACGGTTGTTGGGTTGATTCTAAGAATCTGCACGCCGTCTGCCTGCGCAGCCTGTGCTGTGATGGCTGTCGAAGCAGACGGAGTTTCGTTGGTAGCGTTGGCAACCATAGGCAGGCTTACAGCCACTGCCAATGCATTGCCAACGTACATTTTTCTATAGATGTTATTCATTTCGTTTTATTTGAAACAGATGTTTTCTGTTATCCCTTCAGTGGGTTACTTCAGAATCACACCGCTGTTGTCGGTAGGGTTCTGGGTAAGAGTGCCAGGATATGCATTGATGGCATTCTGAGGGATATAGTATGTTACGCGATAGTCAGATGCCTTCACCTCCTCGTGCTGGTTGTGAGGACCTGGGTAGTCGCGTGTCAGCGAGTGACCGTTGCGGAACACGTCATAGCTGCGCTCTGCCTGGTAGGCAAGTTCCAGCTGGCGCTCCTTGTCAATCAGTTCGAAGGCGTTGTCGGCGTTGAGCTTACCTGCAGGATAACCACCGTTTACGATGGAGCGGTTGCGGATGGTGTTGAGGTCGGTGAGCGCCTTGTCATATTCGCCGAGCTTGGCGTATGCCTCTGCACGGTTGAGGTAAATCTCGCCCAGACGGCTGATGACCGGTGAGTGAAGCTGAGAGTCCTCACCCTCGCGCGAACACTTCACGATGTAGAACTGTGGATACTCACGGTTCACGGTGATGTAGTTGTCGAGCATGCCCTGATACTCTGTGCCATTATAGTTGATGGTATAGTACTCGTCGTCGGCACTGACCAGAGTGAGGTCGTAGGAGTTGCCGTTCTTGTCGGTGCAGGATACCTTGTCGCCATTGTGCTTGGTGTCGAACTGGGCATAGTGCTTGTTGCCGTCGCTTCCCACATATACGAAGCGGAACACTTCCTTGTTGTCTTCGGTGTAGGTAGGCTCGATGAAGTTGGCACGTGCATCTACGATCTTCTTTGATGCAGGACGCCAGTCGTTGCGGCCCGTCTCGTTGAGCAGGTCGATGTATTTCTCGCTGGCGTACATCTCGCCCCATCCCATGCCACCGATGTTGGAATACATACCGCCGATTCCATAGTAGTGGTCCCAGCCTGAGTATTCAGAAGCCACACGCTTCACCACGAAGATGTCCTCCTTGTTGTTCTCAGGAACGATGGTGTTGTACATCATGAACTCCTCGCGTGGAAGCAGAGAGTAGTCGCTGTTTTCGATTACCTTGTTGGAATAGTCAACGGCGAGCTGTGCATACTCACGGTTAGGGTTCTCGTAGGTGCCGCTCATATAGAGATAGATGCGTGAGAGCATCGCCTGGGCTGCTGCCTTTGATGCGTAGGCTGGGCCACGGTTCGTGCTGAGCAGCTGCTCTGCCTTCTTCAGGTCGTTGATGGCCTGCTCGTAGGTCTGCTGCACGGTGGCACGGTCGCCGAGCTGCAGGTCGAGGATGTTGTCTGGGGTACCGTTTACGATAGGCACACCCAGGTTCTTCTCCGGTGCCTGGTAGTAAGGACGACCGTAGGCACGGCAGAGGTAGAAATACATCATGCCACGCACGTAGTAGCATTCGCCGAGTGAGTTGTCGATTTCGGTGCTTTGTCCCTCATTTATCATGTTGATGATGTTGGAAGCCTGTGCGATGGCCTTGTAGCCTGAGTCCCAGAAGCTCTGCAGACGATAGTTGTTCGGCGTGCGTGAATAGGTGATGAACTCGAAGAAGGCATCGGTTGAAGAACCACGGATCACCATGTTGTCACCTGCATACTCTCCGCAACGGTGCATAGGGTCAGACCAGCTCTTGAGCTGAGCATACATACCGTTGAGCAAGGCATCGAGGTTGCTCGCAGGATTGTTCTTTATCTGTTCGTCCGACATGCTGTAGGTCGGGAAACGCTCGATGTCGCAAGAACCCAGGAGGGTTGCGCCAAGCATGAGCATCAATATACTTTTATTCATTTTCATTGTTGTCAAGAATTTAGAATGTTAAGTTAACACCAAGCATAAACTTGCGTACGGCTGGATAAACTGAGGTGCCTCCAGTGTTGGTTACGCTCAGCACTCCCTTGTCGTTGGTGCCTGCTGGCAACTCTGGGTCAACGCCAGAATAGTCGGTGATGGTAAACAGGTTCTCGCCAGATACAGAGAGGCGCAGGGTCTGGATGCCATACTTCTTCAAATCGAAGTTGTAACCCAGGGTGAGTGAGCGCAACTTCAGGTAGTCTGAGCTTTCCAGATAGCGTGATGATGCCAGGTTACCCTTGTCCTGGTTGTTGTACATGGCACGTGGGTGAGTGGCGATGTCGCCTGGCTTCTCCCAGCGGCTCCAGCCCTTCTGCAGCTTCATCTGGTTGCGGTCGCCGGCATAGGCTCCGTCGGAGTCGAACTCCTGGCGATAGTAGCTGTAGATCTGGCCGCCAAGTGAATAACCGAAGTTTGCCTGCAGGTCGAAGTTCTTGTAGAACAGAGAGGTGGAGAAGCTGCCATATACATCAGGAGATGCCTTGCCACACTTGTAGTATGAAGCCTTGGAATAGCTGTCGGTTACCACCTTGTTGCCATTCGCATCGTCCATATACCACTGTGGCTTACCGTCCTCTGGGTTAACGCCAGCCCATTCCTTCATATAATAGGTGTCTACAGGCTCGCCAATCTCAAGGATGCGCTGTGCTGTACCTGCAATCGATGTACCGTCGCTGATCAGCACTGGCTTCACTACATAGTTGCCGTTGGCATCACGCTGCTTGTAGAGGTCTCTCAGTTCGTTGCTGTTGTGGGAGATGTTGGCTGTAACATTCCATGTCAGGTCCTTTGTGCGGATGATGTCTCCGCCAACGGTGAATTCGATACCGGTGTTGCGCATCTTGCCGATGTTCTTCCAGATGGATGTCACGCCCACCAGTCCCGTTACAGGCACCTGGTAGAGGATGTTGCTGGTGTTCTTGATGTAGTAGTCGAGGGTGGCATGCAGGCGGTTCTGCCAGAAAGAGGCATCCACACCCACGCCTGTGGTATAGGTCTTCTCCCATGTCAGGTCCTTGTTTCCTATCTGAGAGATGAGCGCACCTGGATTCTCATTATAGGTGGCACCCACTGAATAGAGAGAGTAGGATGGATAGAGGGAGGTAGGCACATTACCTACAGAACCGAAGGCGGCGCGCAGCTTGAGCTGGTCTACCCAGTCTGCCTTAAACCATGACTCGTTGTTGATGTTCCATGCTCCACTTACGGAGAAGAAGTTACCATAGCGGTTGTTGGAACCGAAGTTGGAACGGCCGTCACGGCGCAATGAGAGCTCTCCGTAGTAGCGGCTGTCGTAGTCGTAACGCCACTGTGTGAAGTAAGACTGCTTGGCCCATGCGGTGCGGTAACCGTTGGCCATCTCCGGCTTGGCAGCTGTCATGAAGTCCTCGAATCCTGAGATGAATCCTGTGGCATACACATCGGTATACTTCATTTCATAGTCGTTGAACTCGTAGGCGAGCAAAGCGTTGACGTTGTGCTTGCCCCAGCTCTTCTTGAAACGGAGCAACTGGTTGGTATAGCGGCGGGTAGATACATAGTTGTACTCTGTGGTGCGGCCATTCACTCCCTCGCCAGGACTTGACTTCGGATCGTAGTAGCCGTGAGTCTGGCTGTTGTAGTAACTGTAGTTGTTGACAGATGAGAATGTGAGCCAAGGAGCTATCTTGATGTCGAAATCCAATCCGCCAGACAGGTCGTAGGTGGTACTTGTTGAGTAGTTGCCTGCGGCAAGGTCGTTCAGATAGTTGGTTGCCTTGGAGTTCACCCATCCGGCATAGTAGTTTGGCACCAGGTTGCCGTTCTCATCGTAAGGGCTATCCCATGGCATCATGGAATACATGGCGCCCACGCTATACTGCTTGTCCTTGTCGTTGGTGCGTGAACCGCTGATGTTCGGCTTGATGGTGAGCCACTCGTAAGGCTTGTAAACCACCTTGATACGGGTGCTGTAGCGGTTCATGTCATAACCCTTGACGGCACCTTCTTCCTTGAAATAGCCCAGGGTGAACATTGACTGTATGTTCTCGCTGCCACCATTGAGGGTCAGGTTATAGTCCTGGGTGGAACCGGTCTTCTTGGCAAGCTTGAACCAGTCGAAGTTGGAGTTTCTCAAGTCTTCGTTCCAGCGTGGGAAGTTCACTGACTCCACATTCTGGAACGACTTATAGTAGTCGTAGAATTCCGCACCGTCCATCATCTCCAGGTTGCCACGGTTCAAAGTGCTCAGACCGGCCTTGGCAGACAGGGAGATAGACATCTTTTCGTGCTTGGCTTGCTTGGTGGTGACTACTACGACGCCGTTGGCACCCTCTGAACCATAGATGGCTGTTGAGGCTGCATCCTTCAATACGGTCATCGTCTCGATGTCGTCAGGGTTGAGGTCGCCGGCACTGTTGCCCACAATGACTCCATCCACAACCCAGAGAGGAGCTGTGGCACCATTGATGGAAGTCTGTCCACGGATAATAATGGCTCCCGTAGAGCCAGGACGACCAGAACCAGGAGCTACATACACACCCGAAACCTTGCCGTTGAGCATGTTTTCAACGGTGGCAGATGTGATGTCTTTCAGTTTTTCTCCCTTGATATTTGCCATGGCACCAGTGAGGCTCTCTTTCTTCTGAGTGCCGTATCCCACTACGACAACCTCTTCGAGCGACTCGGTGTCTTCCTCCAGTGAGATCTTCATGTCGTTGCTGGCTTTCACCTCAGTCTCCTTGAATCCGACATACGAAATCTGTAGGGTAGCGTTGGCGTGGGTATTGAGTTCAAACTCACCATTCAGGTCGGTTACGGCAGCCAGTTTGGTGCCTTTTACTTTCACACTTGCTCCAATGACAGGTTCTCCTGTTTTGGAATCGATGATGGTTCCCTTAATCTTTCCTGTTTGTTGTGTAACAGTCAGTAGCTCATTAGATGATGGGTAGTTAGCGTATGCAGCATTTGCAGCCAGGATAGAGGCGCATACGAGCATACCTACCTTTAGATTTTTTGCCATACTTTGTTCTGTTCGTTCTTGCAGGCTTTTCATTTCTTAATTCCGTTGTAAGCTGCTATTATATTGTATATAGTCAGCTTGCATTTACCAGTTTTTGCACCTATATTAGTGCCTGCTTAGATAAACTTCAAGGTTTAAAATCTGATACTTGGTGCAAAGATATATTAAATTTTTGATAAACTGACAAGTTTTTACGAATTTTCTTTCGTATTGATGAGGATTTTTTTTAAGTTGTTATAAAATCCTCGTTTTTTGTGATAAAAGTTTACGAATGAGGGTAGAGATTACAATTATTTTATACTTATCCCAGCCAGTTGGTAAAGATAAGTATGCATTCTGTTGAGGAAGCAGATGAGCAAATCCTTGTTCATTGCCGTTCCAAAAATGCGCTTGAAGCCGAAATCGGTCAGCAAGCTGATGTATCGTTCTTCTACCTGTTTCATACGATATTCAATTTATATTCTATTTCAATTTATCGATTTGTTCCTGGGTTAGACCGGAATACTTCATGATTAGATTGATGTCAACACCATCTGCCAGCATAGTCTTGGCTATTTCCAGGCTTCTTTCATTCTTGCCTTTTTCCATGCCTTTTTTCATACCTTTTTTCATGCCTAATTCCATACCCTCCGCAAGTCCTTCTTGCTTACCTTCTTGCTTCGCCGTATCAATGGAATTCTTGATATCCCTATATGCCTTCTTACTAGCTTCATACTCCCGAATCTCCTGAGGAGTAAACTTGGCAATTTCGGCTTCTTCGAAAAGTCGGTCGAAAACCTTATCGCACAGCTCCTTCGGGCGCTGGGTAAGCTTGTAGAGGTTCTTCAAGGCATAGAGCCACTTTTCGTAGAGCGTCTCCAGTTCTCCTAAGGTCTTATTGAACTTGGCAATCTCTACATAGATAAACTCCAGCTTATCGTAGAAAATCTTGTGGGTAGCGGTATCGCACAACTGTACATGGTGGCGGATCTTCTCCTTGTCGAAGGCATCCTCGTTCATGTTGAAGTTGAGCAGCGCAACAGTATAGACATGATTGAGCTTGAAATCCCAGTCACTGCCCTTTGGTGCCTGCTCGCGAATCGGGAAAGTGGAGTAGAAGAGGGAGCGGTCCTTGAAATAAGCCTGGTAGGCATTCTGCATTTCAACGATGAACTTCTCGCCGTTTTCTCCTTCGCAATACACGTC
>ERZ1031370.221-NODE-221-length-12657-cov-60.884066_pt1 | contig 12657 bp, 2 predicted proteins | sample MGYA00518176_ERZ1031370 | MGnify/ENA primary metagenome ERZ1031370 (study PRJEB33719, sample SAMN04261143) | wastewater metagenome | biome: rural village; feature: human; material: feces | host: Homo sapiens | place: El Salvador | collected 2013-01-07 ...
TATATATATACAAAAAGTAACAATTTTCATAAAGCGTATTTTTACTATTATAAAAAGTGGATGCTTTTAATTTAATGCATCCACTTTCTATTTTTGGAATTTATCGTTTACGTGGTTTAGATTCTCTTACCATTGTTTCAACATCGTTTTGATAATTCCGAACACCACCACCATTAAAATTATTTGTAGCATTTCCCCATCCTTTGAACTCATATGATGTTTCTCCTGTTTTTTTATCATATTTCACACCACCTTTGAATCCTTTGGTTGCAAGAATTCTAATGCCATAATACAAAGAATTAGTTACACTCATTTTTTCTTTTTTCTTCATACCATAAGCACTCTTCAACTTTCCGTCACCCCAATCACCAGGATTGTTAGATGTCATAATGTCAGAACTTGTCAAGGCGGCATGGCTTTCTTGAATGCAGATAGCTTTTACTAAAGTCGGGTCTAAATCAGGAATTTGTCTGATTTCTTCAGAAGATATTTCATGTCCTCCTTCTGAATATAATTTCAAAATTCCATGATTTTTTGCTTGATTGAAATAACCCGTTCGGGCTGCTATCAAATAATCATTCTTTTGATATTTTTCACTTGATACATCTTCATTAGAGGAAGGTCTTGTTTGGATAATTTTTGGCATTGGCACTTCTTTCCACCCCAAATTGCCTTTTGATGGTGATGTATAAGAACGAGATGTTTGTATATAAGTCTTGTATATATTTTTGTTTTTAATCCTATACACTTCTTGGCCTCCAAGATTGACATAGACAATATCGGCTCCGTTTGGATCCAAGATGTTCAAAGGATTATTTATCACATAAGTATAACTTGACACACTTGGAAATTTATCTTCCATAGGATCTGTACTTATCCACAAACTTACTCTTGGGTCATAGTATCTCGCCCCATAGTAATACAATCCCGTCTCCTCATCGAATTCCTTCGCATTGAAAAGATAAGGCGTATTCCAAATGTTATTGCGCTCCTCAACGAATACTTCTCCGAAAGGAACATACTCGATATGTTGCACCACCTCGCCATCAAGGTTGGTGATGTAACTACTGCTACCCAAATGGTCTGGGTGGTAGTAGAACTGCATCTTCTCGTATGTATCGCCTTCTTGGAAGTTGTTCTTTGCAGCTCTCGCTAAAGCTCGTGTCTGAGCAGCCTCCAAGCTGCCGTCATTGCAGCAGAAGCCCTTGCCATCGACATAATCGTTGTTGTCCTCGCCATTGTACGGCACTGCAAAGGTTGCATAATTATCCTTGATAACCTGCAACTGCTGGACATATTTTTGCTTATAGTCAACAGAAAGTCCATCAGTCTCACTACCTGCATACTGGATGCGGCGTGGGTCTGATCCGTAAGAGTCGAAGTCACCAATCTTGGAAACGACACGCTGACTACCTATATAGATATGCTTTGTATAGCGTCCGCCTTGGTTAGCAACGAGGTAAGGAGATACATAGAGTGAGAACTTGGCTGTATTCGTGCGACCTCCTGCAAACTCTGAGTTCACATAAACTTGGTCACTCTCACCTGATGTCTTCACCGTACGCTCACCGTCTGCATCATACCAATAGTTGGTCACAAAGCCGTTATCATCAGAAGCAAGGAGACGGTTCTCCTCATCCCATTTGAGTTTGCGCTCTGCGGTCTTCTCGTCAGCCATGCCATCCTTCTTTGTACGGCTTGTATTGACATAAATGAGGTTTCCGTTGGCATCACACTCATAGGCATGATTGTTGTTCACATTCTCGCTTTCTGAAGGTGTCTCCTCCGTGCGGTAGTTCACATCCTTCACATTGGCGAGTTGGAACTTCTTGCCTGCATCTGTGCCATACGTATAAGTAAGGTCATAGCCAGCGTTCAATGAACCATCAAACTGCACATTATTTTGTGTGAGAATCTGACGCTTCGAGGTGATGCGGTGCATATTATCATAGCCCATCGCAAGGGTGTAGCTTGCGGTCTTGTTGTCTGCACCAGTATATGTGCCTGTTGCGCTTACAAGACGGTAGAGGGCATCGTAAGTATAGTTATGCGCCATCTGTCCGCCTGCCTTGCCACTCTGAGGCACTGACGCACCGTTTACCACGCTGAGCACATTGCTCACCGCATCGTAAGTGTAGGCGTTATCCATGATGGTGTTTCCACCACTATTCACCGTGAGGTTCTGCAATCTGCGACGCTGTGGGTCGTAAGTGTAGAAGGTCTCAGCACCGTTGCAATACTTCAAGTATGTGCGCTGCTCAAACTTGTCATAGCCTATCTTGCTCACATAGTCGTAGCCGTATGACTTGTAGCCATGAACTTTTTCAAGCTGACCTCCGAGGTTGTAAGAGTAGGTGATTTTCTCCTCATCAGGATAAATCATCTCCAACAGACGGTTGTGGCTGTCATAAGTCCATTGCGTCACGTAGGTTGCTATCGCCTGATTAGGCACAATCATCGTGCGGCGAGTCTTCGTCACCTCGCCCATCTTGCCATAGAAATACTCAATGGCACCCGTTCCGTCCTCACGGAGCATCAAGCGACCGATGCGGTTCTGAGAAGCGTTGCGACCACCATAGTAATACTTCACATTGTTCTCCGGGTGGTCAGGATAGTTGATGCCCGTCAGACGCTGATAGTCGTAATCGTAGGTGATGAACTTGCCTTCCTTGGCAAGGTTGGCAGTCTGCTTTGTAAGCACATTGCCGAGCGCATCATAAGTAAAACTGGTGATGCCGCTTGCAGGATGGTTCACCTCTGTACGACGGTCGCCCATATCGTAAGTGGAGGTCGTTACATTGCCCTCCGTGTCGGTGACACGAACAAGGCGCTGTATGCCGTCATATTCAAACGAGGTGGTTATCTCACCATCAGGACCACTCTTCTGAATGGTCTTCACCGTCTTGCCACTGCCGTTGGTATGTGTTGCCTGCACATTATGAAGCGCATCCGTTACGGTTGTAACGAGAGTATGACTGCTATTGTCAACCGTATATGCCGTAGTTGTCGTAGAGTTGTCCGGCAATGCCACTGAGGTAGCACGGTCGAGCACGTCATAGACTGTGACGGTAGGAGATACATTGTCAAATGACTTGTTGAATGTGGACTTCGAGCCTGTTCCTTCCGTTGTAGGATAGAATGCCTTTGCCACACGTCCAAAAGCGTCATATACGTTTCTGCCGCTGACAATCATCACGTTCTCGTCCTTGGCAGAGCTTCCCTTGGATGCACTTGTCACAACACCGTCCTTCTTCACCTGCACGGCTCTTCCGAAACCGTCAACGAATGTAACGGTCTCCAAGTCGTCGTTAGGGTGCTGGATGTCGTAGTGCTTGGTCACTGCGTAAGCAGGTGCGGTAATGCCACTCTCATTGAATGTAGCCAAAGGCTGATATTCAAAGGCGATGGCATAAGGCACGCCCGTAGCCAACTCATTTGGACCACGCACGCCAGTAATGCGACCGAGGTCGTCAACATCAGTCTCGTAGTAGAAGTTGTTGAGGTCACGATGCTCCTTGGCAATTCCATAGCGATAGTCAAAATTGCCTTGCTCGCTGCGGTAGCCCCACGCATCGTCAATGCGCTCAACATACATGTTCATCTCAGGCTCATAGCGGTACTTGTACCACATACGCTGTCCCTTGCCGTTGGCAGGGAGAGTCTTCTGGATGATGTTGCCGTAAGAGTCGTACTTGTAATCCGTAACAGCCTCGCCATCATTCAACTGCTGTGTAATCTGCGTGATGTGGTTGGCGTAGTTGGTATTATACTTCGCCGTCACATGGTGATAGAGTGAGCCGTCACCGCCTGTAACAGTCACATCAACAGGAAGTCCGAAGATGTGCTTGCTTGCATTGTCGGTATATTTGATAGCAGTCGCATAATCGAACTTGCCGTTTCCGTCCTCGCCAAGACTGCCCTTGTCGCTGTACTTGTAGGACTTCAACTCACCATGATAGCCATTGAGGTAGTACTCATTCCAAGCCTCGGATGTAACCACACCGTTTGCCGCTCCCTCATACTGCAAGTTTGCCGTATAGCGGAGAGGTACGAATGCAGATGCACGGTCACTCCAAAGGTTCACGTCACGCTTTGCGAACGTGTACTTGTCACCGTCGGCAGTCAGATAGTAGCTGTCGTAACGGTTCTTTGTCTCCGTGTACTTGTTGCCGTTGGCATCCTCTACGGATGTGGCGGTAACATTGCCCTGCGTGTAGTAGTTGGCTACATCGTAGTTCTCAACAGCCTGTCTGTAAACAGAATTGCCATTCTCCGTGTCGAGGTTCTTGGTGATAACCTCACCGAAACCGAGGAACTCACGTTCATGGCGGTCACGCTTGCCGTCCTTATACTCAAAGGCGGTTGTCATGACAGGTCCATCGTCATGGATACCATCATCAACGGTAAGGGCAGACATTACCCACTTGCCACCAGGAAGTCCGTAGGTAGGAGTGGTATGCGCATAGTCGAGTGTGAAAGTGCCGCCCAAGGAGTTGGTGACAGACTTCAACATGTTTGTCCTGCCAATGGCAGAGCGTGTGACCTTCAACTCGCTTTCCTTCTCAGACTCAACGATGTCAAGATAGCCGTCACCGTCCACATCCTGCAAAGAATATGTAGGGCGGTTGATGCTATGAGAGGTGGAAGCACCAGGGTTGGTTGAAATCTTGATGCTTATGACAGGAATGTTGATGGTCAAAGTAAACGCTGCATTTACTGATTCTGATGTTGATGCAGATTCACTAAGCGCATTCGCACCCTTCCAACTAATAGGCTCGTCAAATCCATTGCCAGTATTGAGGGCAACCATAATATTGTCACCATTCTTCCAGACCTTATCAGGAAGACCGTCAGAGTTGATGTCGATAAGGTTGTATTCCTCTTCGCTTTCAGAGGTAACAATACCAAAGCCTGCAGAGAAACTTCCTGAAGCCTTGTTTATCTGATTGCCTTTGTATTCTGTTTGACCAAATCCTTGACTGACATCCCCACCTGCACCTATATTGTATGAAAGGCTCTTACCACTCTGTATGCGGTCAAGTTCCCAATCTATAGGCTCTGTGAAAGCATAGCCCAAATTTAATCTTACTTTCTTGTCGGAAAGAATCTTGTCTGGAAGTCCATCGCCATTGATGTCAATGAATGACTCTACGGCTTCATCTGTGTTCCTTGGCGCACTACCAGTGATAGAGAATTGAGCTTGCCATTCTGTCTGTACATTGCTCAAAGACTGCTTTACACCTTTCGCCAAATTCGTAATCTGTGATACGGAAGCTACTGGATTGCCGCCATATCCCCACGCCTCAGAAGCATTGTCAGAGTTATTAGCTCCGATACCCTTGTAGATTTCGCCACTCAATCCACCTTGTGAGTTGGTGTATTGGATAGTACCACCAGCAATGATGTCAGGGAATCCGTCACCATTCATATCCATCATGGCAACTTCCGTCTTGGAACTGCCATTTGCATTGTTGTGGGTAACGCCCAGCGCACCGCCTTGCACAACGGTACTCTTGCTTGATACCACTTGGCTTACTGCCGCAGCGCCAGTGCCTTGCAAGTATTCACCTGCAAGTCCTGCTACCTCGGTATCGTTCTCCAACGGATTGGAGAGAAGAACATCCTGCTCGGTCAGTCGGGCTGTGCTTGCCTCGGTTGCAGTAAGATAGATGTCCTGTCGCTGACCGACCCACTTGTCCATAGAAGTCTGGTCTGTACCCAATGGAGTGAATGCCATCGTGAGAGGGTCAACCTTGTCGTTCTCGTTTTCAGGCAATTTCAGCAATGACTCGTCAATAGGCTTTGCATATCTGCCCTCTGCCGAGTTATAGACAAAACCTCCCCAGCCACGGTAAAGCATACCGAAGCCAAGATTGTCATTCTCTGCATAGAATCCTGCAAGCACATTCTCTGTTACGAGACCTGCCGCATCTTTCAGAATGGAAACAGAGGCTGAAGTAACAGTTTCATTAGAGATTGCTGCCGGATAGCTGTATTCAAACCATATGTTCTTTCCTGCAGTAGTTGCAAATCGCAGAGTATCGGCTTTCAAGATGCCATTCTCGATAGTGAAAGACTTCTTGCCGATGAGTGCATCCTCTGTCTTGGCGGTCAAAGTAACCTGGCCATTGATGGAATTGTCAGAAAGGGTAAGCACTGGCGACACAACCAGAACGGTATCAGTCGCAGTGGTCAAGTATGGCTTGCCCTCTGCCAAGGCTTTTGCGAAAGTCTTGTAATGTGCAGGAACTGCCATGGTATGCTCAACATTGGCAGAATCCTTGTAAGTTACGGACGCTTGCCAACCTATATTCTTCCAATCAACATTTGAGGTGGATGAAATCTCAAAGCTGAAATTGGTCAGTTTTTCTGTATTCTCCAGACTGATGTTGAGTGAATCGCCATTGAAAGTCTCATTAGCCTTCAGTGTACGAGCAAAGACAGTCTTCTCGGTATAGTTCGGGTTGTCGTTCCCGTCACTGTCTTTCTTTTCATTGCTGCCGATGATGCTGAGAACAACATCGTCGGTTGTTACAGGCTTGTGGAAGGCACTGCGAACTTCCACGCTTGAACCATTCTCCACATTAGCGGAGGTGTTCACATCGTAGATGGCACCATCCTCTGGCTTGTACTCTGTTGAAGAAAGCCCGTTAGGCAAGATATTTGACTCGCCAGCGTATGTAATGGTAGGCGACCAGTTCACCTTATCAAATGAGCCGTTGCTTGTTTCCTCAGAGCCAGACTGCACACGGAAATAGATCCTTTCACCACGCTTGACGGCAACAGATGATACGGCAGCGGCATAAGAACTGCCGTCGCCCTTTGCAATAGTCTTGTTCCAAAGCTCATTGCCACCCTTTTGGATAGCAACTCTTACGCCGTCTGCCTTCTGATACTCGTCAGCATCATAGTCACCAGTCGGAGCGACAAGGCTCACTTGCCCTGCCACGCTGACAGTTCCATCCTTTGGTGCTTGCCATACACGCACAATATCCTCCATCGGTGAGTTCTTGATGGCTTCCGCCTGCTCATCCTTACTGACCTCCATGACGGAAGTGTCAACCTTGCCACCATAGATGATTGGGCTTGGCGTGTCGGCACTGCTCAATGTAAACGTAGGCACGGCATTGCCAGATTGATCAAACTCCAAATGGTTGAAATATACCTTGCCATTGGAAACGAGGTCAACAAGTCCGTCACCGTTGATGTCGCTGAAATACTGAGTGGTCTTTGTCTTAGTGGTTGACTTGTCCGTTCCGACAACGGCAGTCAGGACATCCCAACCGACAACGGCATTCGCACCGAAAGTGTTGGTAGAACTTTTGGTTGTCGAGAAGTTACTGATGCCCTTTACCTTGATAGGCTCACCATATACGACTTCTCCGTTGTCTGTCTTAATCTGTGGACGATAATAAACAGAACCACCGGACTTGTACACCTTGTCAGGAAGTCCGTCACCGTTCAAGTCAACGAGTGCGGAAAGTCCCTTGCTTGTGTCGCTTGAATAGCTGTAAGAGCCACCGACGGTATTGCCTTTCCAAGGACTTCCGTCCACGACACCCACACCTGCATAGAACGAACCGCTTACAGAAGAACTTGTCGTTCCGCCAAGTGCAGTTGGCTTGTCGCTGAAACGCTTGCTGACAGTCTTTAAAGGATTGACGAAACCAGCGTCAAGTCCGTCATCGTGCGTGTTCCATTTCTCGGAATCGTCCTTGAACGGAACATATCCCTTTTCAGCCTGCACATCATCATAATAGTCGAAGTTCTGGAAAGCCACTTCCTTTCCTGTGTTGTCATACTGTCTGACACCTGTGAGCATTTCCTTGTGGAATGCACCTTCCTTGTAGTCAAAGGCATAGCTGCGCAGGGTCTCGCCCTGGAAATTCACGGTCACTTTCTCCAACAGCTTGTTGGAGGAGGCGAGGAATCCATAGCGGGCATTGTTGGTCTTTACCTGCTTTACCTTGTTGCCATCAAAGAGTACAACGGTGTGCGGTTCCTGTCCTGCATTACCTGCGTGAACCTCCTTCAGATATGCAGCCTTGGCCTTCAAGCCGCCACGCACATCCTCATCCACGATGTCATACACATATTCTATATAGTCACCGTGGAGTTCCTCGACACGTTTCAGCTTCCATTCGGCAATCACCTCACGGGTATTGCCCGAAGCATCGGTGACATTGCCCTTTACAACAGCTCCGTCACCACCATAGATGTACTTGACACCCTGCTTGTCTGTAACCTCCCAATAATAGTTGGCAGGACTGTCACCCTTGCGGATGATACGGCTGAAATCACCGCCTTGGCGGGTGTAGAACTGGCGGTCAGCCTTTCTGTCCATCTTCTCGCCACGGTGTGCGACTCCCATCTGTCCGTTGTCGTCCATGGTGGAGAGCATTGAACCGGACAAGAGATAAGTCTCCGTCTCTTTTGACTGGTCATAACGAGGCACGCCCCACCGGGTGTCAAGCGTAATGCTTGGCACGCTGACGTTCCAACCCTCGCCAAGCCAACCGCTACCGCCCTCGCTGCTGTACTGCAAGCCAAGGCTTGGCTGCATACCGTTTCGTGCTGGCGGCATCTCGAACGGATACTGCAGGTTGGCAGAGCCACGGTTGTTTGCGCTTGGAGGCGCAATGACATTGAGCTTCGCCGTCGGGTCTGCCGCCTTGATGTCGTTCATCATCGTCGGGGCAAAGCCTTCGGTCTGCGGTGACTCCGGGGCCTGTATCACGCCGTTGATCATGTCGGTGAAGTGGGTCGTCTTTGAAACGACACACTCTTCCTTCTTGTCCACACGCACACGCTCCAACGCAACCCAATGCTTCTCGGCCGGGTCGTAGTAATAGGTACGGATGTCGTCCTCGGTATAGCCGCTTGGTATTCTCGTGCGGTCATACTTTATCTTGACAGTCGCGCCCTCGCCTGTGAAGTGTGTTCCGTGAGGGAGAAAACGGTAGCCATGTCCTCCTGCCGTGACATTGGTCATGGCAAAGTCAAGCTCAGGAACATTTTCCTCTCCGATAGAGTTCACGGAAAGGCTTCTGTTCCGAATGAGGTCTTTCTGAAGAACGACCAGTTTGCTACCTCCTACGGAGATACTGTCAGAGACACCCTTCTTGAAGAGTTTTCTCACGGCTGTCCCGTCCTTTGCCGAAAGGGACAGTGTGGCGGCAAGCAGTAAAACCAATGCCCACGCCACCTTCTGTATATAATTCTTCATGCGTATCTTCCTTTAAGTTACTTTACTGAGATTTTCCTTGTATGCTCCCCATTCTCGGAGATTGCCTTCACGACATACACACCCGATGCGGGAACCTTGAAGTCGGCTTGCTTGACGCTTTCGCCTGTCATTTGGCGTGACACTACCAGTTTGCCTGATACGTCAAACACCATCAATGTGGCTGCAGAAGGCTTGTCCTGTGTGAGTTTAGCCTCGTAGATGCCTGTCGTAGAACCGTTGCCCTTGACAGTGAAATTCTCGTCTTCTCCAGAAATGAAGGAGTTGTCAGCCTGTCTGTCCGAGCTGCCCACATGGTTCTCCCTTGCCTGTGTTCCGTTAGGCATACTTGCATCACACTCGCTGCCGACATAGACGGTCATCGTTGTCGTACACTTCTTGGGTGTTTCTATCTGCACGTTGCCCCTTGTGGTGAATGAGGTTACAGGCGTACCGTTTACGGTAAGGTCTGTGATATGTGTCTCGCCCTTTCCGTACTTGATGCAGAACCGCCATGCACGAAGTGACCAGACATATTCATGATGCACGGTCTGTCCGTTCAACTTGTATGTGACCTGCATATTGCGGACTGTTACACTGAGCACATCGCCCGGCTTGATGGTGACATATTTGGTTAGGCTTGTATATCCACCGGTTATGATATGCGCCTTGTCGCCCCGTACGTCGAAGCCATATTGGGTGATCTCGTCCGTGAGGCTTGGCTCCAATCCCACACGGTAGTTTGATTTTGTATCGTTCACCGTCCATGAGATGTCGCCAGACAGATAGGTCCTGGTGTCATGTGAGTATGAGGTGTAGAGTGCGTTGCCAGTGGCATAAATCTCGTTGCCTCCACCTTGTGATACGGACAGCGTATAGGCGCCGGGGGCAAGATTCGTGATTCTATGCGTGTCACCGAAGAATGTTCCTCTGGCAATGGTTTCTCCTTTTACTTTTCCTGCAACGGTGTCAACGCTGAGCACATAGGAATAGACTGGTGTACCGATGTTGATGCCGATGTCGATATACCCGTCATTGCGTGGAACTCCATTCTCGCAACTTGACGGCGTAGGAGTGGCATCATAGGAAATGCCGTCATAATAGGCGAATGTGAACACATCGCTTCCGCTTCCGTCTGCATCCCATAGGATATTGCGGAATATGGTCTTGCCCCTTGTCATATCAGGCTTGGAGCATCTTATGTTACTGTTGCTGTTGATGTCGAAATCACCTTCACCGCTTGGGTCTATGAGCATGACGGTACGCTTGCGGCAATAGTCCGAGAACTCCCTGTCCGGTGTGAGGTCATAGCTCAACTCTGCCATATAACCGACATCATCTATTCCTCCTGTCCTCAAGCCTGCCATATTCAAGGCGGACTCTGCTCCTTCCGTTCGGATAATGCCCACATTTGTGTCTGTGTCAGTTGCATCCGAAAGGGATATGGTTCTTGTCGCACTTCCTGTTCCGTCAACACGCAGATAGATGTTTTTGCCTTCCTTGCGGATAGAGATGTCCGTTCCGTCAACATCCGTGGCGATGTATGAATTTGAGACCGCTCCGTTGATGATCGGATAAACAACTCCAGCATTGGTGAACCGGAATCCATACTTGCATGTGCTGCCACCGATGCTTCCGAAGCCAACGTCAAAAGTCGGGTGACTTGTCGGACAGGTGAACTCAAAAGCACCGCCACCTCCAACAAGGGCTGGGGTCGTGGCATAAGCTCCGGAAGCGGCTTTCTCTTGGATGATATTGTCAGTAAAGCCATTCCTTGACACTTCAAATCCTTGCGCAGTCCATCTTGCCACTGTACTGTCGGGCTTTGACGGCACGTTGGTCTTGACCATCCATGTACGTTTCATGACATGCCACAGGGAATCTGTAGGTGAGGTATATGTTGCAAGTGCCACATCATCGTCGCCCCAGAAAGTAAAGCCTCTGTCCGGCATCGGATTGCCGTTTTCACGTCCCATGACAAGCAGACGGGAAGCGGATGAAGGGTTGTATGGATTTGCGTCATGATAAGTTCCGTTCTCCTTCAAGGCCGCATACACCGGACTTTCCTCATATGATGTTGCGGAAAGCGGTTGGGAGAGACTTCCTGCCGTGTCGGTTCCAACAGCTGTGACCCTATGGTGGTAGGCTTGGTTCTCCGCCATGTCCCAAGTCAGGTTTCCGTCGCTGTCAAGATACGAGCCTTTGAGGGTGATGCCGTACTTTACCGCCAGATAGCTCTCCACTTTTCTGCGCTCATCGGGTGTAAGCATCCTGCTGAACACAATAAGCTCAGGGGCATATCCCCGGATGGAAGCATTACCGAAGAGCGAGGTCGGGAAATCCGTACCGAAACTGCCAGAGGTGGAAGGGGTTCCGATGAATAATGTGGTGTTGGAGTTGTCTCCCCACAATGTTGTTGAAGGATTGCTTACCTTGAAGTAGGACACAACGCGCAGAGCGCTTTCCTTAAAACCGTTCTCGGACAAAGAATCACTTGATTGATAAAGCAGGTCTTCACCCGATGCTGAACCATAGTCCAGTGGTTCAACACCTCTACCCCTTACGGCTTTGTCCTTGCTCAGAATGGCTCCGTCGCCCTTGCGGCCGTCAAGAGCATAGACAACCATATCCTTGCCGATGGTTGCCAGTTCCGGTGCAAAGACACCGATGACGGTAGCCTGTGAGAGGTTGCCGTGTTTGAGTTTGGCACTCAGACTACGGAATCCGTCTGCGAGCCAGAGACTCGGATTGAAGTTGAAGTAATGGACTGAACTGTTCGGAAGAGTAAGTTCAGACTTGACGCCACGGCTGTCCAATAGCATCAGCCGTATGGAATCCCCAGAGAAATCCTGCCAACGGTAATAACCTTGCAGGTCTGAGTTCAATGGCGCAGTCTTGAACCACAGTTCGCTTCCGCTGACTCCTCCGGGCGTTTGCGCGAAACTGCCGAGAGCGAAGCCTAACAGTAACAAAGAAGTAAACTTTCTCATGCGCTGTCAATTTGGAGTGTTTGAAAAATATAAAAACGTATGCCTCTGCCGCGCAGGGAGAGACCAGTGAGAGAGAACGGACTGTTACTACGGAGAAGAATTGTGATATAGGCTTGCTCCGTAAAGTCCTATTGTCACGTGGCAGGCCAACAGGCTTTACCACCAAAATAATGCTGCAAATATACAAAAATAATCTTAATAAACAGATATAATCTTTAAGAAATTTGCTGGTTTGGTGTTTTTTTCTTATGATTTCGGTCGATTTTGCAGAAATCTTTTACATCTGTTGTATGTACTGGAGTTAGTTTGGCAAAAATACACAAATGGTCACGGCTTCAGTTTCTTATGTTAGAATGTAAATCATGGTTTGAAACTGTACACACTCGGGGTACAAATGAAAACACTATATGCTTGTGTCGGAAAGGTATATATGAGCTGATGGTA
>ERZ1031370.237-NODE-237-length-12251-cov-8.055920_pt1 | contig 12251 bp, 3 predicted proteins | sample MGYA00518176_ERZ1031370 | MGnify/ENA primary metagenome ERZ1031370 (study PRJEB33719, sample SAMN04261143) | wastewater metagenome | biome: rural village; feature: human; material: feces | host: Homo sapiens | place: El Salvador | collected 2013-01-07 ...
TCTTCAGGTACCAGCCGAAAGAATAAACCACCTCATACTGCTTGCTTTCTTCCATTTGGTAGACATGGCAGGTATCCTTGGCACTAGGTATGGAACCACGCATCTTCTTATCGGTCATAGAACAGATGTCATTATGACCGAACTCGATGAGTACGTAGTCGCCTGGCTGAAGACTGTTGTATACCTTATCCCATCTTCCCTCGTTGAGATAAGAACGGGAACTGCGACCAGCCTTGGCTGCATTCACGCAGGTAATCTTCTTAGGATTGAAGATGGTATAAGCCTGAGAGCCCCAGCCCCACATGCCGTCTTCGTCCTTATCGGCATTCTTTACGGTACTGTCGCCTGTGAAGAAGACGACCGGTTTGCCTGGTTCACGTTTAAAATTTTCCACAGGCAAAGCCACATTGATCATCATCGCCTGCAAAGGAGCCAGCTCAGGATTCTTGCTTTCAGCCAATCCTTCTGCTGCCGACCGGGCATTCATCATCGCTCCGAAACGGGAGGTGTGGATATGATCTTTAAAGAAATGATACTTCTCCTTCCAATGACCATAGCAATCGAGCTTGGCTGCCGAAATCTCGTTCAGATCAACGAAAGGAACGCCTTCCTGCTCAGCCACCTGCTTTGCCCACAATCCGAAGGTCTTGTTGACACGAACTATCTTGTCGTTCTCATCGTAGGCATCACGTGGAGTCAACGACATCAGGATAGGATGAGCACCCAAAGCCTTGCAGTCGTTGATATATTTGCGCATGTATTCGCCGTAAGTATAAACGGTCTCCTTCACGCCAGTCTCCTTGATGGTGACGTTGAGTGAATCCTTGCCGATACCAGGGATGCTGGCACGTGCCCTGCCACTATCATACGGACCATTGTCGTTATGACCGATGGAGATGATCACCCAGTCGCCTGCCTTGATGCCCTTGCGCACATCCGGCCACAGACGGTTATAGAAGGTGCGGCTACTCATACCTCCGAGCGCCTGGTTTTCTACCGTAATCTTGTTGGCATCAAAGAACTCGTGCTCGTAATAGCCCCAGCCCCACTGGCCGTTGTTACCATTACCCAGCGTACCATTGCGCATGGTAGAGTTACCTATCAGGAAGAGCACAGGGTTGTTGCCCCTGCGGCTGGTTCCCGGTTGGATTCGTGCGGTCATCGCCTTGTTCAGACTATCCGCAGTATTGTCGATAACTTTGTTGACATCTTCCATTGGTTTTGCCACCTGGGCAAAAGAAGCAGTTGTTGCTGCCATCAATGAGAAGGCGAATAATATTCTTTTCATTAGCTACGTATTTTTATCAAATTATTATCGTTATATTATATACAAGAGAATTCTTCACTCTTCATTTTTCACTCTTCGTTCTTCACTCTTTACTTAATCCTTTCTGCATGATCAGGCAGATAATATCCCAGATGAGGAGGTTGATTATATCCCACATTCTGCCAAGCCACTCCCATACGATAGATATGGTCGTGCATCAGAGTTGGAACCCGATATTCTGTCGGAATATTGGTGGTGAAGATATTGAGATGCGATGCATCGCTCTCATCCCAATAGATAATTTCCTCTCTCCAATCGCCGAAGAGATCAGCCTGTAGATTAGGAGTTGCCTTCGACCAGTTACAACTCACCGAGTTGCCCATCTCATACAGTTGCTTGCCATTGCTCAAAGGCAACGCCACCGCTTCCTTTCCGTTCCATTTCTGGAGATAAGGAGGGAAATGAGGAGGACGGCCGTTTGCCAGAAGTTCATCCTGCAAGTCACCATCCCAATAGATCCGGAAATTCATTGCCGGCATTCTGGAAACAGCTCTGAAACTCGTTTTCTCATTACTTCCGAAATGATCAGCTTCATGATTTTTCTTATAGGATAAAGATGTTTCTGCCAAAACAGTCTTACCCTTGATATCTCTTACAACAGGAGCATCCGAACACCAAAGTTCATATCCCCGATGCTGGGCATCGATATCAGCAGCCAATCCTCTTCCGGTATCATCTTTATCGAGTGTACGGAACAGGATTTCGCCTGTTCGTGCATCCCGCAGATCAGAACCGTAGGGATATTCTTCGTGTACCATATAATATTCCAATCCCGGTCGGTCGGGATCCAGATCGGCAAGATGCTGCGCATCGCCATGTCCCAATCCGGTAGAATACAACAAGGTTCCATCATGGTTGATGGCTGCAGATCCGTAGGTAATCTCGTCACATCCATCCCCATCCACATCGCCCACAGCCAAACTGTGAGCACCCTGGGCATAAGCCGTATTCTTACATCCATGAGCCTCCTTCAGTACCTTTCCATCGGCATCGATTACCTTCCAGTCGTTGGGAGTCAGCGAAGCATGGAGCCATTTGGTCTTGAGTTCCTTTCCGTCGAAATCTACCGCCCAGAGATAAGAGCGGGTATAATAGCCACGGCACATCACGGCACTTGGTTGCTTGTCGGCACCCTCCAGGAAAGCCACACCGGCAAGGTATCGCTCGCCACGGTTGCCATAGTTGTTCTTATCGCCCCAGACTGAAGAATAGGCAGGGAATCCGTTCTCCAGATGCTCTTCCTCTTCCACCTGCCGGCCTGTACCGAAGGCTCGGTTGGGCTGATACCAGATGGTATGCATCGCCTTTCCGGTTTCGCCATTAAAGACTGTAAGCAGTTCGGGACCTGCCATAATGCGACCTCTCGAATTGCGATAATCGGTAGCATTGTCCAGTTCTCGGATTCCGGCATCCGTAGCCGCATCGCTCACAAACTTTCCCTTGGCATCTACCGAACCCGTCGATGTCTTGCAGATCATCTCCGCCTTGCCATCGCCATCGAAATCATAGACCAGGAACTGGGTATAGTGAGCACCGGCACGGATATTCTTACCCAGATTGATGCGCCAGAGTTGGGTTCCATCCAGCTTATAGCAGTCGAAGATGACCTCTCCCGTATAGCCGTCATGCGAATTGTCATGCGAATTGGTTGGATCCCATTTCAGGATGATTTCGTATTCTCCATCCCCATCCACATCGCCCACGCTACAGTCGTTGGGGGTATATTCGTAGGATTTTCCATCGGGAGTAACACCGCCGGCAGGACGGTTGATGGGCATGGAGCGATAGAGATCGTTCCATGGCTTCACCGCCTTCGAAACTTCTCTTTCAGCCGGAGCATCCATCCTGGGTTCTTTCTGATAAGTGATGATCCGATAGGTATTGGCAGAGGAACCTTTCCGGTCTGTATAATTGGTCAGCTTCACCTGATGGGCGATAATCTTTCCATCCCTCTCCACATCGAAGCATACGTGTTTGCTATCCGTACCCAGCAATCGCCAACTGAGGAAGATTCCCTGGTTCTGGGCAGGCAAAGCCACCAAGCCACGATCCAGCTTCTCCATCTGCGATACCGGAGTCTGTCCTTGTGCATGGAGATGAGAGCAGGGAGCCATACTCAGCACCATACTCATCATCGGAAATAACATTTGTTTGATTTGCATGATGATAGTTGTTTATTGTTTTATATTCTGCTACAAAAGTACACATAATCCGATTCATCTACCTAGTAATATTATCCAAAGAAGCGAACTATCATACAATTCTCCATTATTCCATTCTTACAGTTTGCTGTATGAGAAGAAAAAAGAGCGATACCTTCTACCGAGAGAAAGATACCGCTCTTCAACATATAATCATTAACCTATCCTATAGATATTCGATTAGTAACCAGGATTCTGCATCTTCTCCTTCTCCTCGTTGCTCAAGGAAGCACCATTCTCGTTGGTAATACCATCGAGGAATGACTGAGGAATTGGACGATAATAATGCTTGGCTGGATCAAACTTACCAATACCACGTTCAGAACCGTCATTGAATGCATTCCAACGAGCCTCCAAGGTCTTGGTACGAGCCAGATCTTCCCAACGCTGGCTTTCACCAATCAGCTCACGGGTGCGCTCATTCAGGAGGAAGCACATCATCTTCTCTGCCTCTGAATTGCACTTCAAGGCTTCGTAGATAGGCTTGTCTGCCTCTGAGTTCAGAATATCGTCAACACTGTTCAGATGCATACTGCTCTTGGTTGCGGCGGTAGTTACAGGAATGTTGTTTGACTCGAAGTAAGTGTTCTCCTCTGTATAGATGGCACCCTCGGCAGAGAAACCGCCACCCTTATTGGTGCAAACACTGTTCTTCTTGTATGCCTGACCACCGTCACGGCTGATAGAACGGTCCTCACCCTCAGCATATCCGGCACGGTCGCGAACCATGTTGAGATACTTGATGGCATTAGTATAATCCTTCTTGCGGATATAGGCCTCAGCAACCATCAGCACATCGTCGGCAGAACGGGCGATGATGGCATCGCGGGTACCGAACTGAGATGCGATAGAATTGCGGGCACCATCACGGAACTTAGACAAAGCTACGCCACGGTTGTGTGGATAGATGGTATAGTAATTACCAGAGTGGGTAGTATTGTCCTTGGCTGTATTCCACTGGAAATCCTGACCGGCATAGTAGCGCACAAAAGTATGCTCTGGGCAAACCTTACCATTCTTCAATACGAAATCCTCAGATTTAGTCTCGTTGCCATCCTTGTCATGACCAGGAGTGAAACGGGTATCACCAGGATTGTTTACGATATACTTCAAACCAATCTGACCACCCACGAAGCGATGCTCGCCAGCAACATCCTCTGCAGTATATTCATCAGGATTCTTAGCCATGACTGCAGCATCCCACTTTGGAGCACCATTGGTATAGTTACAGCCATACTTGGTGATGAATGACTTCCAGAAACGGGAGTCGTTCACGCGGTCGAATACCTGGATGGTATATTCTGTAGAGCTTACATAGCTGAACTCACGGTCGCCGGAAATATCACGCTTCATACCTGCCAGGTTCTGATATACAGATGGGAAGCAGAGGTGCATCTGGTTACCGAAACGGCCCCAGGAGTCGCTGTTGTCAGAGAACTGGGCAGCAAGTACCACCTCGCTCACCTTCTCATTGGCACCATCAGGCTCGGTGTAGTCCCAGAGTTCCTGGAAATTGCTGCACAATGGATGCTTCTTGATTACCTCATCGCCATACTTGATGACTGCAGCCAGGTCGGCATCCTTATACTGGGAGTTCCAGCTGTCGTGCAGTTCTGATGCACGGAACAGATGAACCTTTGCCAGGAAGTGGGCTGCAGCCGACTTGGTGAGACGGCCCAGCTGCTTGTCCTCAGGATCCTCCGGCAACAGTTCGTATGCCTTCTCGAAGTCTGAGATGATCTGAGCGAAGCACTCTTCCTCAGAATTGCGGGTGAAGGTATAGGATACGCCTGTAGATGGCTCCAATTTCAGAGGCACACCTCCATACTGCTTAACCAGCTCGAAGTAGGCATAGGCACGGAAGAAGTAGCCCTCGCCCAGACGAATGTTATACTTGGCGCTCTTCTGGTTGTAATACAGAGGCACGTTCTGAATCAGGATGTTGGCTGGTTCGATGGTACCATACATATTGTCCCACAAAGGCTGGTTGGAACCTGTCTCGCCAGAGTTCAAGTCTGTACCATAATGGTTCCATGCAGCAATATCATTGGCACCGCCGGTAAACTCATCGATACCCATATTATACATGTTATAACCCCAGATATAGTTGAACTTGAACTTCAACTTCTGATAAGTACCTATAGCCAGGTCGTTGATACCAGCCTCTGTCTTGAAGTAGGCAGTACCCTTCTCTGTAATCAGCTTCTCGTCGAGAAATGAGTCGCTGCATGATGTCATTGCTGTTCCCAATGTCGCTCCCAAGAGAAGAGAAGCGAATAATATCTTATTTGTTTTCATGATGAAAGTCCTGTTTTTAGAATCCAATGTTTAATCCGATAACCCAGCTCTTGATGGTTGTACCTGAACCATAAGATGTTGAGTTGTTGTCATAACTCAAGAGGTCGGTATCAAGCCACTTGCACTTCTTGTAGATAGTGAATGGGTTCATTGCCTGAACATAAACCTTGAGGTTGCTCATACCCAACTTGTTTGTAATATTCTTAGGGAAGGTATAACCCAGAGAAATGTTACGCATCTTGATGTATGAACCGTCCTGATAGTTCATTGAGCCAGAATAAGCATCTGCTGCCTGACCGTTAGAACCAGGAGCATAATACTCAGCGTCCTCGTTAACACCGGCAATCCAGTAATCCAGATCACGCATAGCATACATACCGCCCAGCGTCTCTGCACCCTTGGCTACGGTAAACTTCCAGCGGGCATAGATGAAGCAAGACAACTCGAAGTTTTTGTAGCTGAAGGTATTGTGCCAACCGCCTGACCAGCGTGGACGAACCTTACCTACAATCTGACGGTCGTTGGCATCAATCTTGCCATCAGGATTTACATCCTTCACCTTTATCTGACCTGGCTTGCGACCGAACTTGGCAGCTTCTTCTGCCTCAGAGGTCTTCCAGATTCCATCATATACATAATCGTAGTAAACACCGATTTCCTCGCCTACGAAGAGACGGTCGTTCACGTTCTCCTTCACACCATTGTTCAACTTATCCACACGGTTGCGGTCGATGGTCCAGGTAAGACTGGTATTCCATTCGAAATCCCTGGTCTTCACAGGGATGGCATTCAACTGCAGGTCAAGACCCCAACCGGAAGTCTCACCTACGTTGGCGTATGTGCTGGTATAACCGGTGAGAGATGGGATGGTAGTAGCCAGAATCAGGTCGGTAGTCTTGTTGTGATAGTAGTCAACGCTACCGCTGATACGGTTGTTGATGAAACCGAAGTCGAGACCGATGTTCCACTGCTTGGTCTTCTCCCAACCGAGGTCGAGGTTCGCCATCTTGTTAGGACTCTTGGCAGAAGCATCTGATGGCAGATAACCTACGGAAGTTGTTGCTCCCCAGGTATATACGTTGCTCTGAACAGCACCCTGAGTAGCATAAGGATCAACTGCATAGTTACCAGAGATACCATAACCCAGACGGAGTTTCAGGTTGCTCACCCAGTCAGCCTTCTGCATGAACTTCTCCTGGTCGATGCGCCAACCGAGCGCTACGGATGGGAAGGAAGCCCACTTATGACCGTCAGCCAACTGAGAGGCACCATCGGTACGTACACTGGCTGTCAACATATACTTATCTGCATAGGTATAGTTCACACGAGCCATGTAGGAAGCCAACTGGCTTTCTGTCAGACCGGTTGTATACTGCAATGGCTTGCTCAGAGAGCTGGTGTTCCACCACAACTCATCGGCACTTGCCACGTTAGACTTGATGTTGCCGTTCTCATAGTGATACTTGGAAGCACTCTGCAAGAGGGTCAAGCCGATGCGATGGTTCTTGGCAATGGTCTTGTTGTAGTAAATCAGGTTATCGAGTGTCCAAGCCACTTTATTAGAAGGGTTGTACTGAGCCACGTTGTTGCCGTCGCCGTTGATACCGTCAGCAGCATTGGCGATGCCCAGACGATAGTACTGCAGTTCAGGACCAAACTGGATGCGATACTGCAAGCCCTCCAATGGCTCCCAAACCTTACCGAAATCTACCTGAGCGTATGCACTGCCATTGATACGGAAGTTGGTACGCTTGTTGGTATTATACTTCAACTCATCGATAGGGTTGATGATGTTGACGTTGTAAGCCCATGGGTTACGGATATAGTTGCCATCAGAATCGTAAGGAACAGTCCATGGAATCATGGTATTCAGAGCATTATAGTAATCGCCCGCACCGGTTACAGACTTGCTGTAGTTGTAACCGTAGTTCTGGGTTCCGTATGAAGCATTCATGGTGAAGCCCAATGTCAATGGAGCTACTGGTCTAGCCTCGAAAGATGTATTCAGGGTGAAGCGCTGATAGCTCTGACCTGGCTGAGTGCCCTTCTGGTTCAAATAACCGAAGGAACCATAGCCCTTAAACTTATCTGTACCGCCCGAAGCGCTGATAGTATGCTCGTGGGTTACGCCGGTCTGCTTACCCTGTGAAGCCCAGTCGTAAGAACCGACGAGCTCTGGATGATAAGTTCCGTTCACCCAAGCCTGATCGATATTGGCCCAGCTGGCTGGTTCACCGCCAAAGAGTTTCTGGTCGCTGGCATAGTCTGGAGCAAAATCTGCCTTAGGATCGCCATAGCCGCCATAGTTGTATGCTGCACGGCGGGCATAGTCCAGCCACTGTGTGGCATTCATCATCTTGGTTACGTCGTGGAGTGTAGAGAAGGTTACGGTACCTGCATAGTTCAGGGTCACCTTGCCTTCCTTACCCTTCTTGGTAGTAACGAGCACAACACCGTTGGCACCACGTGCACCATAGATAGCAGTAGCAGAAGCATCCTTCAATACCTCGATGCTCTCGATATCCTGAGGGTTGATATTCTCGATACCACCGTTCTGGATAATCATACCATCTACTACATAGAGAGGAGCACTGCTGGCACCGATAGAGCGCTGACCACGGATAGTGATACTACCTACTGTACCAGGACGCTGAGAGTTGGTGATATCCACACCGGCAGTCTTACCCTGCATACCCTCCAGGGCATCCTTTACAGGCATCGCTGTCAGGTCCTTGGAATCCAGGTGAGCCAAGGCGCCGGTCACATCGCTCTTGCGCTGCACACCATAACCTACTACCACGACTTCATCCAAAGCCCTGTTATCTTCCTGCAATGTTACCTTCAGATCGCTCTTTCCGGCAACACTCACTTTCTGGGTTGTATAACCGATATACGAAATTTCTACGGTAGCATTCTTTGGCACATTGGTCAAAGTAAAGTTACCGTCAAGATCAGTTACAGCACCATTGGTAGTGCCTACTACTTTAACACTGGCGCCAATGACTGGTTCGCCCATGTTATCTACAACTGTACCTTTTACTGTTTTAGCTTGCTGTACTACATTCGTTGCTGCATTCACCTGAGCTACTCCGATAGGAGAAAACATCAATGCTGAGCAAAAAAGAGTAACAGGCAAAACAGACTCCTTTAAAAATAGTTTGTTGTCCATGTCTTATTACGTTTTGGTTTATATGTTTATTGTTTCGGTTGCAAAAATACACTTATTCTTGCCGACTAAACTTTATATTTTGACCATTCATCTTTATTTTTTGACTTTTACCCACTTTTTAGTTTTTATATTACGTTTTCCCTTTCTTTTTGTTTTGCGGTCTAAAGATTTTATCGTATTTTTGCAGAAGAATCAAACGACCTATCAAATGAAAAGAAACAAAAAAATATTCTACACCTTATTATATATAGTAGGATTCATCAGCATTTGGCTGATGCCTCTGCAGGCATTCGGCAGCATCAAATTAGACGGGAAGCGACTCTCGGCTAAGGACGGTCTGTCGTGCAATACGGTGAACGATATCATTCAGGATAGAGATGGATTTATCTGGCTCGGCACCCCTAACGGAGTGAGCAGATATGATGGCTACCAGTTTATCAACTTCACCAATCTCAGCAAGAACTCCGGACAAAAGAGTCACCACTCCATCTCCCAACTCATCAACGACGAGAAACATGGACTCATCTGGGGCTACAATCCATCCAATATCCTCTGCTGCTTCGACCTGGAAACAGCTCATTTCTCCGATTATTTCGATAAGGAGAATGCTACGCTCTTGAGAAACCGATTCAAGAGCCAGAATGGCATGTGGCTCTTTTCTGGAGAATTCGGAGCCAGATACCTGACTTATAGCAACGGAAAGTTTCAAGCCACAGATTATACTACAAAGAACGGCAAACTGATAGGCGACAATCAGCTACAGATGATAGAAGACGCCAAACTGAATGTATGGATAGCATCCGGTAAAGGTCTTAACCGCATCACCCCTGATGGCAAGAGCCATCTGAAGCTCAAGAACCAGCATATCATCACCCTGACTACTGACGGCAATCATATCGCCGTGCTGACCGACAAGGGCGATGCCTTCCTTTATGACAACTCGGGCAAACTCGTCAGGAAATCCCATCTCCCATCCATGGTGGGATATGTGGGTAAATCGCGCGCCTCCTTCTTCTGGCAGGGAGAATGGTATATCTTTACCCAGGAAGAAACTTTCGCTATGAACCTGAAGACCGGCATCTTCCACAAGCCAGCCATCCAGATACCGAATGCCATGTCGAAAACCTTTCTCAAATCCTATGAGTTTCTTTACGACAAGAAGGGAAACGCCTACCTGTTCAACAAAAGGGGAAAGCTCTTCCGAAAATTCCATCTGCTGGACGACAAGGCTTACATCAACGGTAGAGACAAGAACTTCGTGGCTGCCGAAGATGCCCACGGAAATGTATATATCGTATCTTATGGTAACGGACTCATCATCTACAACCCGAAGGAAGATGAACTCCAGCACTTCTCTGCAGCAGACAAAGACCCGCTCTTCCATTCCGACTTCCTGCTGAACGTATTCATCGACCGCAGCGGATGCATCTGGATCTGTACCGGAGATGGCGTATATTGCTGCCGTGAACTAAAGGATCTCAACACAGAGCATGTCAAGATTGAACCAAATACCAACCGGGAATGGAGCAACTACGTGCGACATATCAGCAACATAGGCAATGACAAGCTCGCCGTCACTACCCGTGCCAACATGACTTACATCTATGATGCCAGAACCCTACAGCGAACGGTAGAAAAGCAGACCGATGCCTGCGTCTATGACTATGCCATAGATCCGCAGGGCAAGAAATGGATATCTACCAAGGGAGACGGCATCTACATTGACAATGTGAGATATTCCAAATATGAGAAGGAACATTATGCGCCAGGTGCCGCCTTCTACAAGACCATCTTCGACAAGCAGGGAAGAGCCTGGATTGCCACCTGGGGAGAAGGTCTGCTCATCACCCCACAGACTACGGGGCAGCAGCCACGGAAATTCGAGCAGTTTCTGAATGCTGACGGCAAGGAAGCCCAAATCCATGATCTGCTTCTGGACCACAAAGGCAGACTCTGGGTATGCAGCAACAATGGCATTCTGATGGTTAATACTGCTGAAAAGAAGATTACAGCCCAGAAGTTTCTCCGCTTCAGCGACGAAAACGGAAAGCTGCCGGTAAGCGAAATCAATTGCGGCATCGAGGCACATGACGGAAAACTGTGGTTTGCAGCAACTGGCGGCATTCTGAAATGCAGCTACAACGAGAAGACCGGGGAACTGGAGTACGAGCTGTTTGATACCAGCAAAGGACTCACCGACAACAATACCCGCTCGCTGGAGGAAGACAACTACGACAATATCTGGATAGGTACAGAGGAAGGAATCTCCCGTCTCAATGCCAAGACCAATGATATCCGTTCGTTCCAGATAGGACGCACCATCTTCAGCAACAACTTTACGGAGAACTGCGCCACCAGGCTGAATGATGGCAGACTGGTATTCGGTGTTAGCGACGGTATGATCTTCATCCAGCCATCCCGCACCATCAGCATGCCACCAGCCCACATGAAGGCAGTCATCACAGACCTTGCCATCAACGGCATCTCGATATACGAAGCAGAAAACGAGCAGTTCCTGACCAAGGCGCTGAACTATACACGGGAAATCAGCCTGCCACACGACAAGAATTCGCTCAACATCCACTTCTCCAACTTCGATTATCCGCACATCCAGAATGCGATGTACCAGTACTATCTGGAGGGAATAGACAAGACCTGGCGCCCGATGACCAGCATCAACCATGCCGAGTTCAGCGACCTGAACCCAGGCAGCTACACCCTGCATATCCGTACCCGTATAGGCAGCAACCAGTGGAGCGAGGAAACCCTGCTCCACATCACCATCTGCCAGCCTTGGTACAATACGGTATGGGCGTGGTGCATCTATCTGCTCATCATCTGCGGAGCCGGAGTACTCTACTACCGTTCATGGCTGAGAAACTTCGAGCTGAACCAGCAGATTGCATTGGAGAAACAGATGTCTGATTTCCGAATCAACTTCTTCACCCATATCTCTCATGAGTTCCGCACCCCGCTCGCCATCATCCAGAGTGTCGTGGAAAAGATGATGACCAAGGGAGAAGGCTATGCTTCCAAGAACACCATCTATACTCTCTCCAGAGGAACCAAGCGACTGCAGCGACTCATCAACCAGCTGATGGAGTTCCGCAAGATCAATACGGGCAATATGAAGCTGAATGTAGAAAAGGGCGAAATCATCGGTTTCGTGCGCACCATCTACAATGATTTCTATACCGTAGCCATCCAGCTGTCACCTCTCTTTATCATCCTGCCTTTCATCATCCTGACGCTTACC
>ERZ1031370.249-NODE-249-length-12057-cov-4.516164_pt1 | contig 12057 bp, 9 predicted proteins | sample MGYA00518176_ERZ1031370 | MGnify/ENA primary metagenome ERZ1031370 (study PRJEB33719, sample SAMN04261143) | wastewater metagenome | biome: rural village; feature: human; material: feces | host: Homo sapiens | place: El Salvador | collected 2013-01-07 ...
CTACTATGACTGACGCTGGCGCGCAGGTTGTGGCGATACTCGTCTACGATCCCGATATAACCCTGAGCACCATCTTATATTAAGCAGAAATGGAACTTCCGCTTTATTGTTACCATTTACACAGCAGCAAGGCAGAAGTCCCATTTCATTTTAAGTCCTATAATCGTTCCTTATTTCCTGCTATACGCCGAGGCGCATCAGCTATATTAGTTGTCATCACTGCCAAGGCCCATCGCATCAGCAAGCCACCCAAGTACTTAAAAGTTGATGTTAATACAATAACCCCTCTGAAGTAGTTTCTGCCGTTTTCAAAAACATTTTCCTCCTTAATGCCCTTAGCCATTTCGAAAAGGCATTAAGGAGGATACTATCAATCTTCGAAATCATCAGAAACTTCCGCTATTTGTAGTTCTATTCCTTCGTCAATAGCTTCGTCTTCATGCGCTTCGTACCACTCTTGGAAATCCTCGAATGTGTCGAATTGCAAATCCTTCAGGCTTTCAGATTCCTTCAGTATGTCATTTACATAATCTAAGGTTTCGTCATTTGTCATGACTTCACCAAGTTCAACATTGCGAGCTATGCTTTCTTCATCATTTGTAAAAAATCCGTAGTCCTCAATGTCTACCCAAAAATAAACACTCAGATCCTCATAGTTATCACAGAGAAGATGGCGGAAGTCTGATGGTCCCTTACAATTTTCTTCTGTCGTGATTTTCAACACCCCATCTGAGTATTCACTGCTGTAAATTGTACTCGAAGGCATATACGAATACGATATATTGAGAGTATCCAACAAAAGAGCCAATGATGGCCTATCATTAGAATCTATAATCTGCTGGCACTTTTCATATATTCCTTCAAGTACTTCTTCGTCACCTACAATTCTATAATCTACGGTTGATACTACGCTCATGTTTTTTCTGTTTTTTGCCGTCACCCTTAGGGATATCCGGCATGTTGTTTTTATTTACCGAAAGGGATTGCCCTATTAGGCATTTGACCACCCGCAAAAATCTTTGTCATAATGCAAAGAATAGAATGGGCGTGCAAAGGAACCGCAAGCTTTCGGCCACTAATTTGTCTTTCATTTGTTGTGGGAAGAGCTGTCAACAGAAGCGTCCTCCCTAATGTAGAACCCTGTTCGAGCAGCTTGCCCCTGCCCAATAAGAGTTCCAATAATCTTTCTTGAGGCCTCAACTTTGTCTACACCTCAATTTACCAACTTAGGAGGGGGGAATTTGTGTATTCATAAGATTAGCGTTTTGTCTCTTTGTGCATAAAGCTTAAAGTATTCACACACGAGGAGGAGTTTTAGGGATCTCTGTTTTATTTGAGATTTCTCATACACCTTGCATGCCAAGTTGCAAAGAAATCCATTGATGCTGTTGTACTTTATCTGCTTGCAAATATACAGCATCTAAGCGCTATCTCGTATCGTCCTTTTTATCCTTTTTTAGTCGTTGTAATTACCAAACGCATTTACCATCGGGATAAGATACCATCTCAAAAGAGCAGATTCAAGTATTAAGTGTAAGCATACAGAAGCTTGCCTATTCCATCTTGCCATCGGCAATCATTTATTTTCCCGCCTTATATGTCTTAATGCCATGCACAAAACTTACTGCATTTTACCAATAGACATTTTTCTTTAATTCTTATTGCAGTCTTCAAATACTGCTTCGTAAATTAAAGTAATCGAATCAGATATACTATTTTTCCAATGAATTGCAGTTTTCAATGGCATGATTCCCTATAGAGATTACAGCATCTTGATGTCCTTAATGAAGAACAACCATGGTGAAATTCTTAGAGGGGGAATGTATCTCCTTCTATGGCATACGCCACACAAGTACACCACATTTGCCAATAGGAATCTGTTGGATTTGCCTTAAATTGAGCAATACAACGTTTTGCATCCAAACTCGCTAACACAATGTAATATGAATAGTATAACTCGTCAACATCATATTTATCGAGCAAAGGAAGCATATCATTAAGCAGAATACCAAGTTGATTTTTATTGTTGCATGAAATTGCTTTCTTAAAATGAGCAAACTTTATTCTTGCTACGCCTGTTAACTCTTTTTGCTTTGCTTGTACATCGAATATTTTTTTAACCTCGCAAAGAATATGATCAGCTATTTTTTTATCGAGTCCCAATTTCAAACGTAGCAATTCAAGCTCAACCATCTCGTTAGTGTCAAGCACACGATCAGCATAAGCACGCATACAGGCCTCTTGATAGGTTCGCTTTTTTCAGCCAATAGCTCATATTCTGTTTTAGCAGCAGCAACCTGAGTAACATTGTGAGTAACATTAGAAACATTACTCACATTATGCACGCTGCTATCAGTGTGCACACTGTTATCGGTGTGCATGCTGTTGTCGGTGTGCGATTGATCTGTGCTGTGAGATGTCGAAACACTTAACCCTCCACTAATGGCATTTGCATCTCCCAAATTCAAACCTATAGAACCTAATGAATCCTGTGGGTTAGGTTTGGGGTCTTCAACCAAACGAGAGCCACAATCAGGACAGAACCGCCCCTCATCAATATGCTTTTTACAAGTTTCGCAATACATTTTTCTAATTACTTAGTTTGAATAGCATCAAGCAACTCTCCGTTGCTTCCCACCTTAACTTGTATTCGTGTAGAGATTGCCCCGAGCTGACGATTGTAGTTATAAAAATAGCCTTTTTCCACGCATTTATTTCCTTCACACATTTCAAAGGCCTCTACCGTAGACAATTCGCGTGGTTCAACTCCCAATTGATTATAGAGTTTTTCCACAACCGTTTGATGAATACTCTGTAAATTAGCATCAACAGCACAACGCACCTCATCTAATAATGATTGCTTAGAAGACGTAAGCGACTTCGTATTACTGAACACCACACGACGATTGGTCGACTTAAAAGGAATAGATTTTATGGTGCCGTCAAAAGGTTGAAGCTCTTGCAAACCCTTTGTCCTGAACTTAAGCATGGGATTGCCATAAAGATTAAACATCAATACAGTTGCCTTTATGCCTGTATCATCCTCAATTATTCTACTACTATTGTAATAATCACATTTTGCTTTCAAGAATGCCAAACCTGCATTCATTTTACCGACACATTCATACTCCGAAAAACGTGCCATAAATGATTCGGAATAGGCTGCAGGCCGAATGCGCCAATTTTCATCAGCCTTAAAATTTCCACACTTACCCAATGCGGGAACGCAAGCACCCGCATAAAGCAAAACACCTGCATCGTATATTGCCGAAAGCAACATACTTTGACTACGCTTAAACTTTATGTATCGTCCGCCGAAGCATGCCACAGTATTAAATATGCGAGCACCTATTTGCTGCAACGTGTCAATGGTAAATGCCTCTTCTGTACTATAAAAACCAGAGTATTCTGGCTTATCAGCACCATGCAAATTAAATATGAGCATATCAGAGTTCTTTAAACTCTGATAATATTCATGCGCCATATTCTCAGACATTTCAGGACCAACGTTTGGACTTAGATACATCAAGTCGAGTACAAAGTCCTTTTCATCATTCATTTTATACAAAGGCAAATTACGCACCATTTCTCTACTGGCTGGAATCCAATCTACATTAGTGGTCATTGTGGCTCTTTTGATGGTAATACCACCTTCGGACGTAACACCATTTGAAAGATTAAAATAAGCTTGCAGGTCAGAATATATATCTGTTTCCATCTGCCCCGTTTCAAGGGGAAGACGTCCTATATTGCATAGCGCTTTACGATAGTCAAGGAAATCCCAAGATACATGTTGGGGAAAACAGTAACAGAAATCTGCATAAACATATTTTTCTGAAGGGGCATCACATTCAGCAGACGGATTAGGTTCACAAGGTTGCGGAATCACATCATTTCCACCAATAATAAAAACAGAAAGTTCGGGACCTGCCTGTATACTATTATTATTTATAAAATCACTCAACACTTGCGCATACATTACCCAAGGTGCATTCTGTAAACAAAGATGTGCCACATCAAATAGAACCCATTTCTGTTCATCGGCAATATTTGATACAAATTCGTTTATAACTTGTAGCACAGTGCTTTGAGACACACCATACTTAGCTGCAAGACGTGCTGTATCAGTCCAAACAATGCCCATTTCCTTATTATAATCTGCACGTTCAGCCTCATCAAAGTTCTCTTCGTCAGAATCCTCACACAATGATTGCCCACAGTTAGGACAGAACAAAGACTCGGAAGATGTTCGAGTTCCACATTCTGGGCAAAATACAAATTCTGCTGCAGCATCCTTTGCATCATGGGTTCCCATATTATTATATATGTCATCAAGGCTAGAACCTAAACTATTCACATAATCATCTAAATTCATTGTCATAGCATTATTAAATAAAAGAACATTTGCGTAATGTAGGTGCTTAAAATTATTTATATTGGATGTCGTATGAGATTGTTTCTACAGTTGCCTTGAGGAAGGAGCGTAGCGAGCTACACAGCCGGTGGAAGGTCAAAAAGCGGTCTAAAAGAAAGGTGAAGATTGAATTTAGAAGATATAAAAGCTTAAATCAAATCTTCGCCAGAAAAATTAGAAGGCTTCACTGTTAGTTGCTTTGTGCCCTGTCGCATATGTCTTTTTCTGTGAGAATATGGTGCCAAGTTAAAACAAGGATACAAACTCGCTTGCAATCTTAATCAAACAGCAGCTTGTCTTCTCAACAGAAACACACACGCGACAGAACACAAATCGACTTGTTGAAACCACTCTTTAGTTAGTGGACCAATAAGCACGCAACCGACAGTTAATTACACTCTCGAACCACATTCAGGACAAAAAGTCTCATCTGCATCAATTTGGGCTCCACAACCCGGACATTGCTTAGTTGCATTCTGCGTTGGCGATTGCTGAGGAGTATTCTTTGCCGTTTGAGGCACCTGTTGAGCATACATAGAGGCAACACCCTTAAATGAATTGATGTTTTGCGCTGCTGCATGACTAACTGTTCCAACATGCCCTAAAGCTTGGTCTTGTGTATGATCCATGCGATTTTGCTGGTGCATTGCATTTTCCCGATACTCCTCCTTTATCTGCAATTGTTCGTCATAGCGTTGCTGTTGAAAAGCCTGCTGCTGATACATTTGTTGCTGAGAAGCCATTTGCTGATTGCCAGCTTGCAACATACCTTGTTGCATCATTTTTGCCATCTGCATCATCATTTCTTGCTGCTGTGCATTCTGCGCGTTTTGTTGCTGCATCATTTGTTCGTACAATGCCTTTTGCTCAGTTTGCTGCTGCTTACGCAATTCGTTTTCCTTGTCGCTACCATAACTCTGAGCCATTGCCACTTGTGCTTCTTCCGATAGCCGTGACAACTGAGCTGCACGTATCTCGTCAGCAGACATTTGCGTAAAAGCATTGTCGCGATTTATTTCTACATTGGTGTCCATCGCATGCATGCTTTCGGCACTGCGGTTCGATTCGCGTTGAGCAGCAAGTTCAGCCTCTTTCATGGCTTGCATATTGCGTTGGGCGATAGCAGCCTTACGCTCAAGTATATCCATGTCGTCGAACTTGTCTTGGCGCTGTCTGCTATAATCAGCTTGTGTTTGCTGCTCACGCAACATCTGCTCGCGTTGTTGCTTTTGGAAGTCGTAATCCTCGTTGGCTTGACGGTTCTGCAAGTCGGCTGTCTGTTGGCGTTGTGCCTGAGCAAAGTCGTAATCGTCATTACGCTGACGCTGATTAAACGCATGGTCTTCTTCATACTGTCTGCGTTCATCTGCATAAGCATCCATCTTACGCTTAATCTCCATTTCCGCCTCATAGAGTTCGCCTTTATGACGTGCTTGCTTCAATTCATTAGCAAACTCATGATCCATCGCATTATCGGAAATAAGGAAGTCTGCTATTTGCTGGGTTAAAGCCAACTTTTGCTCGGTCTGCACACGCATAATGTCTGTCACATTCTCGCGCGATATCTTACCTTGTTCCAACGTGTTCGCCAAGGCCTCTATATCGTCATCCTTTACCAAGCGGTTCTTCTTCAAATCTATAAGGGCTTCATATTCTTCTTCCTTAGATTTGGCTTCTCGTAAACGTTTTTGACTTGCGAGCAACAATACGAAATTCTCCATTTCGTCCTCACTCAGCAACTTATCTTTGTTTACTGCTTGCAAGGATTGACGGAGATTCTCTGCATTCGTGGCTTGGCTTATCTTGAGCTTGTTTTGTTCTATCTCTAAACGGTCCTTAAACTCATTTGTGCGTTGCAAAAAGCCTATTTCCTTTTCTGTTGCAAAAAGTTCGCGCTCAACAGAACGGAAGCGCTCAAAATCACGGCTTTTGTCAGTAACATCGAGCACACGTACCACCTCAATGCCTTGTAAACGTTCGTTGCAATGACTTTGGATTCTGACCTTAAGATTTTCAACAATTGGTTCAGGCAAGCCTTCTTGCTGATAATCAAGATTACGCAATAATTGGGTTAATGTATTATTTACTGCAGGCAATAACTGGGCTTGCAAATCGAGGGCTGTTACCGACGTTCTATCTACCAAGTAATTTTGCACAAACATCTGCATATTGGTTACTTGCAACTGCATACTTACACCTACTTGCAAATCGACGAGTTTGGTAGGAATGGTTAATGGAGTGTATGCAATTTCTCCTTTTTCGTCTGTTATAGAGCCGAATAAAAGATTAATAATTTGGTTGTTAACCAGATATACACGACAGACCTTAGGCGAAGATATTTTATTGAGCTTTTGTTTGATTCTCTCCGTACGCTTTTGATGCTGTACGGGTGATTCATCTTTTTTATGCCCAAAAAGGAAATTCATCACGCCACGTCCAAAAGCAGCAACTTTTCCAAATACGCCGCGATTTCGAAATGAGTTAGCCTCTTTCTCTTCTTCTTTTTTCTTTTCTATTTCGAGTTTCTCGAGTTCTTTTTCGCGTTCTTCTATGCGTTTAGCCTCTGCTTCGATATCACGTTGTCTTTCATCTAGCTGTATCTCAGCAACGGTTTTAGCCGGGAATGTGTAAATTCCCGATTGCAGCAGACTAATTATCTGTCCGTCAATAAGCACCATTGCCGTACATCCTTCTTGTACAATTACGCCCTTCAATCCACTGCCAGCGTTAGCAAACTCTGCCTCTGTTATAAGACGTGCCACCTGTCCTTTTTGAATATTCCATATGGCACGTCCCTGCACGATGCTTACACCCTCAACTGAATCCGTATCAACTAACAAACGTCTTTCAGTGGGTGTAGGGATGGAAGTTGTCGCATTTGCATTATTGCCTTGTATAGGTTTGCTCACTTCTAAACCAAGTTCACGTGCTCTTTCTGTCACACGACTTTGTTCTTCACGACGCACAGCACGTTGCACGCCTTCAGAACCTTGTCGTAAGAAAGTTCCAAAGTGCGTAACATTGTCGACAAATCCTTTTTTCCCAGTCTCATCCACAGGGGATATTTTCTGTTGGCTTTCATTATTAGCTTGTGATGTAGTCAAAGCTGTACCACATTTAGTGCAGAATTTTTGTCCTGCCTTAGTAATGATATTTCCACATTTAGGGCATTGCATAGCATATATACTTTTAATTGGGTTAATTGTTTCCTTAACAGAATTATTAAAACTTACCGCATTATATTCGCTGTCATCACCTGAGGCTGCAACGGGCTGGTTTTCTGTCAAAGTCGTTCCGCAATGTGGACAAACTTTATATTTGGGTAATACGGGGTAACCGCACTTAAAGCATTTCATATTTTGATGATTTGAGTGTTTATATCTGAAATTCTTGCTCTGGTAATACTCTTAGTCATCGTAGACATAAAGCTTCTCTTCTGGAATGGGGGAAATAGTCGTGCGTTGCCCAAATTGGCGATCGCCATATTTAACGAGCCAACCATTGGATTTTTCTGTAGTTGCAATCACATCATCTTCGATTTCCAGTAAATCGATAAAAGACTTTATCGTATCTTGTGGCAGATACAGATTCTTACAACATGTTATCAATTTAAATGGAGACTCAATATTTCTCGAGTAACAATAAATACTGTCGCAACTTAATGCGCCTTCATCTATCTTTTTGAATGATGGTGGAAGATTAATCTTTTTAATGTGACAATTAGTCCCTATAATTTTCTCAACTACATAAGGTAATAATATATTTTTTGCATATCTGAAAGCATTCAAATTCACGTTTTTTAATTTACCACATCTTGATAGATCGACATTTTCTAACTCATTAAATGCCGAACGACCTACCGTTTTTAAACCTGCAGGCATCGTTACTTTCTCTAATGAATTACAACCACTAAATGCACAAGATTTTACTTCTGTAACAGAGTCTGCTATTACAACTTCTGTTAGTTCTTGACATTGAAAAAAAGCTAATTCCCCAATAGACTTGACACCATCTAAAATAACAACTTTCTCAAAAGTTTTGTTTTGAAATTGGCTATATTTAACATTTCCAAATACGACCAACTTTTCTCCATCCTTTGATATGGCATAGTTCTCGTGGAAATCATAGTCGTTTGGTGAATCTCCTAATGATGCTATTTGTTCTTGAGGAGACAAGACTTCTGCTTTTGCCTTAAGTTCAGCCTTCGCAGCAGCCAACTCTGCTTGCGCTTGCTGGGCTGCAGCTTTTCCAGCCTGGACTTTCTCGAGTTCAGCCTTTGCTGCAGCCAACTCTGCTTGCGCTTGCTGGGCAGCAGCTTTCTCGGCTTGCACTTTCTCAAGCTCAGCCTTTGCAGCAGCCAACTCTGCTCGCGCTTGTTCGGCAGCAGCTTTTTCAGCCTGAACTTTCTTAAGTTCAGCCTTTGCAGCAGCCAACTCTGCTTGCGCTTGTTCGGCAGCAGCTTTCTCGGCCTGGACTTTCTCGAGTTCAGCCTTGGCGGCAGCCAACTCTGCTTGAGTTTGTTCGGCGGCAGCTTTCTCGGCTTGGGCTTTCTCGAGTTCAGCCTTTGCAGCAGCTAACACTGCTTGAACTTGTTGGCCAGTAGCTTTCTCAACTTGTACTTCATCAGGTCCTGCTTGAACAAGTTGGGAAGCGTCATCAGCAGCAGGGGCGTTCTCCTCTAGAGCTTCTGACACGTCGTAAGCTTCAGCTACAACAGCGGCAGACGAACCTTTAGCAGTTTCATTTACCAATTCGGCGTCAATGTCTTCGTCCTTCAAATTAAAAATCGCCTTATAAGCTTTTTCGTACGACAAATGTTTCCGTACTTCAATAGGCACTGAACCATTCATGAGTTCTTTAATGTCAGAACTTGAACCACCCAGCCAAGTTTTCACTATACTGGCAGCTCTACTTTTCTTTCTATCGTCCAAGGAGCTGGTAATAACCACGGTGAACAGATCGTCCTTATATTTGTCCTTATTCTGCTCTATCTCCTTATTCATTTTATTCACCTTTGCAAAAACGCCGAATATTCCCATAGTATATGATCGTTTTAATATTAAAAAAATACGATTTGTCAGATTACACTCAACTGCTCGTGCAGTTCATTCACAGCCTCTATCTGCTCTTTAGTTGTGCTGAGGGTATCAGTTGGCAAACGCTTAAATATGCTCATAGCACCATCTGCAGCCTCTTTGGCTTCAGCATATCGTCCAGCCTCTAAATAAAGACTGCCACAAAGCCCGAGCACCGAGGCGTAAATACCTTGCAAGAGTTCAGAACCATCTTGCATGTCATAAATGGCATCACCCTCCTTATAAATTAGCATTTGCGCCTTGTAAAGTTCGCCACACTGTATATAGTAATATGCCAATGTTAATTTAACAACTGGCATTACATAAGGTGGCATTTCTTGGGCTGATTTTTTTGCGGCTGCCGTTATAAAAGCTTCCACCTCAGCCTCATTGGTATATTTCTTTGCCACATAAAGGTAGTTTGTATATGCTGCATAATCCTCTTGCACCAACAAATCGCGAACCTTTACGATAAACGAATCGCCTAAACGCAATTCGTCGTCGGGCTTTACCAATGTTTTTCGCATCACGGGATCACCATTTAAGTAAGTGCCCTGTCTGCTCATATTTTCAACTGTAATCAATCCACTATCCATCACCATTAGTTTGCAATGGATCTTTGCGACTGACGAATCGTTAATGGTCATTGCCTGATTGCCAGCACGTCCTACTAATACTTCCATTTTACTTAAAATAGATACGTCGTTCAACTAAATTGTTAATGTGGCAAAGGAGCAATTTTGGGGATACGTGGCAACATACGTTGTACACATGCCTTCTGCTTGCGTTTTATTACCTCATCAAAGAGATAGGTAAAGTAAAAAGCAAATTCTTTTCTGAATTCCTCAATTGCATCTTTATCATCCACATCAAGCAACATCATGAGCACTTGCGTAAAGCGGTCAAGCAAGTCGCTATGGTCTTCACATCCTTGCTCAAAAAACATATTGGCCTGCTCAAGCAAGTCGCTCATTTCGGGGCTGTCCCAATACTGATATAAAGAACTTGCAGTGGCAAGCAGTGTGATATTGCCATAAGGATATTGGTCAAATACAGACAACGAGTCGAGCACCGCTTCAGCTTCACCCACCTGTCCTGTGTTTATATAGGCCATATAGGTCCAAAAAGCCAACCAATAATTGTCGAACTTACGATTTTCATAGCGTTCTATGCAGTCCTCGGGTTGAATGGCTGCTAAAATCATGTGATAGTAGAACTGTACCTCATCATCTGTATACTTTTCAGCCAATACCTCAAGTCTGGGCATGCTTGCCTGCAAACGATCGGTGTTACAATTCTTTGCATGAACAGTAACCTGCGACAAAGCCATACGTGCTATGGGGTTTAAGGTTTTTCCAGAATGACTGGTTCGGAGGTTTCTCACTTCCTCACGAATGTGTTCAGCCTCTTCAACACTTAGCCCCAATTCCATTCGCAAGTTTTCCATTTGGCGTGCTTCATTCAAGTCTACGCGTCCATCAGCATACACTTGCTGGCATAGCATCTTAAATTTTACCACGCGTTCTTGGTGTAACTCTTCAGTGGTTTTGTTGCGTTCTATATTCGTAATATTGTTGGTTGTCACATTGTGGGAGTCAATATGCACTCCACCCGAAATGGCATTAGCATCACCCATTTGCAGAGTTGCAGATTGCTTCTCTGTGGTTTCTTGTGGAAGTTGTGCCCCACAGTATGGACAACATGGAAAAGCCCAACCTTCGGGCAATCCGGTATTACATTTAGTACAAATCTTCATATTGTGCTACGTACTTGAATTTCATTTTTTATACAACCCCTCTGAAGTAGTTTCTGCCGTTTTCAAAAACATTTTCCTCCTTAATGCCCTTAGCCATTTCGAAAAGGCATTAAGGAGGATACTATCAATCTTCGAAATCTTCAGAAACTTCCGCTATTTGCAGATCTATTCCTTCGTCAATAGCTTCGTCTTCATAAAATTAGCGTTTTGTCTCTTTGTGCATAAAGCTTAAAGTCTTCACACACGAGAAGGAGTTTTAGGGATCTCTGTTTTATCTGAGATTTCTCATACACCTTACATGCCAAGTTGCGAAGGAATCCATCGATGCTGTTGTACTTTCATTAATTGCCAACAAATATACATCACTTAGACATTATGTCGTATTGTCCTTTTTATCCTATTTAATCATTATACTTGTATACCGTCGGTACTGTCTCGAAAAAGTGTGTCTATAAATCATCAAAAAAGGCCAACGCTTGCGCATCAGCCTTTTATTATGGTTTATAGACAGCAAAAAAATTAGTACCGCCCTGTTTCATTAGGACTTTAAAATTAATCGACCCAAAAACCATCCCCTACCATTATACCCTTATCATTAGAATGTTTATATTTTGAAAAACGTGCAATAAGGTTCTTGGCATAAAGAAATTCATCATCACCTTCATCATAAAGTGTAAGTGGCTTGCCGTCGTAAAATAAGCCTGAGAGTATTTCGACACCAGGAAGATTACCCCCCAGATCGACGTCGGCATATACCGCAACCAACTTTGTTGCATCAAAATCTTCGTCTATTTCCAAAACATATTCTCGAG
>ERZ1031370.250-NODE-250-length-12034-cov-10.015527_pt1 | contig 12034 bp, 7 predicted proteins | sample MGYA00518176_ERZ1031370 | MGnify/ENA primary metagenome ERZ1031370 (study PRJEB33719, sample SAMN04261143) | wastewater metagenome | biome: rural village; feature: human; material: feces | host: Homo sapiens | place: El Salvador | collected 2013-01-07 ...
GTGTCAACTTGAAGTTCTAAGCTTCATCCCAATTAAGTTCTAAACTTCATATAAATTAAAGGAAACAATTATGAAAAAGATATTATATAGCGTAGCTCTCGCAGCCTGTGTCATGGGCACCATGACCAGCTGCAGCGACTTCCTGGACGCAGAAAACAAGTCGAACGTGAGCGACAAGCAAACCTTCGCTACCAAGGATGGTTTCAACACTTTGGTGAATGATGCCTACCAGCGTCTGCAGAACATCTATGCAGCCCCTCTGTTCACCAGCTGCTTTTCAGCAGGTACAGATATGTATGCCGATGCCCGCAACAAGATGAATGAGGCATTGAACACTTATGAAACCTTGACTCCAGAAAATGGTGATATCAAGAATCTCTATACTTATCTCTATGCAGGTATCCGTGCAGCCAATTCTGTATCTTACTATGCACAGAGCGCCAAGATAGATGATGCCTTGAAGAACAAGCTCGTGGGCGAGGCACGTGTGCTGGCAGCATACGAGTACTATCTCCTGGTAAACAACTTCGGAGGTGTGCCTATCATGAAGGATTTCCTCACCACAGCCGATACGGGTTATCCTAAGTCATCTGCTGCAGATGTATATGCCTACATCATCAGCGAGCTGGAGGATGTCATCGGCAAGAACGTGCTCGAGGCATCTACAGCTACCAAGGGTGGCGGCCGCATCAGTCAGGAAACAGCCAAGGCTATCCTCGCCAAGACCTATCTCTCTGCAGCCTGGGATCTCGGCAAGCAGGATTACTTTGCCAAGGCAGCTTCTCTTGCCGATGAGGTAATTGCAGGCAGAAAGTTGACCACACCATTTGCCAGCCTTTGGAAGGCAGATGGTTCTGGCGATGATAACGCAGAGTTCCTCTGGGATGTAGAATATGATCTGGCAACAGCCAATAATACCACATCAGGTGGTACAGAATGGAGCGGCTACTACTGCAACTATCTGGGTGGAGCCGAGGATCCTATCAAGGCAACAACTTCCAGTTATGTACCAACTCTCTATGCCTTGCATTGCTTCCAGAAGGGTGACCTGCGTTACGATGCTACCTTCATGAAGGAATTGCCGGATGTAAACAAGGGCAATGCCGCAGGCACAGGCTACTGGACCTGGTATAAGAATGGTGAGACTCTGAAGGGATATCCTGTAACCCGTTACTATTCTGCATGGTATGAAACTGATGCAGACTTTGCTGCATGGAAGGCAGAAGATCCAGCCAACAGAGCGAATACCTACCGCATCCCGATGGATTCAAAGACCAAGGAGGCACAGAATATGGATGGCAAGGATATGGATTATTACGACAACCAGCAGTTGGTTTACGGTTCAAATCCTTGCAAGAAGTTTGATGACAGCCAGACTGCTTCTAACCAGAAGAATACCTGCTATCGCGATATCCATATCATCACATTGCCAGAGATGTATCTCGTAGCAGCCGAGGCTTATATGAAGGCAAATGCTAATGATAAGGCATTGGCCCGCCTCAATGAAGTTCACCAGCGTGCTGGTCTTCCTGCACTCACAGGAACAGTCAACATCGATAATATCCTTGACGAGAGTGCCTGCGAGAACTTCGGTAACGGTGCACGATGGATGGATTTGCGCAGAACCCAGACTCTGGTTGACCGCTGCAACAAGTATAACCACGAGATAGAAGGCAAGGCTAAGCAGTATATAGGACAGAAGCTTCTCCGTCCTATTCCACAGGCTGCCATCGATGCCAACGACCAGTTGTCGGCTGCCGACCAGAATCCTGGTTATTAATATCAATATGATGGTTTACCATACATACACATAAATATTCATCATCATTGAAAAGGGCTGTATCCTTGGAAAATTTCCCGCCGGATACAGCCCTCATTTTTTTTGTTATTCCAAAGCCTTTGGATTATTTCATCTCGCAATCTGGCAGCACTGCCATGCATCTCTTTCCTTCCACGGTTTTCAGAATGCAGCCGATGGTCTTTCTGCCGATATTTCTGTTCACAGGAACCTGCGATTGCGGAATCACCTCTACATAGTGAACGCCAGCGTTCGGCACATCCATCGGCAGCACTCCCTCTGCCTGCATCTTCTCGTGCTCGAATCTATCTACATCGTCAAATCTTACGTAGCGGTTGTTCTTGCTGTCAACGAATCCTACGCATACCGAATCTTCATCGGTGGCAATGGAGGCGAAGATCAGTTTTTCGCCTGCATATCTCTTGAACACTCTGCCTCGTTCGCGCTGCAGCAGTTCCGCCATTGATACCTTGCATACTCTTCCGCTTTCATATACCATGATCAGCCAGCCTTCTTCCTCATCCTCGTGCACCGCCAGCTTCAGGCGATAGTCTTGCCAGTCGTCTTCGTCCAGCAGTTTATATTCATCGGTGTCGAGCAGGCAGATTACGGCGGTTACAGGGCGATATCCTTCCTCGTAGTCGTGCAGCGCATTGTTGCGCAGGCGCGATGTCTGGATATAGTCGGTGATAGGTGCCGACTCCACGAGCTTGCCAGTAGTCTTAGCCTCTTTTTCCTTCTCGCTAGCCGCAGGTTCAGCCGCAGTGCTTGCTGGTGTAACTGCTGCCAGATGAGGCACATGCTCTTCAGCCCACTGCTTTCTGATGGCAAAGAACTTGTCCTTGTAGTTATCGTTCACCTTTCGTGCCGATGTACCCATTCGCTCAAAGTATTCCGAGTTCACGGCGATAGGGTGCGGACATGGTTCTATGTCGATGATGAGCACGGCATTGCTCACCTCATCGTCGAAGTGGGTATGCACATAGTGGGCACCCTCCTGGCCCAGGTAATATACTATCTGGTTGTTCACATACACCTCAAGCTTATCTCTTGAACCCTTGAAGAGCGGATTCTTCAGGTCTTCTTCCAGACCCATCTCATAGCCTATATCCGATACTCCCAGGTAAAGATGTCCGCCTTCTGCATTCAGGAAGGCACACAGTTCCTGCATAATCTTCACGGTCTGAGCCGTTACATCCACCTTCATCGAGTTTTCCGGATATACGATAGAAGTCTTGAACTCGGTGTGGAAGTCTTCCTTGCCATAGTTCTTCTTGTTTGAAGAAGATTTATGCAGCTTCAGCAGAGCTCTGATCTTGTCGAGGATGTCGCCAGCCTGGGTGAGGAGCCCCGATTTCTTCACGAAGTTGTGCGATAGCACCAGGGCGGCAAGCTGCTGCAGCTGAGGGTCTTCCGTCAGACTGCTCCATTGGTACAGTTCCTCGTAATGCTCATCGCTGTCCAGGCAGCCTATGATTCTCAGCTGCATGAAGTCATGGCGCAGGATGGCATTGCGCTCAAAGAGTTCCGGCTCCGTCTCGGCTATGTGCTCTATCTTCTTGGTATCCACCTTGTCCAGTGCCGCAAAGTCGTTGAGCAGTTCCAGCAGGGTGAGTCGGCTGTCGTAATAGTTGGTGCGCTCCTTGCTGTCTATCATGATGGCGAGCAGGCGGCAGAAGTTCAGATAGTTATATGCCTTGATATTATCCTCTTCCAGGGTAGCCTTGGCATCGATGATGCCCATCAGTTCCGATACATAGACGCTGTCCATATCCATGGCATCCGCCAGTTCGTCTTTCTCTGCCTTCGGGTTATACACCTCGTGGTTGGCATAGCCGAGCATCAGGTTGTGGAAGGCTTCGCCCAGACTGAATCTGCTTTCTGGCGATTCCCGCAGGAAGGTGCCGTACAGATAGTCGCCCGTTCCCTCGGTAATGTTATCCACTTCCACTATCATGCCTCTTTGCAGGTCGTCTATCGTCATGCCTGGCGCGGGAGCTATGGAAACCGAGAAGCCTTCGCTGCTCACTGCCGGTACCCGCTGCAAGCCAGGAACCTGACTGCAGAGCAGGCAGGTGAGTCGGGAGTTATAGAACAGGTCGTTCACTCTCACGTCGTCTTCATATTCGCTGATCATATCGCGCATGGCAAACTGGTAGGTACCGTCGCTGTTCACTTTTTTCACGTATGCATGCAGCAGCAGCGGCATGCCCTGGTATTGGAACGACTGCAGGTTTACATCGCCTGGGAAGAACGGAACCACATCGTTCAGCACGTCCAGCGTACCCGTTCCCTCATATCCGTCTTCCACCACCTGGCATTCAAACATCAGTTGTCCAGCCAGCTGCTTGGTTACGATAATCACCGTCTCGTCGTCGTTGTATAGGTTGCTGTTTTTCTTCTTCGAAGTCTTTCTTTTCTGTGCAAACAGCGAGTGGTTGATGTATTCCCACAGCTCCTTGTAGTGTTCTATGGTGGTGCCCACCTTTCCGCGCAGTTTCACCGGCGGTTTCTCGTCCAGTCGGATGGAAAGTCCGTGCCACAGGCCCATTCGGGCAGAGAGCGGCAGATAGAGATTCTCCTTATCCAGGTCTTTGGGTTGTATGTTGATGGCCTGTTCGTTCACGGTGAGCAGAGTCATCTCGCTTTCATATTTGGCGGGTTCAATGCTTTCCACGTTCTCGTTGTCCTGCGAGCAGAGTATGTTCGAGAGCACGAAGGCATCATCGTTGTTGAATGGCAGAGCAGCATCGAATTCCGCTTGCGTAAAGAGCGAGAGGAACGATTTCTGCAGCGTCTTGTTAGGGTCGCTCACGTTCATCAGCGAAACCAGTCGGTAGAGCAGTGCCTGGTTCAGCGAACTGTCATAAATTTTATGTGTAGCTTGTCTGCCGAGCATCAGTTCCATGATAAGCACCTGTATCATCGTTTCCTTGGTGGTTAAGTCGCTCGATAGTCTGTCGGTCTGGCTATAGATATTATCCACGTATCCCTGCAGCAGTTTGAGCCACTGCATCTGGAAAGGCTTTCTGTTCCACAGATACACCTCATGGCTTCTCAGGGTGGAAAGTATGGTGTCGATGAATTTCTCCATCATCGAGAAGTCGAGCATGAAGATGCACTGCATGATGCAGAATTGCTTTCTCGGATGGTAGATATAGGCGCATGTAGATAGGGTGGAAAGGATTTTGCTGATGGTTTCCTCGGCTTTTCCCTTTCTCAGAATTTCGATGGCTTGTATGTAATAGGATAGCAGCTCGATGATGTCGGTGAATCGCTGTTCCAGCAGCACACGTTCAGCCTCCTTGCATCGTGGCAGCAGGTTTTCGCTTTCCAGCGTAGTCATGCAGTGGGTCTGTATCTGTCTGAGCAGCACCTGCAGTTCATCCTGGTTCAGGGTGTCAGATATGCCTGTAATCCATCTGTGGCATTCCAGGTCGAAGATATCCGATGGCGTATCTCCCAGCATCAGTCTTCTGAATTCCTGTGTATTCCAGGTTTCATCTCCTATGATGTCATAGAATTCCTTTTCAGACATTGAGAATTCCGATTTGTCGGCGCCCAGCACCTCTACCAGCTGCACATCCATGTATTTCTGGTGGAATTTCATGATTCGGCATCTCACCATAGGGGTCAGGGCGGCATTGATCACCATGTCTCTTTTCAGCATGGCGGTGAATCCGAATTCATCTTCCAGATGGTAGAAGTTTCCCAGCGCCATCTTGATCTTGAAGTTTACCTCATCATTTTCCTTGTAGTGTTTTCTCATCAGGTGCTCAATGTTCTGGGCTATGAAAACCTTTCCCAGGTGGGTGGTAATCATCACACAGTTGAGTCTTTCAGGGGCGGGTTGCCTTCTCTGGAAGTCAATCTGTGCTACCTTGTAGATTCTGTTTTCCACTTCGATGACGAACTTGTGTTCTTCCTCATCTACTCGTAAAACCTTTGCTTTGATGTACTTGTAATTATTCATATTGTATAATATATGTTTAAAACCGATTACAAAGATAATGATAATTTTTCATTTATCTTATAAAAAGACAATAAAATTGCATGTTTGTTCACAAGAATTTATAAAAAGCAGAAGTTTTGTGCGAATTGTTAGCTTTTTTAGGATTAAAGTGTAGAAAAAGAGGTATAAACGATAAATGAAAAAGAGGTATAAACGGTAAATGAGAAAGAGAGATAAGCGGCAAAAGAAAAGGGTGGGTTATGAATCATCATAGCACACCCTCTTCTTTTCCGAGTCTTCCGTTTCCGGAGTTCCTTATGAATCAATGTCTCCAAACAGTTTTGCTGCATCCAGGCAAGGACAGTCTTTTGGCGTAGTGCCAGGTAAATCGCGGTGGCCCACTATCTTCGCCATCGGGAAGAGCTGATGCAGAATGTAGAAAAGGTCATGCAGTCGGTCATACTGTTCTCGGGTGAGCGTGTTGGCAGGTTTGCCGTTCTCGTCCAGTCCGCCCTCATAGCAGATGCCTATGGAGCATCGGTTGTATGGGCGAGCGTGTGCCCCCACCTCCAGCAGTCTGCGGTGCTGCGTCATCGTACCATCACGACGGATATAGAAGTGATAGCCGATGGTCATGAATCCGCGTGACTTGTGGTCCTTCTTCATCTGTTCCACGGTGTAACTCTGGTTACATCTCGTGGCAGAACAGTGCAGAACGAGGAATCTTACGGAGTTGCTTCCTCCCATCAGGTTTCCCTGTTCCATTCGTGTGAGCAGCTTCAGTTCATTTCTTATCAGCTCACCACCGATGTTCATAGGATAAGAGTCTTTGATCATAGCATTACATTTTTTAGATGATTTCATGGGGTGCCGGGCATCACATCTGGATTTGTGTGCAGGAGCTTACGCCGAGAGCGGTAAGAGCAGCCACAATCGCCTGTATCACGGCATAGAGGATGCTGACCCATGTGATTTTCTTAGGTGTTTCCATGGTATGGTTTCATTCTTTTTTCTGTGTAACGAAATAGGCTGGAGTTTCATCTGCTTTTACAGATTTACGTGGCCAGAGTCGCTTCCGGTACCTTCGCTGCCCGTGCCCTCACTGCCAGTTCCCTCGCTTCCGGTGCCGCCAGGGTTCTTGTTCTCCTCATCCTTCTTGTCACCAGGGGTTGTGGTGCCGCCTGGAGTATCGCCCGGAGTGCCATTCTCAGTGCCTGCGCCTGAAAGATTGGCAAGCTTCTCGATATCCATGAGCGAAGCCTCTCGGTTGAGGTTAGCTCGGGTCAGCTCGCCGGTGGCACGAGCGCGGAGCTTGATGCTCTCGATGTTGGCAGCTACGGAGAACTTCGCCTTGTCTGCAGCGCCCTCCTTGTTCACGATGCCGCAGGTAAAGATGGCGAGGTCGTCTATCTTCACGGCAAATCCGTTGGTGATGTTCTCCTTGATACGCTTCACCATATCGGCGAGCATACCCTTCACCTGTCCCTCCGAGAAGCCAGTGTTGTAGGCAGCCATCTGCTTAGCGAGTCCGTCGATATCCACGGTCTTGGTAATCACTGGGTAGGCATAGTACTTTCCGTATGCCTCCTTCATCTCTTTGTTCATGTTCTTCAGAATCTTGAAAAGAATCATAGTTGTGTCTCCTATTAGATTTAAAGTTAACAAGGTCCGTCCGTTTTTTACGCGGGCGAAGTCCATCATTCTGATTGACGGTGCAAAGATACGAAATTCATTTCATACGCAGGTTCTCAATTGGTCTTACCTGGCATGCATAGGGATTATTTTTTCGCAGAAAGTTCTGTAGTTCTGCAAAATTCTATGGTACATTCAAGCTTCAAATACCAATATAAAGTATAGTTTTTATTCATTTTGTTCATCGTATTGAATAAAATCAGTACTTTTTTATTCAATACGGACGAGATAGAGAGTGTTAAAAATCAGAATTTCTATGGTAGTTTCACTCATTTGGCGTATATTTGCAGAGATAAACAATTAAATGGGTTCAAGATGAATACGAAGATACTTTTACTCGTGATGTACTTGCTTGCTTGGGGATGCTATTCCCAAGCTCATGGTTCTATGCCCCGCATCAGTTATGAAAGCCGGGAGGGAATGCTGGCGGAGGCATCTTGCGATACTTCCAGAATGATTCCTGATGTGATGTTGAAAGACGTGATCGTGAGAGGGCAGTTGGTTCAAATGAAAACAGACAGAATCATTTACCATGTCGATGCAGACAGCAGTGCCATGAAGGAAAACCTGATTGAGACTTTGAGAAAGATGCCGGGGCTTATCGTCAGCAGGAAAGGTGAAATTTCGGCGGACGATAATAGGAAGATAGTATATAAGCTAAATGGTCTGCGAGATCCGCTGGTCAATAATCCTATAGAGCTGCTTAGTGCCTTGAATTCAAAATACGTAAAGAAGGTGGAGCTTGTAACACATCCCGACTTACAGTATGGAAATGATGCCGTGGTCTTGAATATTACAACCAAAGGCAGACTGGAAGGTTATATGCTCACCATGTATGGAAAGGGAACCGACAGCAGTTTGTTTGGCTCCATTTGGGGAACATCTAAGATAAAACGTATCCGTTTTTCCGCTTGCTATTCCTTTAACGACATGTTTGGGCATTCCTCAACGTCTCGTTCGGAAGAGTTGCGTCACGAAGTTCTCGTTGACCACATGAGTATAACTGAAGGCAAAATAGGTGGAACCAGTTCCAAGGATCATAATATGGAGCTGTCTGCGAGCTATGATGTAGATGATCATAGTTTGTTGTCAGCCTATGCCCGTATTTTTTTGCGTAACAATATGCATTCGTCTTCCCGTTATGATGTTCAGGTAACCCAGGCAGATAATTCTCCCAGCTATTCTTATGTAAAGCAGCTGAATCATAGGCTCAAGTCGCCAGAGTACCAGGCCTCGCTGAACTATGAACGGGTATTCGGACCAGGAGGTGAAGGAGGAAAGTTTTTTGTGGGGTACAATTATTATGGCCGTCCTTATAGGGAAAAGAAAGAAATTTGCTATCAGGACCTTGATTCTGTAGCAGGATGTGCCAACTCTATTTCTGGCTTGATGGATTGTCTTCTCATGACCAGTAGTGGAGAAGACTGGCATACATGCGAGTTGGAGTACAATAGGCGTGTAGGAAAGCATCATTTGTTTGTCTTCGGTCTCAAGGGCTTGCTGCGCTTGGATCATGACGATAATGAGGAAAAATACTCCCCGATAGGACTTGGATATTATCGGGATAATACGGGAGTAAGTCTTTGCAAGCGCACTCAGAATTTTCTGCAGTCCAGTTTGGGCTATACATACAATGGTCGTAAATGGCGGATTTCAGCTGGTCTTCAGTACGAAAATGACTGGGAGAAGTTGGCCAAGGCCGACAAAGGTTATACCTACAAGGTGAGTTTTTGTGATTTTCTTCCCAGCATGGGTATTTCCTATATCCTGTCGGATAGGGGAACCTTATCCTTAGGGTATGCTATGTCTGTATCTCGTCCCAATATTTTTGCTTTAGATCCCTATGTTGACAGTAGCACCGTCAATGAGTTGAGCTATGGAAATCCAGGCTTGAAGCCGCAGAGGAATCAGGACATATCTTTAACCACTGCTTTCAGGATGGGAAGTGGTGATGCCTGGTATTTGAGCATGTCGTTGGCGCATCAATATTCCGACCGGCTTCTCCTGGGCTATAGCTATCTTGCTGGTAGCGTATTGCACACTACGAAGGATAATATAGGTTATAAGAACAATACCAATCTCGAACTGTCATTGCGTAAGCGTTTTGGCGGATTCTTTTTCCGCACAGTCACATCTTTGGCCTATGTCCAGTACTCCGCTCAAAGAATAGGGCAATGGCACAAGGGATGGTTTGGCAGATTGCGTTGTATGGCAGAATATGAGCTTCCCAAGGATTACTATCTTGAACTGGAGGGAAACTACCATACCAAGTATGTTATGCTCCAGGGTTATGGTTCTGAGGGATATGAATATGGTTTGAGCCTTACGAAGAAAGTACTTGGCAATCGTCTTACGCTGATGGCTTCTGCCTATAGCTTTCTTCCCATTCATTACAGATGGACAAGTTTCACGGAATCAAACGGTTACCAGTACAAAGGTATGGGTCGTAACTACCAGGCATCATTTGTGATTTCAGCAAGATATAATCTTGGTCATTTGAAGAGTCGTGTCAAGCAAACTCAAAAGCAAATAGTCAATGATGACGTAAAGACGGATTATACAAGGTAGTATATAGCAATAACGTTAGGCACTCCGCCGGGATGCCTGACGGGTTTGCGCTCTTGGAAAAGGTATTTTTTATTCGGTGGCAGCGAATAAAATGGAGCAATTCTATTCGCTGCCACCGAATAAAATCAAGAAATGCTTGTGATATGAACAGAAGTATTGAAGCGATACCTACATGGGCACTCTGCTATATAGAATAAATATGTGTTAAAAGAAGCCCATGTTGTGGTGGTACGATTCAGAAAAGCGATGACATTGCATATAGAGGCACAATGTCTATACGCTTACCCGCAGGACTCAAGAATGTACCAAAATTCTCCAATGAGCAGCGCACTCCTACGTCTATATGTTTTTGGGGATGATTCATCAAAGAGTAGAGGCTTGCCATAGAGCCTTTCACGCCAGCTTTTACCTCAATAGGAACAATCTCCCTACCTTTAGCGATTATGTAATCTACTTCTGCACAAGTACCCTTGTTCATGTTTTGCCAATAGTAAAGCAGATGGCGTTTATTGGCAGACATATATTTGATAATTTCCAACCCAGCTATCATCTCGGAAATATGCCCTTTGCATACTAAGTCTGTTGCTGTAGCCATCATCAGCTCCTTAATCATATCATTCGTATCGTCATCCATACCTAAGAGAGATAGAAGTACACCACTGTCATGAATTAAATATTTCACAACTCGCTCATTGATTTCCGCACCAAGCGGAATTCCATTTGCATCAGTATGATAGGCTGGTATTATCAGTCCGGCATCTTTCAGCATCTCCAAAGCCTCTTTCACTTCAGAAGAGCGATAGTTACCTTCCACGCGGCTAAACACAAATTTCCCTCCCACTTGACGTGCCACACTCAGTAAGGTCTGCCTTAATAATACAGGATTTGCCTTGGAACTATATTTTCTGAAGTCATCCTCGTAACCCAACAAAATTCCACTCACCACATCACTGGCATCACGAAAAGAATTGGTTTTGGCAAAAGCTGCTACAGCCTCTGGCATACCGCCTACAAGGATGTAACTTCTAAAAGCTTCCACCAATTTGTCATAGAAAGGCTTGTCCAATGGGTGTTCTGGGGTACACTCACGTTTTGCTGCCAATAGTCCCTTCTGTCCAACGGCAATCAAGAACTCATCAAAAGACATGGGATAGACAAACAAAGAGCTAACTCTCCCCACACCAAAGGACGAAAGGTTCTTGATGGCAAACTCCAAGAGCGAACCAGCCGCAATGACATGCAGTTCAGGAAAGTCTTCCTTGAAAAACCACAAAGAATGAATAACATCCTCACTCTTCTGAATTTCATCAAGAAACAGCAATGTCTCACCTGGAATAATTGGTACGTCAAAATAGTCAGACAATCTTTGGGATATGGCTCTTACATCCCTATTACCCTTAAAGAACGAGGCAACTTCGGGATTCTTTTCAAGACTAACTTCTAAAAAATACTTGAAAGACCGTCCTAAATTTCGTACAGAGCTCGACTTTCCTACCTGTCTTGCTCCTCTCACTAAGAGAGGCTTACGAATGACACTGTCTTTCCAAGCTTGCAATTCTTGGTCTATATGCCGATGTAAATAAACATTCTTTCTCATTATGTTGTTCCTTTATGATAATAATAAAACTAGTGCAAAGATAATACTTTTTGCTAAAAGATAGAGCATAAAAACGTTATTTTTTGCTAAAAGATAGAGCATAAAAACATTAAATCTTGCTAAAAGATAGAGCATAATTCCCTGCTGATAATCCGAAATATACCATCAGTATGGTTGTTGTTCGTCCACATAAACTTCCAGCAACTGTTGGAATGTTGAGCAAAGAGGTGAACCAACTGATAGAATGGTTGATGAATAGGAAAATATAGAGGTTGTTCCCGACACGGATTATGGGATTCTATCTCAGCGACAATTATTGGTGGCGTTGCTTTGTATTTGCAAAATCAAAGGATGAGGTTGAAAACAAATTGGAAAAGTTGAGAGAACCAGAATTTAGAGAAGATTTAGCTCCAATGATATACTGGGA
>ERZ1031370.254-NODE-254-length-11947-cov-5.602674_pt1 | contig 11947 bp, 9 predicted proteins | sample MGYA00518176_ERZ1031370 | MGnify/ENA primary metagenome ERZ1031370 (study PRJEB33719, sample SAMN04261143) | wastewater metagenome | biome: rural village; feature: human; material: feces | host: Homo sapiens | place: El Salvador | collected 2013-01-07 ...
CAAAGAAGGATATGGACGGGAATATTCTCAATCTCATCACCCTTAACGGTCTCGACTAACAAGATCGACCGCTTGACTTTCAGCCTCGACGAAGTTGGTTTCACTATCGTAGAAACATTCTCAGCAACTCACTAATCGCATAAAAAGGTATTTAAGACATGGGACGTTTTAAGATTAAAAAACAAGATACGTTCATCGACATGACGCCGATGAGCGATGTCATGGTCCTGCTGCTTACCTTCTTTATGTTGACTGCTACTTTCGTTAAGGAAGAACCCATCAAGGTGGTAACACCTGGTTCGGTATCTGAAATCAAGATTCCTTCTACCAACTTGCTCACCATCTTCGTAGAGAAGAACGGCAAGGTGTTCATGACAATGGACTCGCCCGAAGGCCTTACAAAACTCGCTGATGCGATGAACGAGGCTGGTAAGTTGAGCCTTTCACCGCAGGAAGTGAAGGAATTTGCACAGGTTCCTACATTCGGTACACCGCTCAACACCATCAAAGGCTGGTTGGCCAGCGGTGACCAAAAAAATGAATTGCTCACCAAGAGCAAAGAGGCCGGTATTCCTTGCGACAGCGTAAACAATGAGCTGAAAACCTGGGTAAGCACAGCACGTGAAGCGTGTGGCGAGAATATGCGTATTGCAATTAAGGCTGACAAGTCTACTTCCTACGCTGTAATTAAAAGAGTTATGGATTCTCTGCGCGAGATTGAGGAAAATCGTTACAACCTGATTACCTCACTCAAGGGCGTAGATAACTAAAATTTGAATGTTATGGCAAAATTAGGTGGAAGTAAACAAAAGAAAATGAGCTCGCGCGTGGACTTCACGCCGATGGTGGATATGATCATGTTGCTCGTGACATTCTTCATGCTTTGTACTACGCTCCTTAAACCGCAGACAATGGAGATTTCAATGCCTTCGGACAAGGAAGATGTAAAGGAAGAAAATCAGAGCCAGGTGGCCGCTTCGAAGGCTATCACTATCCTCATCGATGAGAATAACACGCTGTACTACTTTAAGGGTAAACCTGATGGTGGTACTGATATTCCCAACGAAGGTAAATTGTTCGCCACTACTTACGGCAAGAATGGCTTGCGCAAGGTGTTGCTCGAAAGCAACCCGCAGGCTGTAAAGGCTGTACAGGCATTGAAGGACAAGTACGCTCGTATGGTTACCTCAAACGTTCAACAAGAACAAAAGCAGAAAGCTCAGTTCAAGGAAGAACTCAATAAAATCAAAAATGCCGAATACACACCCAGTGTAATTATCAAGGCATCTGACAAGGCAACCTACGACAACCTTATTCAGGTACTCGACGAAATGCAGATTTGCAGCATTGGTCGTTATGTGATTGATAAGTTTGCAGACGGTGACAGACTCAAGATTGAGGCTCTCAAGAACGGCACTGCGCAGTAATAACAATAAGCTAAGTAACAAATAATTATGTCTAAAATAGATTTAGCATCAAAACAATGGTGTGACTTGGTCTTCGAAGGACGTAACAAAGAGTACGGAGCTTATCGTAACCGCGCCAACAAGGGCAAGTTCCAACTCCGTGCAATTATTATCGTCGTTATCATTATTGTGGCTGTAGCTGCTGCTTTGCTCGCTAAATCGGCAGTAGAGCAGGCTTTGGCCAAGAATAAGGATATGGCTTCTGAAGAGGTTACCGAACTTCAGGAATTGAAGAAGGATGAACCTAAGAAGGAAGAACCTAAGAAAAAAGAACCCGAACTCGAATACGAGAAGCCGGTTGAAAAGGTTAACGTTAAGTCGTCTATCCAATTCACCGTGCCTAAGATCGTTGAAGATGACAAGGTGGACCACTCAAAGGAACTCAAAACTCAGGATGAGGTAACTAAGAATAAGTTCGCCATTGCCGCTCAGGACTACGTCAACCCTAATGGTGACAACAGCGGTATCAACATCGACGACTTGAAGGAAAACCAGCGTGCTGGTGGTACGACTGTACCTCCTAAAGAACCTGAGGTTATGGATAATGCGCTCGTTGAGCAGCAGGCTACATATCCTGGCGGTGAGGCTGCTTTGATTCAGTTCGTAAACAAGAACGTTGTTTATCCGGCTATCGCTCAGGAACAGGAATTGCAGGGTACTGTAATACTCCGTTTCAAGGTAGATGTAGATGGTTCGGTAAGTTCGGTGAAGGTTGAAAAGTCGCTCTCACGTGAGTGTGATAAGGCTGCAGCTGACGTTGTACGCAAGCTCCACCGCTTTGTACCGGCCAAGCAGAATGGTCACCCTGTACCAGTTTGGTTCCGTCTTCCGGTTCGTTTCCGTATTCAGTAATACGCTTTATTACTTGAATTACGTATAAGATTATAAGCCGGGCAATGAACATGAGGTTCATTGCCCGGCTTTCTTGATTCTGCATTGGCTGTTTTCCTTTTTGTTGTCCGTTTGCAGAATGGCATCATCTGGAGGCACACAACGCAAGCACTAAGCGCTACCTCTAATGGGTGCGACGCGTTTGGTGATAGCGTTTAGTTGTTGTGCTTTGTGCTTGAAGAAACGCAAGCACTAATGGGGGCGACGCGTCCCGCGTCGGGCATTTTTCAGCAGCCTCGTCCCGCGTCGGAAAAATGTAGTTGTTATTTAATGGAGTTAGTATCAATTCTTTTTATGTTTGTAGTCTTGGCGCATTTTCCTGGCTCGGGTGCGGCATCGTTTTTTGTCGGAATGTGGAAAATGTCATTTTATTTGCCTGTTTCTTACTCCCTTTTGTTGTGGCGTCCATGTCGCTGAATATCAAAGCTTTAGTGCGTTTCTTGTGCATGCCGTATAGGGTGTGGCTGAAAAATTATTTCAAAAAAGTGCTTGAATAGTTTGCAGGTTTATAAATTTGTTGTACCTTTGCACACGCAAACGAGAAACAACGACACTCGCAAGCCAATTATGGCGCGATAGCTCAGATGGTTAGAGCGCATGATTCATAATCATGAGGTCGACAGTTCAATCCTGTCTCGCGCTACAAAGCAGTTACAACACTTTGGTTGTGACTGCTTTTTTCTTATTTGTATTTTGCATTATCAGCGCGTATTTGTTTGTTTTGTGTTCTGTTAGCCCATAGCTCCGAAAAAAGTTGTATTTTTGCATAGTCATGCGGTATGGCATAGTGTCCGAGCGTGACTTAATATTGCATCATAATACAATAATGGTCATAATAAAGAAGTTAGACTGGTATGTACTCAAAAAGTTCCTGCTCGTGTTTGCAGGGGCTTTCTTTGTCGTACTCTTTGTTTTTATGATGCAGTTTACCTGGCGCTATGTAGACGATTTGATAGGTAAGGGGCTGTCGTTCGACATTTTGGCCAAGTTCTACTGGTATATGGCTCAAACTTTGGTGCGCGACTCTTTGCCCCTTTCGGTATTGCTGGCTTCGCTCATCACCTTTGGTAATATGGGTGAGTCGTTTGAGTTGCTGGCCATGAAGGCAGCAGGCATACCGTTGATACGCATCATGCGCCCGCTGGCCATTTTTGCAGCGTTCTTGACGGGTACATCATTCTACTTTCAGAATTTTACATCGCCAGATGCGCAGATAAATATGCGCACGCTCCTGTTCAGTATGAAAGAGCAGTCGCCAGCGGTAGAGATACCCGAAGGTGTGTTCTACAATGGCGTGCCTAATATCAACATATATGTGCAGCGTAAGAACACGCTCACAGGCATGTTGTACCAAACCATAATTTACAAAACAGACCAGGGCTTTGACCGTGCGCAGATTGTGCTGGCAGATTCAGCCCGCCTGGAGGTGACACGTGACAAAATGCACTTGCGCCTGGAACTGTGGAATGGTGAACAATTTGAGAGTCTTGAATCGTCGGGCGGTGCAGCCACGCAAATGATGCAGAATGGTGCGCATGAGCCTTTCGACCGCGAAACATTCCGTTTCAAGACTTTGCTGATAGACTTTGACAGCAACTTCAATTTGATGGACAAAAGTCTGATTGCCGGTATGCCCACTGCCAAAAACATGAAGCAAATTCAGCAAAGCGTGGACTCGATGAATGCCGAGTTGGACTCTGTGGGACGGCAATATTACAAAGATGCCTGTGTGACATACTATCGACGTCCGCAGTTGCCAGCAAAGGACTCCGTGGCGTTGTTGAACTTGTTGCGGTCGCGCCAAGGGCAGAGCACACTCGCTTTTGACACGATTGTGGCTCATGCAGACCCTCAAAAGTTACAGATGGCAAGGCAAATTGCACTGTCGAGCGTGAAGTCTGTTTTGGCAGATTTGGAATGGAAAGCCATGGGCGCAGACCAAGAACAGCGAAGCTTGTTGGGGCACGAGGTGGAATGGCATAATAAGATAACCTATTCGTTGGCTTGTTTACTCTTCTTCTTTGTAGGTGCACCGCTGGGTGCCATCATACGCAAGGGTGGACTCGGTATGCCAACCGTCATTTCGGTGGCCATATTCATTGTGTGGTATATCATTTACACCTCGGGCATGAAAATGGCTCGCGATGGCAATATCAACATGGTGCTCGGTATGTGGATAAGCACAATGGTCATTGCACCATTCAGCGTATTCTTTACGTATAAGGCCAACAAGGATTCGGTTGTGTTCAACATAGATGCTTACAAGCATTTCTTCGTGCGCTTGTTTGGCTTGCGTACGTCACGTCACATCTTCAGGAAGGAGGTGATTATTGATGAGCCGCGCTTGGACAAATTGCCTGCAGAGATTGAGGCGCTCATTTCAGCTTGCAAAGCTTACAACGAGAAGAGTAAATTGTTGCGCGCACCAAGCTATGTGAATATATTCTTCCATCATGTGCCAGACCGTGTGGCAGAGCAGATTGATGAACAGATGGAGCGCATCGTTGAGGAATTGTCGAACAGTCGTAATCGCGTGGTGCTTGAGGTGCTAAATCGCTATCCGATATTATATACTCATGCGCACACTTCGCCTTTTGACAAAAAATGGGCCAATGTGGCGGCGGGGCTTTTTGTGCCGTTGGGCATTGTGCTTTGGTTTAGAATTTGGCGTTTCCGCCTGCGCCTTTACCGTGATATGCGTGTGATTGTGCGTACCAGTGAGCAACTCTTGGCATTGCTGCAGGGAAATACGCTCGTTGAAGGAGGTGACACCGTGGCCAATGGCGCAGCTGTATCGCCCTCGGGGGGCATAATCCAGCGTTGGACTTTGAACCGGCGTGTTGTCATAACCTTGCTGGCTGCTGTTTTGTTGGCCGTGGCCGGTTACGGCGGTTGGCACGCTTGGCGCCGGTATCAGTATAAACGCTACATGCAGGAGCATGGCGAACTCACACCGAATACCCCCAAACAGCCCGATGGCGGTGTTGCGCCCGGCCAATTACCTCTTGGAAATGGCGCACCGCTTCCCTTGCGATTGCCGCAACAGGCGCCTTGACAAATAGTGGAGTGGGGGCAGGCGCAGGCCCGTTTTATGCGTGTGGCCTCAATGCAGTTTGTTGGCAAACATTAGGCTATGCACACTCAAATAAGATAATATAATACGAAACATAATGAGCTCATTCAAACTTGCTTCGATTGAGGAAGCTATACAAGATTTCAAAAAAGGACAATTCGTTGTTGTAGTAGATGACGAGGACCGCGAAAACGAGGGCGACCTGATTATGGCTGCCGAATTGGTGACACCCGAGCATGTGAATTTTATGCTGCGCAATGGCCGTGGTGTGTTGTGTGCGCCTGTTACCATAGAGCGTTGCAACCAATTGGGGCTTGAACATCAGGTGCAGACCAATACCAGTATGCTTGGCACCCCGTTTACGGTAACAGTCGATCTGCTCGAGGGGTGTACTACTGGTGTAAGTTGCCATGACCGAGCAGCTACCATACGTGCCTTGGCCAACCCCGACAGTCGGCCTGAGAGTTTTGGACGACCGGGACATATCAACCCCCTTTATGCACAAGATCGTGGCGTGTTGGCACGTGCCGGACATACCGAAGCTGCAGTAGACCTTGCCCGTTTGGCCGGCATGCAACCTGCCGCTTGCTTGATAGAGATACTTAATGAAGATGGAACTATGGCGCGTATGCCGCAGTTGCAGGCGTTCGCCGAACGCGAGGGCTTGCATATCATCACCATCAAGGACCTTATAGCCTACCGCCTTAAAACGGAATGCCTTGTTGAGAAAGGAGAAGAGGTGGATATGCCTACCGAATATGGTCACTTCCGTTTGATACCGTTCCGTCAAAAGAGTAACGGACTCGAACACATCGCTTTGATAAAGGGCGAGTGGGAGGCTGACGACCCCGTGCTTGTGCGTGTGCACTCATCGTGTATGACTGGTGATATTTTTGGCTCAGAGCGTTGCGATTGCGGTGAACAACTGCACAAAGCCATGCGCATGATAGAGAAAGAAGGCAAGGGCGTGGTGCTTTACCTCAATCAAGAGGGGCGCGGCATTGGGCTGATGGCCAAAATTGCAGCTTATAAATTGCAGGAAGAGGGTTACGACACGGTAGATGCCAATGTGCATCTTGGTTACGACCCCGACGAACGTGACTATGGCGTTGGGGCACAAATACTCGGCATGCTCGGTGTGCGCAAAATGCGTTTGCTCACCAACAATCCTGTAAAGCGTGTGGGCCTCGAGGCTTATGGACTTGAGATTACTGAAAATGTGCCAATAGAAATTACGCCTAACAAGTATAACAAGCGTTACCTTGAAACCAAGAAGGAGCGCATGGGACACACTTTGCACTTATAAAAATCTGATCGATTATGGAACGTAACATTTATGAATACAATCCTAATGTGGTTGAAGCTCCGCAGTCGGCCACGTTGAGCACGTCGTCGCTGATGACGAAGGTGTATCTGTGGATGACAATGGCTCTGGCTGTGACAGGTATGACAGCCTTTTACGTGGCGGGCTGCAATGAGTCCTTGCTTTATACCATAGCCTCAAGCCGTGGTTTGTTTTGGGGCATACTCATTGCCGAATTGGCTTTGGTATGGATACTTTCGGCCAATATCATGCGTTTGTCGTTTGCTGTGGCAGGGCTGATGTTTGTGGCGTACTCTGTGCTCAATGGCGTGGCCATGTCATATATATTGTTGGCGTACACCGAGTCGAGCGTGGCTACGACGTTTTTGGTGACAGCCGGCACATTTGGCGCCATGAGTGTGGTCGGTTTTACTATTAAAAAGGATCTTTCGGCATTTGGCCGCCTTTTAATCATGGTTCTGTTTGGCCTTATTATAGCCACTGTGGTCAATATGTTTGTGGCCAGCAGCACGTTAGATTGGGCTTTGACATACATTGGCGTGTTCTTGTTTTGCGGTCTGACTGCTTACGACACGCAGAAAATGAAGGAAATACTTCGCCAGAGTGAGGGCGCAGGCGATACCAACATGCTGAAAATAGCTTTGTTGTGCAGTCTTTCGCTTTATTTGGACTTTATCAACTTATTCTTGTATCTGCTCCGCATTTTTGGCGACAGACGCAGCTGATTATTAAAAAACGAAGGGGTTGGGTGCAAAACACATGAGGTTTGGCACTCGCCCCTTTTACACATACATCTTTAATACATATCTACAAAAATGCTTTCAACACTCGTAAACCGTTTGGCCCCTTCGGCCACCCTTGCCATGTCGCAAAAGAGTGCAGAACTCAAGGCACAAGGCGTTGACATTATCAACCTTTCGGTTGGCGAACCCGACTTTAATACCCCCGATCATATAAAGGAGGCTGCTAAAAAGGCTGTTGATGAGAACTATTCGCGCTATTCGCCTGTGGCAGGTTATCCTGCATTACGCAAGGCTATTTGCGATAAACTCAAAAATGAGAACGGACTGGATTATGCTCCAGAGCGGATTGTATGTTCGAATGGTGCCAAGCAATGCGTGTGCAATGCTGTGATGGCCATCGTTTCACCGGGTGAGGAGGTGATTATTCCTGCACCTTATTGGGTGAGCTACCCGCAAATGGTGCTCATGGCTGATGGCAAGCCCGTATTTGTGGAGGCTACCATAGAGCAGGATTTCAAAATTACTCCCGCACAGCTCGAGGCTGCTATCACACCTAAAACACGTGCCATCATTCTTTGTTCGCCCAGCAACCCAACAGGTTCGGTATACAATCAGACCGAGCTTGAGGCTTTGGCCGAGGTGCTCCGCAAACACGAGGGTGTGTACGTAATCAGCGATGAAATTTACGAACACATCAACTATGTAGGCCAGCATGCTTCAATTGCTACTTGTGAGGGTATGAAAGAGCGTACAATCGTTATCAATGGTGTGTCGAAAGCATACGCCATGACAGGTTGGCGTATCGGTTTCTTGGCAGCCCCGATCGAATTGGCCAAGGCTTGCAGCAAATTGCAGGGACAATACACCAGTGGCCCTTGCTCGGTGAGCCAAATGGCTGCTACTGCAGCTTTTGCTGGTCCGCAACAGTGCGTGGAAGATATGCGACAGGCTTTTGAACGTCGTAAGAACTTGATTGTAAAATTGGCAAAGGAAGTTCCTGGCTTTGAAGTAAACGATCCTCATGGTGCCTTCTACCTCTTCCCCAAGTGCAGCTACTATTTCGGCAAGACTGATGGACAGCGTGTAATCAAAGATTCTATGGATTTTGCCATTTATTTGCTTGAAGTAGGCCATGTGGCTACAGTGGGTGGTGCCGCGTTTGGCTCACCTGAGTGCTTCCGAATGAGCTATGCCACAAGCGATGAAAACATTGTTGAAGCCTTGCGCCGCATTAAGGAGGCTGTCAGCAAATTGAAGTAAAACCGAGTTGTGAATAGCAGGTCGGAATGCAATGTTCCGAATGCTTTTACATGAAATGACAGTATGTGCCGTTCTGGGTTGTGCAAGTGTGCCACCTTGAACGGCATGTTGTTTTATATGTTGCGCGATTATTTTGCACAACCATCATTTTGCATTACCTTTGCACAAAATAGGCTGCACCTCGGCATAACGTTCAAGCAAGCTTGACGTTCTGCGCTCGGTTTGCACTATTTTTGCAGAAAATAGGCTGCACCTCGGCATAACGTTCAAGCAAGCTTGACGTTCTGCGCTCGGTTTGCACTGCATTTGTATGTAGTAATGATTTTATACTACACTAAGAAACTTATAGCAAAATCTCTTAAAACACATGAGGCCTTCTCTTTTGAAATACTTACAAATTGTTCTGTTTGTCGCAATAATGCCGTTTGTCTCGTTGGCTGACGTAGAAAAGCGTAATTTTACACTCGTAATTGATGCTGGACATGGCGGGCATGATGCAGGAGCAGTTGGTGCCTATTCAAAAGAAAAGGATATCAATCTTAAAGTGGCGTTGGCATTTGGCCGGCTGGTTGAAGATAATTGTCCTGACGTAAAGGTGGTTTATACGCGTAAAACAGATGTGTTTATACCTTTGCAACGACGCGCCGATATAGCAAATAATAACAAAGCAGACCTTTTTGTGTCGGTACATACCAATGCGTTGCCTGCTGGACGACAGGCTTATGGGTCTGAAACCTATACGCTGGGTATGGCACGTGCCAATGCCAACTTGGCTGTGGCCAAACGTGAGAACTCTGTTATTACGCTCGAGAGCGATTACAAAAGCACCTATCAGGGCTTTGATCCGAATAAGGCTGAGAGCTATGTGATATTTGAGTTCATGCAGGACAAGTTTATGAAGCAAAGTGTCGATCTCGCCACTTGCATTCAGCGTCAGTACGCCTCGGCAGGACGACCTAATAAAGGTGTGCACCAAGCTGGATTTTTGGTGCTTCGCAATACCTCGATGCCTTCGGTGCTGACAGAATTGGGCTTTATTACCACACCTTCTGAAGAAGCGTATCTTAATTCACAACAGGGTGTGACAGAGTTGAGCCGCAGCATTTATAATGGTTTTCTGGCCTATCGCCGCATGCACCAGCGTGGTGTCAACGACATTCCGGCTAACCTGCCATTGCAGGTGGCTGCTGCGAATGATGTGGCACAGAAACCTGTGAACGCTAACGGCAAAGACACCCCCTCAGCTAAAGAGGTGGCTGTTGTGCCTGTTGAGGCTGTGCCCACGGCTCGTATAGTGAAGCCTGATGCAGATAAAAATGAAGAGAAGCCTGTGACTGAAACGCGCAGACCATCACAACCTAAAACGCGACCGGTAACGGCGCAGGCTGCACCAGTACGCAAAGTGGAGGAACCTGCCACCAAGCGGACACCGGCTGTGGCAAATAAGCCTGTGGCTACACCGAAGCAAAGTGCTACACCGAAGCAAAGTGCTAAACCTACACCTAAGCAAAATGCGGCAGCCAAGTCTACAGCCAAGGATAAGGATACAGATAAAGCCAAGGGCAAACAAACAGCAACGAAGAAGGAGTCCCCGAAGGAGACAAAGGGTAAGGATACAAAGAAAGAACAAGTGGGCGCACGTGCCAAGCAACGTGTGACTTACCGTATACAAGTGGGTGCGGGCAAGAAGGAAATTGCCGCTAACGACCCACAGTTTAAGGGCTTGGACGTAACGCGTGTGAAGGAAGGTGCGCTTTATAAATACTATTATGGCACCTATCACACTTACGCTGAGGCGCAAAAAGCACAGAAAACGGTGAAGGCAAAATTGCCCGCAGCCTATATAGTAGCCACTGTGGCAGGCAAAAGTGTGACTGTGGCCGAAGCGCGAGCCAAGGAAAAAGAATAATAACAGACTCAACTACTTGCAACAGAAGAGAACAAAGTATGAAGAAGGAAATGAAAATAGCACTCACAGCAGTGGTGGCACTCGTGCTGCTGTTTGTGGGACTGAACTTTTTGAAGGGCATTAACGTGTTCAAGTCAACCAATACCTATTATGTCAAGTTTAAGGACGTAGCAGGTCTTGCTGTGTCGAACCCCGTCTATGCCAACGGCTACCCTGTGGGTATTGTCCGTACGATTGATTATGACTATAAGCGTGGCGAGTATGTGGTGGTAGGCATCGAACTCGATGATGAGATGCGCGTGCCGCAACAAACGCGTGCCGAACTCGAGGCCGAACTTATGGGTGGCGTGAAAATGACGCTTGTGCTTGGCCCCGATCCTGTTAAGAATATAGAGCAGGGTGACACCATACAGGGCGGCATGCACCTCGGTGCAATGGACAGAGTGGGCGAGATGGTGCCGCAGATAGAAAAGATGCTGCCAAAGCTCGACTCGATTATGGACAACTTGAACCGTCTCACTTCAGACCCCGCCTTGGCTGCCACATTACACAATGCACAGGCTATAACAAGCAATTTGAAGCAGACATCAGAGAAACTTAACGTGCTGATGCAGAACGATGTGCCTGTGATGCTTGCCAATTTGAAAAATACCAGTGCCAATGCCGAGCGCTTTACGGGCAAATTGGCGGCGCTTGATGTGCAGACCACGCTCAATAGTGCCAATGCTACGTTGGCCAGTGCCAATCGTTTGGCCAACCAGCTTGGCGAAATGTCTACGTCGCTCGATACAAAACTCAAGAGCAAGGATAACACACTTGGCTTGTTCTTGAACGATCGTGGCGTATATGACAACTTGAACTCTACCTTGCGCAATGCAGACTCGTTGATGATAGACCTCAAGTCGCACCCCAAACGTTATGTGCATTTCTCCATATTCGGCAAGAAGGATAAGTAATACCTAATATTGGACACCTGATCAAATGATAGGTGATTTCATACAAATGGAACGGGCGCTTAAGCGTGTCCGTTCCATTTGTTTTAATATGGCATTTGGGGGTGACGCAAGTAAAAAAAGCAAGCGGAGAATAGCCTTTTTTCTGAAGAACTATTATGCCGGGGCATTGCGCTCTAATGGGGGCGACGCGTCCCGCGTCGGTGAAAATACAATGCCCATATACCAAATAAAGGCTCACAGACAGCAGTAATTACACTTCTGTCTGTGAGCCTTTGCTTTAATGCCCGACGCGGGACGCGTCGCCACCATTAGTGGTAGCGTTTTG
>ERZ1031370.273-NODE-273-length-11573-cov-5.747439_pt1 | contig 11573 bp, 10 predicted proteins | sample MGYA00518176_ERZ1031370 | MGnify/ENA primary metagenome ERZ1031370 (study PRJEB33719, sample SAMN04261143) | wastewater metagenome | biome: rural village; feature: human; material: feces | host: Homo sapiens | place: El Salvador | collected 2013-01-07 ...
GTTTTTATTGAAGTCTATCAATCGTATGCCACTTTTATGGCTGTATTTCATATATTGGTGCATGATGGCTATCAGCTTCCATACATTCTTGATGTAGTTCTGAGAATACGCTTGGCTGTCAATCAATCCCTTGTGATAATCAAGCAGCCATTCATAGAAAACAGGCGATGCCTTTCTTAATGCCGTTTCATCTGAAGACTTTGCCTCCTTACGAATACCAAGGAGTCTTTCAGCCTTTATAGCGACCGCCTTTTTCATGGCGTTCTTGTTCTCTCGCTTTGCGTCTTCGTTCACCTCTGGAACAAGGTACAAATGCAGTGACTCATATTCCCTTTTACCATTCTCATAGCAGTCAAGGTATAGCGACTGACTGCCATTTTTTAACACTCTTGTTCTTATCTCTATACTCATATTTAGTTACCTTTTTTATTAGTGCTAATCAAATAGATTATCAACCTTGTTGACCGCCTCCACTTTTTTCTCGTCCACTATCTTGCTGTATATCTGTGTTGTAGAGACATTGCTATGCCCCAATAATTTGCTTGTTGTATAGATGTCAACTCCAAGTGTCAGCATCATCGTGGCGAAGGTGTGGCGGGAGCAGTGGAACGAGATATGCTTTTTAATATCAGCATTTTGCATCCATTTACGAATGTCGTGACATACCGTTGGAGTGCCTGGCAAAGTGAATATCGGCTCGTTCGGGTCTTCCTTTTCATTAAGGCAGTTCAGAGCCTCTTTTGATAATGGAACATTGACGAGTTTGTTTGTCTTCTCCATGATCGTGCGGACAAACTTTGTCTTTCCGTCAGATGCGAGAAACACCTTGTTCCATGTGAGCGCACGTACATCACCCAAGCGCAATCCGGCAAAGCAAGAGAAGATAAATGCCTTTTTTACTTCCGTGTTGGCGCAGTCCGCTTTCATAATGGCTTTCAACTCGTCAATGGTCAGATATTCTCTTACGCTTTCGGCTGGCTGATGCTTCTCCTTAGCATCCAATAGTTTCATTGGATTGCTTGCTATGATACCCTCACGCACCGCCTTGTTCAACGCTCCATTGAATACCGCCTGATGATGATGGGCGCAACCTTGACTGATTACAGCTGTAGCGTCTTTCTTCACTCCATGATGTGCCGTTTTCAAAAACTTCACGAAGCCACGGCAGAAATCAACATCTATTTCTGACAAACAGATATTGATGTCGCCAGTCGTGGCAAGGTACTGTTCTATTTTGTGGCGCATCTCCTTTCTGCCTTTCAATGTGGATTTGGCAAAGTTGCCGTCCGACTGCTCATATTTGCAGAGCCAAGTCAGCAGTGGCATATTCTCCTGCTTGATTTTCTCCCATTGTTTGATGCCACGGTTCTGCAACCCCAATATTCTTTCTGACTTCACCTTGTTTGCCACTTGCATAGCGTGTCTGTTCTGGTCTTTTGAAATCGGATCTTTCTCTGGAACGAGGTAGAGCGACAGCGACTCGTATTTTCTGACACCATCTGAATAAATGTCCAGATAGAGGCTGATATTTCCATTCTTCAACTTGCGCTGACGAATGCGAACAGGCTCTTTTGGTTTTGATACTTTCTTTTGTCTTCCCATGCTGTTATATGCTTTTATTTGTTTCTATTTTATGCCCCCATTCGGGTTTCTATGAGGTCAAAGTTATAAAGATTATTTTGTTTCGCGTAACAAACGTGCAACAAAAATGCGCCAAAAATAGATTTTTAACAGTCAAGGAAATAAAAGAAATCAAATCAAAGAAGTATCTGTGTATCAATGGGATAACGTGTGTTTCCTTTGATTTATTACGACTTTGTTTTACGCCATAATATCCTCTACTTCATACGATGATAACGTCCGTCCGTCTGCTTTAGTTGCTCAGAGTCAATTCCGTTGAAAGCTGAAGGGTGCGAAATAAGGAACATGTAAGAGTTGCTATCTTCATTCATGAATTTTTGCGCAACCTCTTGCAGCTGTTTCAATACGGGTACACCAATAGCATCAGTCATCACATCAGTAAACTCATCCCACACAATAAGTAGTCCGTTGTAAGTGCCAAGATCCGCCAAACGATCTTCCACCTCTTTAAGCCACTGCTTTATATTATCGTTGTTCAGACGTACATCGAGTTTTGCTTCACGCAGAGTGTCACTCACACGATGGAAAATACCAAGATCACCTGTTGCCAAACACTCAGCCAACTGTTCGCTGTCAGCAACAACAGACGAAAGAACTGTATGTGTGTCTATAAGATGATTCCAAATCTCTGGATTCTGACGAATTTGCTCAATATAATTCTCATAATCAGTTGGTACGGCTAATTCTATCTTATTCTTACGAAGCGTTTCCGTTACTGCTTTTTGAAGAACAAGAGCAAGATCACCAGGATGTGTCATAGCGCCCAAGCCATACACATTTACCTTAAGTAATCGTTTTGTCTCTCTAAGTGAGTATATAGCTTGTCTGATAGTCGCAAACTTTTCGTCTTTGTACTCATAATCAACCCACTCACGGATGTCTTCTACATCATCTCCTAATAAGTGGCTGATTACAGCAACTGCATGACTTTTGCCTGTACCGTATGTACCATTGATCCAAAAGCTTTTATGGTTATCAATATCGTTGCCACGCACACTCTTGATAACAGTCTTCAACACATTGTTGAATTGTTCGTTCGGGATGAATGAGACCCATTCTCCCTTTTTCTCTTCAGCAATGTCATAAGCAGCTTTACCACCTCTAAGTTTTATTATGTCGTCATACTTAATAGCCATAATGTATGATTTATGTTATTGTTTATTTATTAGATATCGATTAATAATGCTTCTCTTTAGATATGCTCTGCTTTCTACGTCCTGTAGCAAGTTCCATAATTCATCTTCTAACTTTGCGTGTATCAAATTTTCACGGAGGAATTTCGCAGAAGGTGTTATTGATTTATTTGTACATTCAACGCCTTTCTTCCATATCAAATGGTAGAAAGGGGCACTGTCAAGATGGAAATATGGTCTAACAAAAAATGAACTTTCGTATCCTTTTCTGTTTCCATTAGCTTGTTCGTACAATTGTCCAAATCTATTACGAATAAATTCATTGTCCAAATCAATCCTGTTATCTTTCAACGCACCCGATTCTATCGCTTCTATTATTGTTATTATATAGATGGGCTTAGATACTGCGACATTACCATTTACACTTCCAGTATGAAGAGATAGTATCATATCAGTATATACTGATAGAAGCACATTTTTCATCTTACTTTGTCATTTCTTTTAAAACCTTTAATGGTGTCAAGTCATCACGAAGTGTAATATGATCTAATCCCATAACAAGTTCTGCTACTAGAACTCTATTATTCTCCGCACTAATTGTTCTAAGTTTTCTCAAAAGAGCTTGTCTTGTTATTCTAAACTCTTTGTATACACCATGTTCCTCTTCATTCTTGTATAAGTCAGAAACCCTAAGCATAGACAACTCATGTTCCTTTGCAAATCTATATATTGAATATGCAACTGCTTCTATGCTAATATCATCGTACTCATTTCTACAAAGACCTTCTTTTCCCAAACCCACGCCTTGAACACAATCTTCGCCGATAGGGGTCTTCTTCATCATATCACATAATGCTGTTGCTGCATTTCCTATCGTTGAAATAGAGCCAGTAAATCCTTGATTAGAGATTTCTTCCTTTATTACTTTTGCATTATAGGTCTGATTTGCCATTATATTGTTGCAGAACCATTTTGCAATGTATGAATTGTAAGAAAGGTTTATAAATACTATTTCCCAGAACAAAGAAGGGTTTTCTGCATAAATTGTCTGCATCAATACTCCTTGCTCTGTCAGATTATTCTTTAAATCTGTTATTTCTGCATCTCTCAACCATGCTTTAAAAGAGTCTACTTGAGCAGTTCCTAAAGTATTGTCTTTCCAAAACTCTATAGGATCAATAAAATATTCTTCAATCCATTCGTCACGAAGGCCAAATTTCTTATATCCTTGAACCTTTGTGTTTATTTTTCTTTCTGAATCTGTTACCATACGTATGCAATCTGCTGCTATACATCCACGATCATGCGTGTTAAAACACTTATGACAATGGATACATTTGTTTTTATCTATATTTATTTGTGGTACAATTGAAAGAGCACCAGTTGGACAATCAACCTCACACACTTCACAATGTACGCAATATGCTGTTTTATAAGTTAAACGTCTTAATAAGAAAACCAATTCATTTGGCAATTTTCCTTTTACTTCCAATACAGACTTCTTATCATTCTCTTCTATTGTAAACGGAAAGATACTTTTTTTTAAATGCAACTCTCCCTCAAAACCATTTTTCGTCGTTTTAATTGAATAATGGCATAGTGCAGGGAGCCATTTAAGAAAAGTATGCTTTGCTTCCGTTATTTCTGCCATAAAGTTAAGTGCAGATATTTCTGTTTTAAATTGCACTTTAGGATGCTTTTGCTCTCGATCGGCTAATGGTTTTAATTTCCATTTTCTTTCGGAAAGAAATTTCTCAAAGTTTGAAATTTTAACTTGTGAAGAGTATTTTCTTAGCCTTTCTACAAACGGCTGAAGATAATTATGATATTTCTCCTGTATTATCATGTCATCCCATGATGTGGAGAAAGGACATATCAAACAACCTACTCGAGCTTTACCATTACGATATGCAGGATTTATTGGTAGATCTCGTCCAAAGAGATACAAGAATATCTCAATAGAATTCCAACCAATAATTGGATGTGCATTATATATGAACGTGTGTTTGCCTTTGCCTAAACGCTGATAATTTTCTCGTCTTACAGATTCTTCGGATCTAACTCCATCAAATGTTAACACATGCGCTTGTTTATTTCCTTCGACTTTCAACATACGATACAATGGCGCGGTCTTCATTACGGAACAACACCAACGGTGATTGTCACTTGGTGTGCCAATCATATCCCAATAATTAAGTACAGACTCATGATTATGAGCCGTAAGAAAATGTAGTGACGGAAACTTCTGTTTATAGAATTTTTCCACATCCTCATAGAGAGATAATGAAGGAGGAAGTTCATATCCTGTATCACTATATATTACTTCAAAATCAGTTGGTGGAATAGCACGAGTACATAAATCGAGTACGACTTGTGAATCCTTTCCTCCAGAAAAACTTGCTATAAAGCGATCTATTTTTGTAGAGAGCAATGCTCGTTTACCTTCCTTTTCAGCAGTAACAAGCGGCATTATATCAAATGAGTCGCAATCTTGTTTTACGACAGCCATTCGTTGCCTACTTTTCTTCTCCATACGCTCAGCCATAGCTTCAAAATCAAGTTTATTAGCTTCAGCTTTATCATATGTCTTATTGACTTTTGCGTACGCCAAGTAAGTGTCGCGTATAAATTCTATAGCTTCGTTTTCCAAAACAAACATCAAATCAGACGTACGTTTAAGCATCTCTTTGACATCCACTGGCTCTAATGACATAGGCTTAATACCTGATTGCATTTCGAGTGTAGGCCTTGTATATATATCTGCACCTTTTGCATCAAAGAGTCTTACTCCACGATACCAATACTGTTTATTAACAGCCCACATGATGGGAGCTTCGGAATGTGGATAAATCCACCCGAGTTCATCAAGTCCTAGCAGATCAAGTTCTTCATAGAACACGGGGCGTGGGGAGACACCGAGGGTGCCATCCACAATGCGTGAATGGAGCAATACTCCTCCCGTTTCTTTATCCCATGTTATTTTATACATTTGGTTTCATCGTTTATAGTTAGTCTTAAAACATTTACCTTTCATCTCATTTTTCGTTATTCCGTTTCATGCTTGAAATTAGAAGATACAAAAAATGAGCGTCCGACAAACGCTCCTTTCCTTAATAGTTTGCAAAGATAACGTTTTTTCCCCTAAGTATATAATAAATATGTGGTTTTTTACTTTTTCTACAAAAACACAAATTGATTTGAGCCATGGTGGTATGCATGATTGGTGGCGCGTTCAGCTCGTTTACTTTCACTCGCGTGTGTGGCATACTATTTGCTACAGCCCGAAAATGGTCTATTTTACCGCTCAGGAGTGCGAGGAAAATGAAGGGGGAATGTGTAATGTTTTCAAATACATTAACGAGTTTTTTCAGGCAATTTCTTGCATATCTGAAGTATTTTTACGAATTTTGTATAACAAAAGTACTTATGACTGTTTGAATTTAAAGCATAAAACGCCACTAAGCTACAAGAAATCAAAAACAAGAGTATTTTAGCTCATGTTTATAAACTTAAATCTGCTCCGTCAACGGGTGACAAAAAAGGGAAAAAACATATGAACGAACGTTTAATAGTAAAATCATTTGGTCCAGTCAAAGACCTCGATATTTTATTCAAAAAAGTAACCTTGTTCATAGGTGATCAAGGCACAGGCAAAAGTTGTGTCGCAAAACTTTTCTCCATGTTTAAATGGACTGAAAAAGTTTTAAGCCAAAAAAGATATAAGCTTTCATTCTTTGAACAATACAACCGCTTCAAAACTAAATTATGTGCATATCATAGAATAGAATCCTTTATAAACGAAGACTCGTATATAAAATTTGAAGGGATATTATATGATTTTTTATATGAAAATGGAATTTTCAATGTAATTGACAAACACAAGGATATAAATGGCATTTCAAAAGTAATGTATGTTCCTGCTGAACGTTCCATAGTTAGCGTTGCAGAGAACAAATCAAAGCTATTAAAAGAGCTACCAGATTCAAGTGAGACATTTTCAGACGAATTTGTAAACGCAAAGAAATTCTTTAAAGACGGTTATAATCTTCCGTTTGAAGGATTGCGTTTTGAATATGATAGTCTTAATGATACTGGATGGATTTATGGAACAGACTATAAAGTTCGACTCATAAATGCATCCAGTGGTGTCCAGTCATCCCTACCAATGTGTATAGTTTCTGAATATTTAAGTCGTAAGATTGCAGAAAAGGAAGAAATTAGACTCTCAAAAGAAGAAAAAGACAAGTTGGAAAAACAGGTTGCTGAAATAATGCAGAATGCGGATTATTCTGATAGTATCAAAGATATGATGATTCGTCAGCTGTCATTTGCTAACAGATACGATCGGTTTATAAATATTGTAGAAGAACCAGAACTGAATCTTTTCCCTCGTTCGCAAATGGAAGTTCTTTTCTCTTTGATTTCCAACAATGCAAGCACTAATGAAAATATGCTTGTATTAACAACTCATAGCCCGTATTCATTGGCCATAATCAACACCATGATTATGGGCGCAAAAACGTATGCTAATGCTGATGAGGCTTTAAGAAAACAAATAAAAGACATCTTACCAGAAAATTGTCAGATTGAAGCAGAAAATATAGCAGCCTATCGTCTGTCTTATTCGGATAAATGTTATTGTCAATCTGTGATAAATGACCAAACCGGACTTATTTCAAAAAATGAATTAGATTCTGCATCTGACGACCTTATGCGAATGTTCAACTCTTTATATATGTATTATGCCAAGACTCTCACCAAATAAGGACTTACCAGTTGCCATCACAAATCTTAGGTTATGCACCGCATTAAAAGACTGCGGTGCTATTGGTGTCGCTAATGCTCTTGACAATAGTTCCGCAGAACATTTATATGTCTATGATGACAGAGAACTTGGTTATACAGATTGGACAGATATAGAACCAGAGTTCGTTTCAAAGTGTTTCAAGGCAATAAATCCCAAGAATATTTCTATCACCCTACTTCCACTTGACGGCAGAATAGTCACTGGAGCAAATGTTATTACCGGAGGTGTATGCGATGGAATGCTTCTGACAGAGAAAGAAATGTGTTTCATTGAGTTCAAGACAAATGTAACATCTTCAAATTACCAAACGATAATTCAGAGGTCAAATGAAGCTATCAGTCAATTGCTACATACATTTGACGGTATAATCAAGCCAAGATGTACAAAACAATCTAAAGATATAGAACAACAGCTTTCAGTAGATTTCTATGTTGTATTTGATAAAAGTTTACAGGTGACTGGAGTGAACTCTGAACTAATGAACTTGCAGGTTCAGTTTTTAATGAACAATAGTCATCCATTGTATTTTGACAGTGAAAAGACAATCCAATAAGCAATAAAATTATCGCGCAAGAAAATAAAAGATACTCAAATACAGCGAAGGCTGGAAGATACGTTTGTTATCTTCCAGCCTTCGCTTTTATCTACCAGCCGGAGAGAATATCTGCCAAGCAAGGCTTTGTCATTTTACTATATCTTTCACTCGCGTGTGTGGCATACTATTTGCTACAGCCCGAAAATGGTCTATTTTACCGCTCAGGAGTGCGAGGGAAATGAAGAAAGAAAGGGGCGGACGGTTTTTTGAGGGGTTTTAAAAGGGGCGTTTTTCACGCTTCGCAAACTTATCGTGAGACTTTACATGGTAAGAGCTATGCTTTTACTGGGTAATAGCTATGCTTTTACATGGTAAAAGCTCACGATAAGTTGGCAAAAAACAGCGAAAAACTACTGAAAAACATGGAAAAAGTGAGGAAAAACCTAAATTTTGGACAAAATCGGCTTGGAAAGGGTTGGTTCGGAGCAGCGAAAATACTCGGAAAGCGCGGCGGAAATCTCTAGAATGGGGATTCGCGCGGAAGTCGGGTGGTCAATATGGCGTGAGCAAGTTACGTGGTTGGCGGAAAGAATTTTACTGCGAATTTCGATGGGATGAGCTAGCACGAATTACGCGAATAAAGCGGATAACAGTTCTCCCACAGATGGCACGGATACACCACAAGGGGGTGCAGCTGTCTCTGCTGCACCAACCAAACTGCTACTCACCCCACAGAATGCACGGAACACACGGAACCTTCTGCTGAGAGAGACTCCCACGGATGGCACGGATCTGCACAGATGTTTGGGTGCTTTCAAGGGGGTGCACTTGTCTCCGCTCGGCTTTGCCGCTTGCCAGAGCAAGAAGTGCACCAACCGAGCAAAATCGATATTCTCCCACAGATTTCACTCTGCACAGATGTTAGGCTGCGCAGAATTTAACCACGGATTGAAAGCGGATATGAGGGTGCGCAGGGATTGAACAACGGATTGAACGGATTGAACGGATTGCAGGGTGCGGAGAGAATCAGATTAATCAGATAAATCCGTTGTGAAAAAAATATATTGTTAGGGTGCGCAGGAACTTAACGCGGATTGAACGGATTGAACGGATTGTAGGGTGCGGAGAGAATCAGATTAATCAGATAAATCCGTTGTGAAAAAATATATTGTTAGGGTGCGCAGGGATGAACAACGGATTGAACGGATTGAACGGATTCGTGTGGGTGCGAAGGATCTCCCACGGATTGCACGGAACACACGGAACCTTCTGCTGAGAGAGACTCCCACGGATGGCACGGATTGGTACAGATGGTTAGGGTGCGCAGAGATGAACAACGGATTGAACCGATTGAACGGATTTTATAGTAGCGGAGGTATCCTGCCTCCGCCGCGGCCCTCCTACATTCGTGCTATTCGTGCTATTCGTGGTAGAAACATATTGGATGTGAGAGGTCGCCCACAGAACACACTGAATACACGGAAGACGATTGCTGAGAGATGGACGAACACGAAAAACTCGAATAACACGAATTTCGTGTGCCTCCTACATCTGTGCCATCTGTGGGAGGCTTTTCTCTGCAAGAGGTTCTGTGAGTTCCGTGCGTTCTGTGGGAATCTCTTTCCTCACACAGATTTCACTCTGCACAGATGTTAGTGTGCACAGAACTTAACGCGGATTGAACGGATTCGGGAGATTCATGTTCAATAGATTACGATTAAATATGTGTTGCTGCGTGCTGCGGAGGCAGGATACCTCCGCTACGGATTGGTGCTCAGAAAATCAGATTAATCAGATGAATCCGTTGTAAAAAAATAACACAATATAGTTTTTGTTTTCAATGCTTTGAGCGATAGTTTGGAATAGTTTTCGTAACTTTGCATATAGAGAAACGAACTCTGAACGTTGGGAGAAACGAACTCTGAACATTGAAAGAAAAACAAACAGCATCATGCAATATACAATAACAGCACCCCAGACTATTAACGCTACTATCGCCCTGCCGGCGTCGAAAAGCATCAGCAACCGCGCGCTTATCATTCATGCGCTGTCGTGCGGCGACATACTGCCGCAGAATCTCTCGGTCTGCGACGACACGGAGGTGATTATCGACGCGATGCAGCGACGCCCGTACGAGATTAACATCAAGGGGGCGGGCACGGCGATGCGATTCCTCACGGCGTTCCTCGCCACACAGCCGGGCGAGCATGTCATCACGGGCACCGACCGCATGAAACAGCGTCCGATTGGCATCCTGGTGAACGCGCTGCGCTATCTGGGCGCCGACATCGAATACCTGGGCAAGGAGGGCTATCCGCCGCTGCGCATCAAGGGGCGCACGCTCGAGGGCGGATACATAGAGGTGGCGGGCAACATCAGTTCGCAGTATATCTCTGCGCTGCTGATGATTGCGCCGACGCTGAAGAACGGACTGCAGCTGCGCATCACCGATGGCGCCATCTCGCGCCCGTATATCGACCTCACGCTGTGGATGATGCGCGAGTATGGGGCGGACGCCGACTGGAGCGACGCGGACACCATCACGGTGAATGCAAAGCCATACGAGCGACACGAGTACACGATAGAGAGCGACTGGAGCGCGGCGGCTTACTGGTACGAGATGCTGGCGCTGCGGGGGAACGACGAGTCGGAGGTGCGCTTCAAGGGTCTCATGGACGCATCGCGTCAGGGCGACTCCATCGTGAAGTATATCTTCTCACTGCTGGGCGTGAAGACGAAGTACAGCACGATAGAGGGCGAGCGCTTCCCGACGGTGAGCATAAAGAGTCACCCGTGCATGCTGCCGCGTCTCGACTACGACTTCAGCAGTGTGCCCGACCTGGCGCAGCTGGTGGTGGTGACGTGCGCCCTGCGCGGCATACCGTTCCGCTTCACGGGTCTGGCTACGCTGCGCATCAAGGAGACAGACCGCATCGAGGCGCTGAAGCGCGAGCTGCGCAAGCTGGGCTTCGTGCTGCGCGACGAGAATGGCGACACACTCATCTGGGACGGCACGCGCTGCGAGCCGACGCTGGAGCCTATCGACACGTACGACGACCACCGCATGGCGATGGCGTTCGCGCCGGCTGCTATCATGTTCCCAGGGCTGCGCATCAACGAGCCGCAGGTGGTGACGAAGTCGTACCCGCAGTACTGGGCAGACCTGCAGAAGGCTGGGTTCGAAGTATCATAGGAGGTTCCTACAAGGGGGTGTACTTGTCTCCGCTCGGCTTTGCCGCTTGCCAGAGCAAGAAGTGCACCAACCGAACAAGCGGTAAAGAAGCTCCCACGGAATGCACCGAATACACAGAACCTCTTGCAGAGAAGAGCCTCCCACAGATGACACGGATGCGCACAGATTAGGAGGGTATGGCATTCCTGCCATACCCACGCTGCCAACCCAGGGGGTGCAGCTGTCTCCGCTCGGCTTTGCCGCTTGCCAGAGCAAGAACTGCAC
>ERZ1031370.281-NODE-281-length-11524-cov-6.239254_pt1 | contig 11524 bp, 7 predicted proteins | sample MGYA00518176_ERZ1031370 | MGnify/ENA primary metagenome ERZ1031370 (study PRJEB33719, sample SAMN04261143) | wastewater metagenome | biome: rural village; feature: human; material: feces | host: Homo sapiens | place: El Salvador | collected 2013-01-07 ...
TGAAACATCTGTATATCAACTTGTTACGCACAAAAAGTGTAAGATGGCAGTAAAAGCACACGCACTCTTTTACAAGTGGGCAGACAAAGGGTCTGTGCCCGTGAGCAAACTGATGCGCAACACGATGGCGATAGACCAGCGTACAAAAAAGGGCGGAACCCTTAGCAGGTTCCACCCTTAAAAAAACAATTCATTATGAAGAGGTATAATCTCTCATTGTGTGTTTCGCCATAGGTTAAGCGTAGGTTGGGATGGTTGTTACGCACGGCATAGTGGCGTTCCACCTGATGACCGATGCGCGGTTGTTAAGTGTGGCTTTGTGTGGCACACTTAATTTTCATGGTTGCGATGCAAATGTAAATCTTTTATTTTAATTGACAAACATTATGCAACAAATATTCAAAATAAATGCGCATTTTGTAACAACCACACCATTTTAACACTTCAAGGTGGTTCTAAAAGCAGAATTATTAGAACCACCCTTTAGGCTTACTGTCCACACTCCTCGAGCAACTTGATGGCGTCGACATATTGGGCTATGCCTACAGCCACCTCTTTGGCAGCTTTCATGGCCAGCACCACCGTTTGTGGACGGTGTACGACGTCGCCTCCGGCAAACACACCGCGGCGGGTGGTCATGCCCTTGGGGCGGTCGCCCACAATGACGTAGCCTTTCTCGTCGACGTCGATACCCTTGGTGGTGCCAACGATGCGGCTGGCGGGGCGTGAGCCGATGGCCAGGAACACGCGGTCGAACTCTACGGTGTGTTCGCCGTCGGGGGTGGCCAGTCTGATGGCACGCACACGGCCCTTTTCGTTGCCAAGGAATTCGATGGAGTTGGTTTTCCACATGAATTTTACGCCTTCCTTTACAGCGTCTTCGTACTCGCTCTTGATGGCGGGCATCTCCTCTTGTGTGCGGCGGTATATGACGGTGACGTCGCCACCCAGGCGCTGTGCGGTGCGTGCGGCGTCCATGGCCACGTTGCCACCGCCTATCACGGCCACGCGGTCGCCCTTGCGCAGTGGCACCATCTCGTAGGGCAGGGCGCCCTCAACGTAGGCGTTGACGTTGTGCAGGAAGTCGGTTGACTGTGTGACGCGGCGCAGATTAGCCCCCGGCACGTTGAGGTTTTGGGGCAGGGCGGTGCCGGTGCCCATGAATATGGCGTCGAAGCCTTGAGCAAACAGGCTGTCGACGGTGACACCGCTCTCGGGCGCGCCTACAAGGCAGTTGGTTACAAAGTGTACGCCGAGTGCCTCGATGCGCTTAATTTCGTTGCGCACCACGGCTTTGGGCAGTCGGTACTCGGGTATGCCGTACATCAGCACGCCGCCTGGCTCGGGCTGCCCTTCGAATATGGTGACATTGAAGCCCTGGCGCGCCAGGTCGCCTGCCACGGTAAGGCCGGCGGGGCCTGAGCCTATGACGGCCACCTTGCCGCGTGTTTTTTCGGGTATGCGCTCGTGGGTCAGGTTCATTTCGGCGTCGAATTGTGCTACAAAACTTTCGAGCTTGCCCACTCGCACGGGGTTGTCGCGGCGGCCGAGCACGCAATGGCCTTCGCACTGCTTTTCGTGTGGGCACACACGGCCGCAGATGGCGGGCAGGTTGGTTTTTTCGTGCAGTATGGCCATGGCCTCGCCCATGTTGCCCTTTGAGAGCTCGTGTATGAAGTCGGGTATGTTGTTCTCGATGGGGCAGCCCTTTTTGCATTGTGGCACTTTGCAGTGCAGGCAGCGCTTGGCTTCTTCAATGGCCTCGCGCATGGTGTACATTTTGTTTACCTCGTCAAAATAGGGCAGGTGGTGTGTGTTGTCTTCGTTCATCAGTTTGTGTTTACTTGATGTGTTCAATCACCTCGTCGATGCTGAGGCTTTGCTGCTCGCCGGTCTCCATGTTTTTAAGAGCTACCTTGCCTTCGGCCATTTCGCTCTCGCCAACCAGAGCTACGAAGGGCACTTTGTGGGCGTTGGCGTAGCTCATTTGCTTTTTCATTTTGACAGAGTCGGGGTATACCTCGGCCGAGATGCCTGCCTTGCGTATGGCGGCGGCCAGGCGCAGGCAGTGGGCGGCTTCGTTGGCACCAAAGTTGATGAACAGAATGCGGGCGCCCGAGTTGGTTTCGGCAGGGTAGAGGTCGAGCTGGGTGAGTACGTCGTAGATGCGGTCGGCACCAAATGATATGCCGACGCCGCTCAGGCCTGGCAGACCGAATATGCCGGTGAGGTTGTCGTAGCGGCCGCCACCGGTGATGGAGCCTATCTGTACGTCGAGTGCCTTGACCTCGAATATGCAGCCCGTGTAGTAGTTGAGGCCGCGGGCCAGGGTGAGGTCGAGCTCGAGCTCGTTGCGCAGTTCGCTGGCCTTGAGGGCGTTGAGCACAAAGGCTACTTCGTCAACTCCCTTCAAACCCGTCTCGCTGGCGGCCAGCACTTGGCGCATGGTGTCGAGTTTCTGCTCGTTGGTGCCCGAAAGCGAGATGATGGGCTGCAACTTTTCAACAGCCTCTTCGCTCAGACCTACTGCGCGCAACTCTTCGTTTACCTTGTCAAGGCCTATCTTGTCGAGCTTGTCAATGGCCACGGTGATGTCGACAATCTTGTCGGCTGCCCCTATAATCTCGGCTATTCCGCTGAGAATTTTGCGGTTGTTGATCTTGATGCAGACGCGAATGCCGAAACGGCTGAATACTTCGTCGACAATCTGCATCAGCTCTACCTCGTTGAGCAGTGAGTCGGAGCCTACTACGTCGGCGTCGCACTGGTAGAACTCGCGGTAGCGGCCCTTTTGCGGACGGTCGGCGCGCCACACGGGTTGTATCTGGTAGCGCTTGAAGGGCATCTGCAACTCGTCGCGGTGCTGCACCACGTAGCGTGCAAAGGGCACGGTGAGGTCGTAGCGAAGGCCTTTCTCGCAGAAGCGGGCTGCGAGCTGGGCCGAATTTTTTTCGGCGTATTCCTCGGCGGTCACTTCGCCACGGAAGTTGCCCGAGTTGAGTATCTTGAAGAGCAGTTTGTCGCCCTCCTCGCCATACTTGCCCATGAGGGTGGAGAGGTTCTCCATGGCGGGCGTTTCAATCTGACGGAAGCCGTAGAGTGCGTACACCTCGCGTATGGTGTTGAAAATATAGTTGCGGCGGGCCATTTCGACCGCACCAAAGTCGCGTGTGCCTTTGGGTATGCTTGGTTTCTGTGCCATGTTGTAAAATTTTTAGATATTTGTGGGCAAAGTTACTAAAAACCCATGTTTTTATTAAAGCTTCACCCTTATTTCTTTGTACACGCGCGGTTTAATACACGCTCCTGACGGAGTGACTTGCGTCTGCCTGCTTTGTATGTGGTGGTGCCGGGTGTGTGGCGGATATACGCAAAAAGTCTCCAATCTGTGCCGATGCTGCGAGGCATCAGTTGCAGATTGGAGACTTTTTGTCAGTGAAGCCGCGGCAGGTGCACCGGGGCGGCTATGTGGGGCGTGGGGGAGCGGGGGTCAGAAGAACTGGCCCTCGTTGATGAGGCGGCGCGTGGCGTCGGGGTCGCTGTTGGGGCATATCATCAGTATGTCGCCTTGCTGTGCTATCACGTAGCCGTCGAGGCCGGCTATGATGGCTTTCATGTGTTGGGGCAGTCGCACCATGCAGTTTTGGGTGCCTTGCAGCATCACGCGGGCACCACCGCTCACTGCATTGCCGTCGGCATCGGTGTGCGACACTTCGTGCAGCTCTGTCCAGCAACCTACGTCGGCCCACCCAAAGTTGCACTCCAACACTGCCACATTGCTGCAGTGCTCGAGCACAAGCAGGTCGATGCTGCGCGGCAGGCCCTCGGGTATACATGAGCGCACGTAGTTCATCTCCTCGGCTATGGTGACCATTTGTTTGGCCACCTCTTCAACGGGGCGGTCGGGACGGTGTGCCATGCTTGAGAGGTGCTGGCCGAGGGTCTTGCCTTTCCACATGAATATGCCGGTGTTCCACAGGAACTCGCCGCTCTGCATAAACATCTTGGCGTAGTCAAGTTCGGGCTTCTCGCTGAACGATTGCACCTTGTGCAGCTTGTCGTCGGCGTTGCCTATGGTGTCGCCCATCTGTATGTAGCCGTAAGCCGTGTTGGGCTGCGTGGGTTTGACGCCTATGGCCAGGAAGTCGGCGTGGGTGTCAACATAGTCGAGGCCGCGCAGTATCTGGGCTTCGAAACGGTCGGCGTGCTGTATGAGTTGGTCGGCCGGACTTACCACTACATTGGCATCGGCATCGGATAGCACTGTGTGCCATGTGCCCCAAATGGCTGCGGGGGCAGTGTTGAGCTGCACGGGTTCGGGCAGAATGTTGGCTTCGGGCACTTCGGGCAGTTGCTCGCGCACGAGGGACACATAGCTCTCGTAGGTGGATATGTATATGTGGTTGGTGGGGATAAAACGGGCAAAGCGGTCGAAGGTTTGTTGCAGCAGGGTGCGGCCTGTGCCGAAGAAGTCGATAAATTGTTTGGGCAACTCCTTCTGGCTTGCGGGCCACAAGCGGCGTCCAACACCACCGGCCAGAATAATACAGTAGTTCTTATTACGTGTTTCCATTATCAAGGATTAGTGGGTTAGTTACTGTTTTTTTGAAATGATGGCTTTCGGGGCCAGTTTTCCTCGTAGTGGGAGGCGCATGGTTGTGAAAGCGATGCTAAGTTAACGAAAAAAACTGCCGTTTGGTATTGCTCCCTGGATTAAAAAAACGAAAAACCGCCTTTTATATCATTATCAGCGGCGGTTGTACCAACGGATTGAGGTTGGTAAAACGACGCGGGAGGGCGTGCCAATAACCGTAATGTGCGTTACAGTTGTAGGCATGCCCTCCCGCGTGGTGAGGTAGTTATGTTATTGAAGCACGTTATGCTTCGCCCTCTTTTTTGCCCTTGTTAGGACGTCGGCGGCCTCTGTGCTTGTGTGGCTTTGGCTTGTCTGCATTGGCCGTGGGCGCATTGGCACTGGTCGCATTTTCGGCCTTGCCATTGGCGCTGCTTTCTGTGCCCTGCTTGTTGGCATTTTGTGGACGGCGGCGACGGCGGTTGTTGTTAGTCCGCTTTTTGTTGCGCTGAGGCTTGTCTTGCGTTGCTTCAGCCTCGTCCTCTTGTGCCGCAGTGTTGCTTTCGCTGTCGGCGCTGTCAAAGTTGTTATTTCGCAATGTGGCAAAATGCTCGTCGTGCTCTGTGCCGAACACAATGTCGTCCAGCGTGAGCGATGGCACAATGCTTGCGGCGGCGTCTGACTCGCTGTCGTTGTCAAGGTCATTGTCCTCGGTTTCAGCAGCCTCGGTGGCTTCAACGGCAGTGGCGGTAGTGTAGTCGGCAGTGGCGGTAGTGTCAATGGTGTTGGCGGTAGTGTCATCACCATCTTCGGCTACGCTGTCTGTATCAACGGCCATACTGTCGCTTTCTTCGGCCACTTTGTCTGCCTCCCCAGCCTCATTTTCAGCCTTCTCTGTTGCGCTGTCAAATGCGGTCTCAGCTTCGGGCTTGGTCTCGGGCTCAATGTCAGTTTCAATTTCAGCCAATGCTTTGTTTGTGGCCTCTTGGCTTTCGAACTCGGCTTCTTGGCTTTCGAACTCGACTTCGTGACCTTCATTTGTAGCCTCTTGGCTTTCGAGTGCGGCCTCCTGGCTTTCGTCCTCAGCTTGCTGTGCAGGTTTGATGTCCTCCTTTATGATGAAGGTTTCTTCTACTTCGGCCAGCGTTTGCACTTCGTCGGTTGTGTGGGCGGTGTCAGCGTCATTGGCCATTTCAGCGCTTGGGGCAACGGGTGTTTCGGCCTCGGCGTGGCGGCTCTCTGCGACGGCTTCAGCCTCATGGTCGGCGTGTGTGCGGAGTGCGCCTAACAGACCCGATATTTGTGTCTGCGCCTCGCTTGCCACGGCTTCGGGCACGGCTTCAGACTCTGCCTTGGTTTCGATGGCTTCGGCCTTGGCCTTGGCCTTTTCAGCCATTTGGCGTTTGTGCTCTGCCTTGGCGCGTTGTCGTTCCACTTCGGCTTGGCGTTCGGCCTCGCGTTTGGCGGCGCGCTCCTCGGTGGTAGTGGCGCCCTTGGTCTGTCCCTTCACGGCATCACCCATGGTCTTTGGGCCGCGGTTGCGTGTGCGCTTTTTGCGCAAACTTTCGTCGGCAGCTTTCAGCTCGTCCTCTTCGGGGGGAGCGGGTATTCCCTTGGCCTCGTAGTCCTCGGCCGTGAGCACGGGTTCGGCAGGTGGTGTGTCAATCACTTCGTACGAGGCAGCCTCGTCGTAAGCTGTGTCGTAAGCCTCGTCAGAGAGTTCCTGTGCGCTCTTCGGAGCCTTGCTGTCCTGCTCTTCGAGCACGGGGGCATCGGCCTTGTTCTTGCCCTTGGCTTTTGAAGTCTTGCCCTTGCTCAGTCCGTCCTCGATGGTGTCGATTTTGGGCAGAGCGAACGACTCTTCGGCCTCCATGGCAGTGCGCTTTTCTTTAGCACGGAAGATGCTGTCGTATGTGGCAGGCTCGCGGCGCATGCGTGTGAGTGCCTCTTTCGAAGCCTCCTGCTGGCTCTCCTTTTTTGAGCGTCCGCTGCCGCGTGCTATGGTGATGCCTTCGATGCTGATAACGGTGCGGAAGCCCTTTTCGCCATCGCAGGCAGAGTCTTTAAAGTTGATGTTGATGCGGTTTTTCTGACTCCACTCCAGCAGTTTGCTCTTAAAGTTAACCTCCTTCTGCGCCACGTTGTCGAGGTCGACGTACCGGCCTATAACGCGGTTGTTAATGAACCATTGGCAAGTTTTGAAGCCGCGGTCCAGATAAATGGCCCCCATCAGTGCTTCAAAGGCATTGCCGCCAATGTTGGTGTGGCTCATGCGTGTGCCTTGTGCGGCCAGAATCAGCTTTTCGAGCCCCATGTCGGCAGCCAGTCGGTTAAGTGCCTCGCGCTGCACGATTTTGGAGCGGGTAGATGTGAGAAAGCCCTCGCGCTTGTGTGGAAAGTGGTGGAAGAGAATGTCGCTCACGATAGTCTCGAGCACGGCGTCGCCCAGATATTCGAGCCGTTCGTTGTTGAGCGGTTTCGAGGTATTCTCGCTGCGTTGTTTGCGGTCGCGGTTGTTGGCCTTGCGGTCCTTGCCGCCCTTTTTGCTGTCGGCGTCACGTCGGTAGCTGAGCGACTTGTGCGAGAAAGCGATGCGGTATATCTCGATATTGTGCGGGTAAAAGCCCAATATGTCGTATAGAGCCGACAGAAACTCCTTGTTCTTGCGGAAGGGGAGCTTCATGCGGTCAAATAAGTTCAGTATCATATATATGCAGTGCAAATGTGGCGTGACGTGCTGTTGCGCAAGTCGTGCGCACAAATTGCCGTTGAATTAGGGTGTATGATGTGGATATGGGAAAAGCGCAAATGTGCAGATGCGCCAGCGTGCCGAAATGCTATGCGTGATAGCATTTGCACATCTGCGCATTTGCACATTTGCACATGTTACGCGCCTTTGGGTGCGTTAGGCTTCATACTTCTTTACAATGCAGCAGGCGTTGTGTCCGCCAAAGCCGAATGTGTTGCTCAATGCAGCGCGTACGGTGCGCTTTTGTGCCTTGTTAAAGGTGAAGTTGAGGTTGTAGTCGATGTTCTCGTCGCGATCGTCGTCCTCGTGGTTGATGGTAGGCGGCACGATATCGTTCTGCACCGAGAGGCAGCAGATGAGTGCTTCGACAGCACCGGCAGCACCGAGCAAGTGGCCGGTCATACTCTTTGTAGACGAGATGTTGAGCTCGTAAGCGTGCTGGCCAAAGAGCTTGGTAATGGCCTTCACCTCAGAGATGTCGCCCACGGGGGTAGATGTGCCGTGCACATTGATGTAGTCGATGTCCTCGGGCTTCATTTCAGCGTCTTCGAGGGCAGCCTTCATCACGAGGTTGGCACCGAGGCCTTCGGGGTGTGAGGCAGTGATGTGGTGTGCGTCGGCCGACATGCCAGCGCCAGCCACTTCGCAGTAAATCTTGGCGCCGCGTGCCTTGGCGTGCTCAAGTTCCTCAAGGATAAGTATGCCGGCACCCTCGCCCATGATAAAGCCGTCGCGGCTCTTGCTGAAGGGGCGAGAAGCGTGTGTGGGGTCGTCGTTGCGTGTTGAGAGCGCGTGCATGGCGTTAAATCCGCCCACGCCGCAGGGCCAGATGGCAGCTTCGGCACCACCGGTCACCATGGCATCGGCCTTGCCGAGGCGAATGAGGTTGAAGGCGTCGGCCAAAGCGTTGGTTGATGAGGCGCAAGCTGACGTAGTGGTGTAGTTGGGGCCATGGAAACCATACTGGATAGAGATTTGTCCGGCAGCGATGTCGGCAATCATCTTAGGAATGAAGAAGGGGTTGAACTTAGGGCCGTTCTCCTTGTTGATGGCATAGTAGCCAGCTTCCTCCTCAAAGGTGTGAATACCACCGATACCTACACCGAGCACCACGCCGATGCGGTTCTTGTCGATAGTTTCGAGATCCCAGCCGCTGTCCTTGATAGCCTCCATGGCAGCCACGAGAGCGTACTGCTCGTAAAGGTCCATTTTGCGAGCCTCCTTGCGGTCGATAAAGTCGGTAGCCTTAAAGCCCTTCACCTCGCATGCAAACTGTGTTTTGAACTTCGACGCATCGAAGTGTGTGATAGGGCCGGCGCCGCTAACGCCGTTCTTGATGTTTTCCCATGTTTCGGGTACTGTGTTACCTACTGGTGTGAGGGCGCCAAGGCCTGTTACAACAACTCTTTTGAGTTCCATAAAGTTTGAATATCGTTAATGAATGCGCAGCCGTCAGCTTGAGTGGCGGCATGGGCGGTGTGTGCCCTGTGGCTCTCTCTGCACTTTAGTAGATTAGCACGCACGCGGCAGTGTGCTGTCCGCTTGTTTCCCGCGCCACGCGATGGGTGGGCTGGGGTAGTACTCGCTAATCTACTAAACAAATAAGGCGTGTTTCGAGGGGTGGGCTTGTGTGCACCAGAGCCGTTCAGCTGTGTGCTGCAGCATAGGGGTGAAACGTGTTGATATGCAGTGTTTTTGTAGGCGTGTAATGCCATAATGCAATTAACGTTTAACGTACAGCGACCTGTCTCCACACCGTCAGGGGCTGACAGCATAGCGACGCAGACGCGTAACGTTAAACGTTAATTGTTTTGGGTTGGGTAGTCGTAAGACAAGCAGATTACTTGTTAACTTCTCCTTCGATGTAAGCGATAGCGTCACCTACGGTTGAAATCTTTTCAGACTTGTCATCGGGGATAGTGATGCCAAATTCCTTCTCAAATTCCATGATGAGCTCTACAGTGTCGAGAGAGTCAGCACCGAGGTCGTTAGCGAAGCTTGCTTCGTTCTTAACTTCAGATTCGTCAACGCTGAGCTTGTCAACGATGATAGCCTTTACTTTTGCTTCAATATCAGACATAGTTTCTTTATTTGAATTTAATGAATTATGTTCCTTGTATTTAAGTTTCCGCGTGCAAAAGTAATGCTTATTCCTAATACTGACAAACTTTTAGGCTAAAAAGATACGATAAATTGCACGTTTTTTGAAAAAGTGTGCGTTATCGGGCGTTAGGGTCGTGTTTTCCAGCACAATCCGTCGAGTGATTTGTGCTCCCTGACAAAGCAAGAGCACAGCAGACCAACAGCCACCGATGTGGCCATGCCGATGCAGCCGTAGAGCAGAAAACTCGTGTCGGTGAGATAGCGCACGGCAAACACTGCTCCCACGCCACACACAAAGCCCGTAAGAGCCGCTTTGCCGCCGATGCGCGGAAAGAATATGCCCATCAGGAACAGACCGCCGAGACCGCTTGAGAGCAGTCCGAGTATCTCCTGGAAAAAGTCGAGCAGCGAGAGAATGTGCCATGTGGCCATGAGCAGTGCCATGCACATACCCAATGCGCCCGACACGATGCAGGTGCGGCGTGCCACGCGCAGGGTGGCAGCATTGCTGGCAGTGGGTCGGAAGCGTTGGTAAAAGTCGACACTGTAGGCCGTGGCCACAGAGTTGATGTTGGACGATATGGTGCTCATGGTAGCGGCAAAAATAGCCGCAATGAGCAGTCCGGCCACCCCTTGTGGCAGCTGGCTCATCATGAAGAAGGGAAATATCGTGTCGGCCTTGCCCATGGTGTAGTCGAGCGCTGCGGGGTGTGTCTTGAAAAAGGTGTACAACCCTGTGCCAATGGCAAAGAATGCCACACTCACAAACACGCTCATCAGACCGTTGAGCATGATGCTGCGCCGTGCGCCAGCCTCGTCCTTGGTGGTAAGGTAGCGCTGAATGACAGTCTGGTCGCTGGTGTAAGATATGAGGTTGTTGGCCATACCGCCTAATATGATAACCCAGAAGGTGGCCGAGCGGTAGTCGAGGCTCCAACTAAAGAGCCGCATCTTGTGGTCGTCCATGGCTATCTGCCAGAAACCGCTTGCCCCGCCATCGGTGCCCCACACCAGGTAGCCGGCAGCAAAGAGTGCGCCACCCACCAGTATGAAGCCCTGCACCACATCGCCCCACACCACGGCCTCGACACCACCCATGGTGCAGTAAACGATGGTGACAAGCGCCATGAGCACAATGCAGATGTAGAGGTTGATGCCCGTAACCGCCGTAAGCGCCAGCGAGGGCAAGTAGAGCACCAATGCCATGCGCACCACCATAAAGATGATGAACAAGGCCGATGCCAGCAGACGTGTGGGCGCGTTGAAGCGACGTTCAAGATACTCGTAGGCACTCGTCACGTTGAGGCGTCTGAAAAATGGCAAATAATACTTGATAACGGGGAACGACACCAGCAGTATGGTCACCAGCATGGGGTAGTAAGTCCAGTCGGTGGCGTAAGCCTTGGCGGGGTAGGCCATGTAGGTGATGGCGCTGAGCATGGTGGCATAGATGCTGATGCCCGCTGCCCACCAGGGTATGCGGCCGCCGCCCTTGAAAAAGTCGTCGGCATTGCCCTCGCCGCGCTTCATAAAGTAATAACCCAGCAGCACCATGCCCACGAGATAGGCCACGAGCACCGTCCAGTTGAGCCACCCAAAGGTGGGCCGCACGTCCATCTTGACAGCTGTTACGGCTGCCGACCTGATGCCCGGCTTGCTCTCGCCGTCCACCACCACCCATTCGCCGTCGCATGCCACAAGGGCAGCCCCGGCGCGTGCCAACAGCGGCGAGCGGCTTTCGGCCACCCACGTGTTGGTGATGGTGTGGTAAATAATGAGTTCGTCGTTGAAAGCGTACCAAGCCTCGGGCTGGCGCATGTAGGTGGCCTTTTCGAGTTCGAGCCTTGCTACATAGGCGTGCATGGCCTGTGTGCCATACCTTTGGGCGTCGAGCCGTGCCTGTTTGATGAGCAGAGGTCGGTTGATGGCCGCCTCAAAGCGCTGTTTGTTCACACCGCCCGCAAACACTATGTGGGCACAGCCCGAGGGCACACCTGCGGCACCGGCCAGGGTGACGGCCTCGGTGCGGCCGTGTGGCACAATGTGCGCCAGCCGCCTTCAAGCCGTCGAACATCCAGGTGAAGCGTCCGAGCACATTG
>ERZ1031370.289-NODE-289-length-11369-cov-7.154764_pt1 | contig 11369 bp, 9 predicted proteins | sample MGYA00518176_ERZ1031370 | MGnify/ENA primary metagenome ERZ1031370 (study PRJEB33719, sample SAMN04261143) | wastewater metagenome | biome: rural village; feature: human; material: feces | host: Homo sapiens | place: El Salvador | collected 2013-01-07 ...
CCAACGATATACTTCTGAATCAAGGTTGCGTCAACAACACTGATTTCGCCGTCATGGTTTACATCGCTGTTAAAAAGCTGAGTCTTGCCGAATTTTACAATACCTACAACATATTTCTGAACAGATGTTGCATCTACAACCGTAATGTTTCCGTCTGGATATGCATCACCGCAAGTCAGGCAGTTCACTTTGCCACCAATCGTTGTTTTACACTCTGCGCCGTTTTTAAGTCTGCAATATTTATAAGCCATAAGGCCCGTATCCTCGCCAAGCTGTCTTGAAATATAAAACTCCGCATAGCCGTTCTTATCGGGGACAAAAGATGTTACCGCACCTCCGCTGACAAAATATGCGCCCGAGGTTGCATAGCAAGGTTTGCCGCTGCTGTCTGTACCAAAATCCTCATATGTAAAGTCAAAATTCTTGTATGTGCCATCGCTGAGTTTTCCGGTCATTGTGCCATCATCATTAAAGAGATAAGGAAAATAGTCGGAGAGTTTAATCCTTATCTTAACATATTCTCCGCCTGTTGAATCATAATTGAATTTCATACCCGTATTACCAAAATAACGATTATCCGCTGTTATCATATGGCGAGTAAATTCCTGATTTTTCGGGAGATTTACAAACTTCGGTGCATCAATACAGTCCTTAAACATCACGCTGTACTTTTGATAATCCGTTGATATGAACATTGCCCCGAAATTCTTTGCCGTATTTTCGGTATATCCCGTTGTTGTAACAAAAAGCTGATTGTTTGAGATTTTCTGCGTTGTACCTGTAACTTCAAAGTACTTGCGATCTTCATACTCGCTTACCGCACCTGTCATAAGAACCGAACCGACGGTAAGCACACCGCACATTGCAGTTGCAGTTAATTTTTTGATTATACTTTTCATTGTTTTTCCTCTTTCTATCAGTAGGGGCGCTCATTAGACACCCGTTTTGATTAAATTTTATGTTTTAATGAAAACGGTTGATGTTATGGAAGTTGTGTATGATTTTGTAACATTTATATCATTTAATTTACAATATTATTTGTACCATTATTTTTGTTTAAATCAACCCAACGATATACTTCTGAATCAAGGTTGCGTCAACAACACTGATTTCGCCGTCATTATTTACATCGGACACATATATGCCGAAGTCATCAAGTGCGGCGGCTCCGAGTATATATTTTTGAATCTCGGTAACATCCATAATATTAACCCACCAGTCGCCGTTTGCGTTGCCCATGGTCAGCTTATCAATATAGGTACCTGTTGTACCACCGCCACCGCCCGACGCTGTATCGGTTTCATATCCATAGCTTGTGGCATAGACCGTATCATGTCCTAGCTTGCGGCTGAGGTAAAATTCAACATATCCGTCCTTGTTCGGAGCACAGGCTGTCATAAATCCGCCGCTCTCAATTATGAGATATGAATAATAGGTAACCTTGCCGGAACGCTGAGTTTTGTAGTTGAACTCCCATTTGCCGTTGTAGCTGTCCCTCTTGGTAGTGCCTTTTTCCGAAAAGGTCTTAGGGTCGAGGTCATGGAGCTTTACTCTGACTTTTACATATTTTCCCGAAAGGTCTGTTCTGAACAGATTTCTGTATGACGAACTTCCGCCGCCACCGCCGTTAGTTAAATACGTGACATTGTATTTATCGGTTTTTGAAAAGTTATAAGCTTTTACCTTGTTCACAAGCGGCACAAAATCTATCTTTGTAAGTCCGCCTTTTTCTTTTCTGAATTCCGCATAAACACTGTCGTTGGAATCAAGATTAAATGCAGTTGCCCCAAGCTGACCGTCCGCAAGTGTAAAGGATTTTCCGACATCTGTAACAGCCTTAACCTTTACGGCTGAATTTGCCGTAACAACAGATGTAAGTGCCAGCACACCGCAAAGTGCCGTTGCGGTAATTTTTTTGATAATATTTTTGTTCATTGTTCTCTCCCTATAAATGCAGATTTATGATTTGTCGCTTACAATATATTTTTGAATAAGAGTTGCGTCAACAACATTGACAGCACCGTCCGAATTCACATCACCGTTAAAAAGCTGAAGCTTACTCAATTTATTTTCATTTACAACATACTTTTGAATTGCGGTTGCATCAGATACGGAAACCATCCAGTCGTCGTCTGTATTGCCGCAGATAAAGTTACTCAGCAAAGCACTTGTTACGCCTTCATCACCCAACACACCGTTTTTCAGTACGCTTTCACAGGTTATCATTAACTCTACATCATCACCGATATTTCTTGAAATATAGATTTCCGCATAACCGTTTTTATCGGGTACAAACGAAGTAATCGCTCCGCCGCTGTGTGCATACGCACCCGATGATTCGTACAACAGCATACCTCTGTTGTCCTTTCCGTAATCATAGTAATTATAATCGTAAGTTCTTAACACACCGTTGTTCAGCGGTGCTGTAAAAGTACCGTCAGAATTGAAATACCCATTAAAATCAGACAGTTTCACTTTCACCTTGACATATTTTCCGCCTGTTGTGTCAAATGTATGACAGGCAAAACTATTTCCGAAACCGTAGTTGTATTCATTTGCCATAAATCTTGAAAACTTCTTACCCTTAGGCAGCTGTATATATTTCGGATATTTCTCACAGCTTTTAAACATCAATTTAAATTCGTTTTCATGTTCGTCCTTGAATAAAACGCCGTACAGTCTTGAGGTTTTGCTCGTGTAACCTGTAGTTGTTACGAACAGCTGATTATTATTTATCTGCTGTGTTTCGCCTGTAACCTCAAACCTCTCCTGAGATTTTTCGACACTTTTCGGGGCAGCACTTACAGCAAATGCCGAGCCTGCCGCAAGCACACCGCAAAGTGCCGTTGCGGTGATTTTTTTGATTACATTTTTCATTGTTTTACCCTCCGTATTTGCAGACATTGCCGCAAATTTGTTCATACTTGTTTAAGCTTATCAATATATTATCCTTAAGTCAATAACCGCAAATAAAATTCGGTATATACGGCAATATAAGCATAATTTCAAGGTATTTTTTATTGCAAATGACAGCAAAAAAGGACAGCCGATACACCTTGTTGTGTATCGGCCGTTTCCTCTATTTTATTCCTTCCATAACTATTTGATGAAGTTATGTATTTTCCGATTTGCAGAATGAGCGAAATTATCAAGACTGAGAGAAATACAATCATTCCGACATACACCATATTTTTATAGCTGTACCAAGTTCTTTTAAAAGCCTTTCTTGTACCGCCGCATTATTACGGTCAATTTTTAAGAATTTTCTCAATCAATTGTGCAACACCGTCGTTATTATTTGACGGAATCACGATGTCTGCACGGTCAAGGCACTTTTGACTTGCGTTTTCAACAGCCGCACCAAGTCCCGACTCGGCAATCATGTCGGCATCATTATCGGCATTTCCGCAGGCGCAGACATTTTCCATGCCGATATTCAAAAAGTCACACAAACGCAGGAGTGCCTTCGCCTTTGATGCCTCTGCCGACATAATCTCAACAAAATGGTCGGTTGAAGTCGTAATTTCAACGCTGCTGCAAGCCTTTTCGATACTGCTCCACAGCCTGTTGCGAAGTTTTTCGTCCGTACTTATAATGCTGATTAGGTCAAGCTCATTTCTGTGCCTGCTCAAAAAGCTTCTCATATCGACAATTTTGCCGTGGCATGAACGGGTGTACTCAAAATATTCAGGCTCACAGCCGTAGTCAAGCGGTCTATGCACATATCTGACATCGGCATATGTAAATCCGTCAATAAATCCCTCAAGAATAACATCGTCATTACGCACGGCGCCGAGAATTTTCAACACATCATCGGGTAAAATCAGAGAACGGTGAACCGTTTTACCGCACTTGCTTATTACAGCGCCGTTCGAGGTAATCGCATAGTCCAGACCGACAATGTTCATAACGCTGTCGGGCATCATAACGAACGGTCTGCCGCTTGCCGCAACAACGGTTATTCCGCTTTTGATCGCAGATTCAATGGCAGTTTGCGTTCGTTTGCTCAAGGTGTCGCTGTCGGCAAGAGTTGTGCCGTCAAGGTCAAGTGCAATCAGCTTTATATCATTCATCTTATCCATACAAATCCCTCTGTCAGATTTTCTTCGGGCAAAATCCGTTCATACAGCATTCTTCACATTTTGCCTTTCTTGCGGTGCAGACTGCTCTGCCGTGCAGAACAAGTCGGTGACAAAAATCATTGCTTTCATCAGGCGGCAAAAGCTCCCTCAATGCAAATTCAATCTTTTTCTGATCCTTTAAATCGTGAAGTCCGAGCCTTTTTGTAATGCGTATGCAATGTGTATCAACCACAACCGCAGGCTGACCGAAAATGTCACCGCACACAAGATTTGCGGTTTTTCTGCCGATTCCGGGGAGTTTTGTCAAATCGTCAATATTATCGGGAACGACACCGCCAAAATCGTCACAAAGCATTCTTGCCATTTCAACAATATCTTTTGATTTGGTCTTATAAAGTCCGCAGCTTTTTATATACTCAGCAACTTCTTCGGGAGTTGAGTCGGCAAAATCCTGAGCCGTTTTGAACCTGTCAAACAACGAAGGAGTGACCATATTAACCCTTGCATCCGTGCATTGAGCGGCAAGCCTTGTTGCAATGAGCAGCTGCAACGGATCTGTGTAGACAAGCGAACATATTGCGTCGGGATATTCTTTTTTCAAGGCATGAACAGCGTTCACGGCAATTTCTTTTTTAGTCATAAATTCACCCCGTAATTTTAAAAAATGCAAAAATGCGATTAAATACTGTTTTCTTCAGTATAACACAAAAACTCTGCTATTGCAATCAGGATAAAAAACTGGTACAATAGACACATAAAAGTTAGAAATTTGTTTCGGAGGACAAAAAATGTACAATAATTACATTTTTGACTTATACGGCACTCTTATCGACATTAATACAGATGAATGGAACGATGATTTGTGGAAGAAAATTGCCATTCTCTATGCCTACAAGGGTGCACACTACACCTATGACGAACTTAACGAGGAGTATGACAGACTTGTTCAGGCTGAAAAAAAGGCTGTTCTCAAGAAGTCTCCCGATACAAAAGTTGTTGACATTAAAATTGAAAAGGTTTTCCGTAAGCTTTTCTCACAGAAAGGCGTTAAGGTTACAAAAGCCGAGGTACTTTTTATTGCCGAAGCATTCCGTTGCTACTCAACAAAGTACATCAAGCTTTATGACGGTGTACTTGATCTTCTCGACACTCTCAAGGCAAAAGGCAAAAAGATTTATCTTCTCTCAAACGCACAGCGTTCATTCACAGAAAATGAGCTGAATATGTTTGATCTGACAAAATATTTTGACGGCATTTGCATCAGCTCTGACGAAGAATGTTCTAAGCCTGACGAAAAATATTTCAAAACACTTTTTGACCGTTACGGACTTGAAAAGAGCGAGTCAATTATGATTGGCAACGACTATATCAGCGATATCGGCGGTGCGGCTGATTTCGGTATCGACAGCCTGTACATTCACCAGAGCATTTCCCCCGAGATTGACGGCGAACTCCGCAGTACATATAAGGTTATGGACGGCGATGTGTTCAAAATCAAGAAACTTATTGTGAAGTAATAAAAGAATTCAACTGCACCTGATTTTACGGGTGCAGTTTTTAGCATACATAGTGTATATTTTATCTGTAGTTATGCACACTATAACAAAGGAAGTGTGCAGATGAAACGCAAAGTACCCGATTACAAAAAGATTTTAACACCAAGTGATTTAGAGCTTAACACCTGTTCAAATCAGGATTGTACAGGACTTATCCCCACCGCAGTAAAAAATCCCGCTGAGGCTGATTCCTACGAAGAACTCTACCCATATATAACCGTTGTGTCGCCGACTTTACAAGATAATCCGAATAAAATTAACGCCGACACCAAAAAAAGAAACCGATTATAAAATACAAAAAGCAGAGTATATTAACCTACAATCCCATAAATCTGAATTAACGAAAAACGGGAATTAAGTTAAATATACTCTGCTTTAATTTCACGAAAAAGTTACTAAATGAAATTTTCTGAACAAGCTAACCATAAAATATAATCAACTTCAGCGGGGCGTTTTCTGATAAGCTCTGCTGTTTCTGAAATAATGTCAAACACCTCGTAATCGGGAACTTCTTTTTTTTCGGAAAATCCCAATCCGTTACAACCCAAAACGTTCTTCATATAGGTATTAGGATTTGCTATATCATAGCCTACATTTCTGAGATATTCGGCAACAAGCGAAACTGCCATTTGAGTCATCTTATCTTCACTTTTACCGTCAGCAAGATTACTAACAAGGCTTTTGAGGGAAGTATCCTTTTCAACAAATGTATTGTAGTAATTATCAATACTGCCGTACTCTTTTTCAAACTTAAGCAATTTCGGTATATTATCAAATACCAAAGCATTCATCTGAGCTCCGACAGATTTATTTCCAAGGGTAAAACCCATGATATTATTAGCCAAATCGTCAGGATTACAGCTAAGAATATAGTCAGGATTGTAGCCGTGGAAAATTTTATCAACTGCTGTTATTTCGCCTGTATCAATATTAAAATATTTCATGAATTTACTCCATCTGCCGCCGTTGCTGAGCATTGAGTAAACCATGGCCTTTATGTGCTGTTCGGTAGTAAAATGTTTGCCCTTTTCTCTGTTAACAATCTGATGTTTGATATATGTATTTTCCCAAAACATTATTTTGCAGTCATCACCGTACTTTTCTTTCATAGCCGTACGAGTAAGGCTGTCAATTGCATTTATGGCAAAACTCATAACATTTTTTGAATCGAAATTCATAACTCTCACCCTTTTATTCTTTTACATAATCCCATGTAGCAAAAGAATATTTATAATTTAATTCATTTGCTGCTTCTTTCGGATTACTGAGTTTGTCTTTGCTTATATTCATTGATCCTTTGGTGCTGTCAGGAAAACTTGCGTTTCCTATATAGTTTATTTTCCATCCTGTCGGATCTTCAAAATAGACATACTCCCAATGACCAACATTTGCATAATTTCCATTCGATGCACATCCTATATATTTTACACTTTTAGGGATGTTAATTGTTTTTATGTATTCACATGAACAAAACGCAAATCTTCCAAGACTTTCAAAACCATCGGGCAAAACAATACTTTCAATGCTATGACATCCTTCGAATGCACCGTTACCGATACTTTTCAGTGATTTTGATAAATCAAAAGTTCTAAGAGAGCTACATCCCCAAAAAGCATTTTCTCCTATGCTGGTTACACCGTCTCCCATATTAAGATAAGTTAAATCAGTTCCCAAAAAAGCACGACTTCCTATTTGGGTTACGGTATTTGGAATTGTGACATACTTTAAATATTTACATTTGTAAAATGCCTTTTCTGCTATAACAGTTACCTTTCTGCCGTCATATGTACTTGGAATAACAATTTTTTCAACACGATTCTGATAATCGGATTTAACAGATACACTTAAAGTTCCGTCATCAAGAGCAGTGAATGTAAGCATAGATGTATAGTCAGTTACATCTCCGCCAATACTTCCTAAATTATCACTTGTACCGTCAGTATAGGTGATAACAAGTTCACCGTTGACAAGTTCTGTTTTTGCAATACCTCTGCCGTCTTTACCGTCTGCACCCTTATCGCCTTTTTCACCTTTTTCACCTTTTTCGCCCTTGTCGCCTTTTTCGCCTTTGATATTGCCAAGGTTGCATACGGTGTTATCAGTCAGAAGAATACTGAGATTTCCGTCTGACGAAAGGGTAACTGTTTTAATCCCGATACCGTCCTTGCCGTCTGTTCCGTTATTACCGTTAGAACCTACAACTACACCGAGATTTTCTTCGTTGCCGTTTGTGTATGTAAGTATCAGCTCTCCGTTTGAGTTGATTTCTGACTTTGTTATGCCAATTCCGTCTGCACCCTTAATATTGCCAAGATTAAGTACAGTTCCGTTTGAAAGTTCAACACTTAATGCACCCTCCGAAGATACAGTTACGTTTACAATACCTGTACCGTCTTTGCCGTCAACACCGTTTTTACCGTCAGTGCCGTCTTTTCCTGCAACTTTTCCAAGATTGGTAGATTGACCGTTTGTATATGTCAGTACAAGTTCACCGTCTGAATTAACCTCCGACTTTGTAATGCCAATGCCGTCTGCACCCTTAATATTGCCAAGATTAAGTACAGTTCCGTTTGTAAGTTCAACACTTAATGCACCCTCCGAAGATACAGTTACATTTACAATACCTGTACCGTCTTTGCCGTCAACACCGTTTTTACCGTCAGTGCCGTCTTTTCCTGCAACTTTTCCAAGATTGGTAGATTGACCGTTTGTATATGTCAGTACAAGTTCACCGTCTGAATTAACCTCCGACTTTGTAATGCCAATGCCGTCTGCACCTTTGATATTACCTAATTCAAGATTTGTACCGTTTGTAAGTTCAACAGTGAGTACACCCGCATCGGATACAGAAACATTTGATATGCCTACACCGTCTTTACCGTCAGTACCGTTTGCACCGTCTTTGCCGTCCTGACCGTCCTTGCCGACAATACAGCCGAGATTGATATTTGATAAATCGGAGAAAGTAAGTTCCAGTTCGCCGTTTGAATTTATAACTACATCAGAAATGCCAATGCCGTCTTTACCGTCCTGACCATCGGCACCATTGGCACCGTCCTTGCCATCTTTACCGTTTATACCGTCAGCACCGTTTTTACCGTCTTTACCGATTACAACACCGAGATTTGTAGATGTCCCGTCTGAATAAGTTACTACTAATTCTCCGTCGGCATTGATTTCAGATTTTGCAACACCAATACCGTCCTTGCCGTTAGTACCGTCTTTACCATTCTTACCGTCAGTTCCGTTTGTACCGTCTTTGCCGTTCTTACCGTCAGCACCTACTACCGTACCGAGATTTGCAGATGTTCCATCTGAATACTGAATAACAAGTTCCCCAACGGAATTTATTGTTGTTTTAGTAATTCCGATACCGTCCTTACCGTCAGAACCATTAGTACCGTCTTTACCGTTGGTACCATCGGCACCCTTAATATTTCCGAGGTTTAATTTTGCACCGCTTGTCAGCATGATTTCGAGTTCGTTATCTGAGTTAATTATTATATTCTGAATACCGACTCCGTCATGACCGTCAGCACCGTTAATGCCGTCTTTGCCGTTCTTACCGTCAAGACCGTTTATACCATTTGTGCCGTCCTTGCCGTCAGCTCCGTTTTTACCGTCTTTACCGTTTGCGCCCACTACAACACCGAGATTGGAAACAGTGTTATCAGAATAGGTCAAAACAAGTTCACCCTTTGAGTTAATTTCGGATTTAATAACACTGATACCGTCAATACCGTTAGCACCGTCTTTACCGTCAGTACCGTTGATTCCGTCCTTTCCGTTCTTGCCGTCAAGTCCGTTTGCTCCTATTACATTTCCAAGATTTGAACGCTGTCCGTTAGAGTAGGAAAGCACAAGTTCGCCGTTTGAATTGATTTCTGCATTAGATACACTAATACCGTCCTTGCCGTTTGTACCGTTAGAACCGTCTTTGCCGTTTGCACCTACCACAATACCGAGGTTAGCAACTGCATTGTCAGAGAAAGTTAAAACTAATTCGCCCTTAGAGTTAATTTCTGACTTTACAATACTGATACCGTCAATACCATTAGCACCGTCTTTACCGTCAACACCGTTTGTACCGTCTTTTCCGTTCTTACCGTCAAGCCCGTTAGTGCCGTCTTTGCCGTTTGCACCGACAACCACACCAAGATTAGAACTCTGTCCGTTTGAATATGTTAAAACCAATTCACCGTCAGAATTTATTTCAGAATTTGTTATGCTGACGCCGTCAGCTCCGTTCATTCCGACAACCTTGTCAAGATTAACGGTCTTTCCGTCTGAAAAGTTAAGAACAAGCTGACCGTCAGAATTGATACTTGCATTAGAAATTCCTATACCGTCATTACCGTTTGCACCGTCTTTGCCGTTTTGACCGTTTATACCGTTCTTTCCGTTCGCACCGTCTTTGCCGTTTTGACCGTTTATACCGTTCTTTCCGTTCGCACCATCTTTACCATTAGTTCCGTCAGTACCGTTTTTGCCGTCAATGCCATTCTTACCGTTTGCACCGTTGGTTCCGTTTTTACCGTTAATGCCGTTTGCACCGTTGACACCGTTTGAGCCATTTTTGCCGTCAGAACCGTTTTTACCGTCAGAGCCTACCGCTTTGCCGAGGTTTAAAACAGAATTGTCGGACAGGGTTATAAGTAATTCGCCGTTTGATGAGAAAGAAGCTGTCTTGATGCTTGCACCATCCTGTTTTGATGCAGTCTCAAGTGCAGATGCCCATTCTTTTTCAGTACCCGAATAGCCGTTATCCACCGCAATATCATAGGCAGATTTGCCTGAAAGAGAATCAAGCCATTCCTGCACAGTGCCTTCGTAGCCGTATTTCACAGCAAGCTCGTAAGCAGAAAGTCCGTTTTCAACTTTTTGATTTCCTTTATAAATAGTTACTCCAATCATACCGAGCATCAGTAACAAGATTAGACATACACATAAAATCTTGTAAAATTTACCGTCTTTTTTCTCTGATTTTTGAGTATTAACAGTATTTTGCTCCATAGTTCTACCCCCAATTAAAATACAATAATGTTTTTACTTCATTTTACGACGGCATTCTCGTTTTGTCAACTAGTATTTAGTATTTTTAACCATTATTGCGTATCTTCCATTAAAATAATTATGGGTGATTACTATGAAATTCAGCGAAAAATTACGCTTGCTTATAGATGAGTTTGACATTACACAAAAGCAATTTGCAAATGACCTTAATATTGCCCCGTCAACAATAGGTGGATATGTACAAGGTGTAAGCGAGCCTGATTTTGAAACCTTAAAAAGAATAGCCTTATATTTTAATGTGTCGGCAGACTATCTTTTGGGCATACAGGAAAACAAAACAAATAGTCTTGCGGAAGTAGAGTTACTTCGTGTATTCCGCTCAATGACAAATGAACAGCAACAATTGTTCATTGAACAAGGCAAAGTATTTACTAAAGCAAATAATAAACTAAAGGCAAGAAAAATGACAAAATCATCTTAATTGATTTTCGGAAGTAAATTGAAAGTAACAGAAAAACAAAAACAGCGAAAGCAAAGAGAAAATCTCTGCTTTCGCTGTTTTAATATACAAAATATATTGATAAAAGGCAACAAAAAAGCACCACATTATGTGGTGCTGAAAGTTCAAATGAACCACCGATTACTCGGTGTATATAAAAGGGTAAACACCCTGAAAACTGAATAAAGGAAGAGGATTAAGGAGATATTAGTTAAATTC
>ERZ1031370.296-NODE-296-length-11311-cov-6.816809_pt1 | contig 11311 bp, 8 predicted proteins | sample MGYA00518176_ERZ1031370 | MGnify/ENA primary metagenome ERZ1031370 (study PRJEB33719, sample SAMN04261143) | wastewater metagenome | biome: rural village; feature: human; material: feces | host: Homo sapiens | place: El Salvador | collected 2013-01-07 ...
AAGTATATCGTTGGGTTGATTTAAACAAAAATAATGGTACAAATAATATTGTAATTTAAATGATATAAATGTTACAAAGTAACTGCAATTCTGTATCTCATTTATACAGTTTATTTTTATCATAAATTTTCTGTCATTACTTGGCGGGCGTCCAATGAACGCCCCTACGGGATTGTGCGAAAAATTGCAATGCTACGCTCGGGCATGATATGTTTTTTTATATTACAAACTATCTACACGAATCGGGAACGGCGGCTCGCCGTGTGGGAGAATACGGTTCTCCCCTACAAATAAACAGCAATTTTTATATAAAATAAACAGTCGGGAAGACAATGCTTTGCATTTCGCAAATTGTCTTCCCGACTTTAATTTTACATTTTTAGTTATAGAGTTCTGCTCGGGCATTTTATTTTCGCCCTTATAAATACTATCTGCACGAACCGGGAACGGCGGCTCGCCGTTAGTGTCTGTATTCGTTGAGAATATCGTCAATTTCGCTCTCGCTTGAGTCCTGCTTTCTGTCAATGCCGGAAAGGTACTTATCGTAGTCAAAGTCATCGGTATCGTCTTTGACTGTTCTCTGCGGTGCGGGAGCAGGTCTGCGTGCAGGCTTTGACGGTCTGCGTTCCTGTCTGTGGGGATTTTTTTCGGTTTTTCTGCTTGATTTTGTCATAGTTTCAAGCTCTTGCTTCTCACGGCGTCTTGCTTCAAGAAGCATTTCTTCTGTTTCCTGTTGTTCAGCCTTTTCTTTCTGACGGCGTTTGTCGCCGAAGGCAAGATCACCGAGAAAAAGACCGAAGATACCTGAAACAAGGTAAACAACAAGAAGAATAAGATTAGTTGAAAGTGTGCCTGAAGAAAATCCGCCGTTGTAAATCAACATACTCGGCAGATAGATGATAGGCGCGATGAGCGCAAAGAGAAAGTCAAGACCATACTTTGAGCAATAATGGGCGGCACAGCCGATTGCTGTAAGCGGAAATATACAATCATAAGCAACAGGTGAGAATTTCTGCATTGCTGCAGGAATGAAAATAAGCGGCAAAAGCATATAAACAACGAAAACTATTACCGCATAGGGAACATATTTTTTTATCATATCTGACATAATGGGCAAACTCCTATCATTTGTTTTTATTACAGTACCAATTATACATTGATAGCGCGCAAAATGCAAGGAATATTAAATAATGCGATTAAAAAGCTGATTGTAATGTGTCTGTAAAATATTTGAAAAGTGCATTTTTAATGTGTAAATCCGTTGACATAGCACACAAAAAAGAATAAAATAAATATATATGGGCTTTGCCCGAATTTTATGCGAATGAGGTGAAAACTTAATGGACGCAGACGGTAATAAAGGCGCTGTACCCGGGCGAAGTTGCAACAGAATGTGCGCTTGTGCGTTCATTTTGTTTTATTGATTTTGCTTTGTATTTTTATTTTGATTTGAATTGATTTAATTTAATACTTAGGGTGACACCGTCTTTACTTCCAATTGAATTAAAAAGGAGGAAAAGATGATGGAACAGGTTAATGTAACCCTTACCGAAACTATCAAGGTGCTGCTTGATGACAAAAAGTTCAGTACCTTGCGTGATATTCTGGTTACGATGAAACCGTATGATATTGCGGCGGTTTTTGAAAACCTACAGGATGAAAAAATGCCGATTCTGTTTCGTATTCTGCCAAAAGAACTTGCGGCGGAAACCTTTGTCGAAATGGATGACGAAACTCAGGAATTCCTTATCCACGGCTTCAGCGACAGCGAACTGAAAGAGGTTGTCGATGAGTTATTTGTCGATGACGCCGTTGACCTTATTGAGGAAATGCCTGCCAATGTTGTAAAGCGTATTTTAAGACAGGCCGACAAGGATATGAGAAAGCAGATTAACGAGCTTTTGAAATATCCCGAGGACAGCGCAGGCTCGATTATGACAACCGAGTTTATTGTGCTTCGTCCCGATATGACGGCTGAAATGGCTATCAAAAGAATCAGAAGAACGGGTGTTGACAAGGAAACAATCTACACCTGCTATGTGACCGATGCCAACAACAAGCTTATCGGTATTACCACCGTAAAAGACCTTTTGCTTGCTGAGGATGACGAGCTTGTAAAGTCGATTATGGAGGAAAATGTTATTTCGGTAACTACTCTTGCCGATCAGGAGCAGGTTGCCCAGATGTTCTCAAACTATAATTTTCTTGCACTTCCCGTTGTTGATAACGAAAACCGACTTGTCGGTATCGTAACAATTGACGATGCTATTGATGTCATTCAGGAAGAGGCTACCGAGGATATTGAAAAGATGGCAGCCGTATTGCCGTCTGACAAACCGTATATGAAAACAAGCGTTTTCGGTCTGTACAAAAAGAGAGCGCCGTGGCTGCTCATACTTATGCTTTCGGCAACCTTTACAAGTGCGATTATCTCATCATTTGAGGCTGTGCTTGCAAATGTGCTGATTCTCTCATCGTTTATCCCGATGATTACGGGTTCGGGCGGTAACGCAGGTTCTCAGTCGTCGGTTTCCGTAATCCGTGCGTTGTCGCTCGGCGAAATTCAGTTCAAAAGCATTTTTCTTGTGTTGTGGAAAGAATTCAGGGTGTCAATCCTCTGCGGTATTACGCTTGCGGCGGCAAACTTTGTAAAGCTGCTTTTGTTTGACCTCCACGGTCAGGAAAACGCGTTTATGATTGCCCTTGTAATTTCGCTTACGCTTGTCGGCACAATTATTATGGCAAAGCTTGTCGGCAGCAGCTTGCCTCTTTTGGCAAGCAAGGTCGGCTTTGACCCTGCCGTTATGGCGAATCCGCTTATTTCAACAGTCTGTGACTCGCTTTCGCTGCTTATCTATTTTGGCGTTGCAAAGCTGATTTTACATCTGTGATTTTTTTAAATTGAAAGTTGAAAATGGAAAATTGAAAATTGTGGTCGGGAAGACAGTTTGCAAAATGCAAAACATTGTTTCCCGACCGTTTTTATATATATAGAAGTTGCGTTTAAATGTAGTGGTCAGTTACAACTAAAACTTTACTTTTCGATATTGGTTGAGAATTGCATTTACAAGAATTTTTCTATATATTATGTTCGTGAAAAATTTGTAAACCATAAAGTTTTAGATTTGCCACTGTACTACAATTTTTCACTTTTAATTTTCAATTAGCATAAAGGGCAGTCACATTGTCGTGACTGCCCTCTTGCTTTTGGTGATATTCTTATTAAAATTACTTATCTTCCTGAAGTGTGATTTCAACCTCACCGTTGCCCGATGATGAGCTGTAATATTTAACCTTGATTTTGTCCCCCGGCTTGTGGGTTTCAAGAATCGCATAAACATCTGCAAAGCTTGTAATTGTTTCGCCGTCAACCTCTGTGATGATATCGCCTTCTTCAAGGCTTGTGCCGTCACACGGACCGCCCGAAACAATGCTTTGAACATAAATGCCCTGCGGAATGTTGTAATTTGATGCCTGCTCCGATGTTACCGCAATGCCCGAAATGCCGATTTTTACTCTGCCTTCGACATAGCCGTTCTTTACAAGTGTGTCAACAATGTTTTTTACTGTCTGTGACGGAATTGCAAAGCCCATGCCCTCGTATGTTTCGGAAACAATCTTTGAGGTTGTAATTCCGACAACCTGACCGTAGTAGTTTACAAGCGGACCGCCCGAGTTGCCGGGATTGATTGCGGCATCTGTCTGAATGTACTTTGTGAGGCTTGATGTTGAAAGCTTTCTGTCAAGCGCCGAAATAACGCCCTTTGTTGTAGTGTTCTGGTAATCAAGACCGCCGGGGTTGCCGACCACGATAATGTCCTGACCGACTTCAAGCTGTGACGAATCACCGAATGTTGCAGGAGTAAGTCCCTTTGCATCGTCCATTTTGAGAACTGCAATGTCGGTTCTTGAATCGTAGCCAACAACACCTGCCTTGTATACCTTGCCGTCAGATGTTACAACTCTGATTGCATAGGCTGTTTTGCTGTTGCCGATTACATGAGCGTTTGTAATAACATAGCCGTCCTGTGAGAAGATAATTCCGCTTCCCTGTGAAGATGCGGTTGTTGTGTCAGCCTGATCGGGAACATCGTCCGAGTAACAAAGAATGCCGACCACCGAGTCCGAAACCTCTTCGGTGGCCTTTGCGGCTGTGTAACTGCCGTTTGTTTTTGCGTCCTTTGGATTGCTTTCAAGCTTCATACCCGAATAGCTTTTGTTAGTTTTGTCGCTGTAGTCCGATTCATCGTGAGTTTTGCCCTGTGATGAGGTGTTAGGAAGGGTTTCAAACGGTGTTGTGCTGTCTTCGTTCGGAAGTCTGATCGAATTGCCCGAATCGCTTCGGTCGTTGTTTGAATCTTCTTTTATGCCAACCGAAAATCCGTATACCATCATACCGATAAAACCGATTGCAAGAAGCGAACAGAGAACGATAATCAATGCAACTATTCCGCCGTTTGTTTTCTTTTGTGGGTACTGTGCGTACATCTGCGGATTGTACTGCGAATTATATTGATTATATGTACCGTTGTTGCCGTAAGGCGGCTGTCCGTACATATTTTGCTGATATGGCGGTACATTGTATCCTGTGTTGTTTTGATACTGTCCGTACTGCTGACTGTTCTGATTATACTGCGGATTCTGTCCGCTGTAGGGATACTGACCGTAACCGTACTGCCACGGCTGAGTAGAGGGATTTTGATTCTGCGGCGGAACATTTTCGTTCTGATTTGCATTGCCGGACATATTCGGTGTGTTGTTGCCGAAAGCATTACTATTGTACTGTGTGCTGCTTTGAGGCGGAACATTTTGAACCTGCTCCGTATGTGTTTCGGGTTCGGAAACGGGACTTGTCTGTTCCGTGTTCATACTATTGTTTTGTACGGGCTTTTCGGTGAACGGCTTCTGCGGTTCAAACCCTCCCATATTGTTGTTGTCAAAATTGTCCATAAAAGTTACTCCTACATTTATTTGTTGCCGTGGGGTACAAACTGCGTTTGTCCTTAAGTAATGAAACAAAATTTTTCGCAAGCAAATTGCCGAAATTAACAAATATTTCGTAGGGGCGGATATCATCCGCCAGTCACTATATCGGTTGTTTTGTTATATTTATAAAACCTTGTTTGCAATAAAATATCTGTCATTACTTGCGGTCGCAAGGCTACCCCTACGGGATAGTTTACAAAAAATATTATCATACAACGCTTGACCAAAATCAAGTATTGTAATTTACAGTTATATTATACCTTTTCATAAAATGAAAATCAACCTTGTTGTGTTACGGAAGTGTGAGTTTATTTTGAAAGTTTAGTGATAATTGACTAAAACAGGACAAAATGAAGAATTTTTCGACTAATTGTTAAAATTTTCACTAAATCTTCTTTTTAGGTCTTTATATTTTCAAAAATATATTGTATAATAAACTTAAATCGGCAGGTGGGGACGCTTGTCTGCTGAAATTTTTTAAAAAAGGAAGATTAAAATGCCATTAGTAAACGCTAAAGAAATGCTTACAAAAGCAAAGGCAGGCCACTATGCAGTAGGTCAGTTCAACATCAACAACCTTGAATGGACAAAATCAATTCTTTTAACAGCACAGGAACTCAACTCACCTGTTATCCTCGGTGTATCTGAGGGTGCCGGTAAATATATGTGCGGCTACAAAACAGTCGTTGGTATGGTAAACGGTATGCTCGAGGAACTCAACATCACAGTTCCTGTTGCTCTCCACCTTGACCACGGTTCATACGAAGGCGCTAAGAAGTGCATCGAAGCCGGTTTCAGCTCAATCATGTTCGACGGTTCACACTATCCGATCGAAGAAAACATTGAAAAAACAAAGGAACTCGTTGCAACTTGTAACAAGCTCGGTCTTTCACTTGAGGCTGAGGTTGGTGCAATCGGCGGCGAGGAAGACGGCGTAATCGGTATGGGCGAATGCGCAGATCCTAAGGAATGCAAAATGGTTGCAGACCTCGGCGTAACAATGCTCGCAGCAGGTATCGGTAACATTCACGGTAAGTATCCTGCAAACTGGAAGGGTCTCAGCTTTGAAACTCTTGACGCTATCCAGCAGCTTACAGGCGAGATGCCGCTCGTTCTCCACGGCGGTACAGGTATCCCTTCCGACATGATCAAGAAGGCTATCTCACTCGGCGTTTCAAAGATCAATGTTAACACAGAGTGCCAGCTTGCATTTGCAGCAGCTACAAGAAAGTACATTGAAGAGGGCAAGGATCTCGAAGGAAAGGGCTTCGATCCAAGAAAGCTCCTCGCTCCCGGTGCAGAGGCTATCAAGGCTACTGTTAAGGAAAAGATGGAACTCTTCGGTTCGGTTAACAAGGCTTAATTGTAAGCACGCAAACTTAATCTTTACAAAAATTTCAGGGACAGCAAAACGCTGTCCCTGTTTTTATGTTATGTTCGGTTAACTCGGTTGCATTATAAGATGGTTGTAAAGTCAATTGTTACATCAAAACGGATTGTAATTGTCACTTTAAAATATAAATCGGGTTGACAAATGCGATAATCGGTACTATAATAATTGTCAACCGATAAAATAATTTGGTTGACAATCTGCAAAACAAAAAAGCGGTTTTGCAAAGGAGAGGTAATTTTATGACAGAAGTAAAAACAAACAGTAAATCAAAAAGTAATGTATTAAGCCTTGTGTATATGGCGATGTTCGTCGCAATCATCACAGTGTGCGCACAGATTCAGATTCCGATGACAGTTCCGTTCACACTTCAGACTCTCGGCATCTTTATGGCGGCGGCTATGCTCGGCTGGAAAAGAGGACTCATCAGCGTTGCGGTTTATGTTCTCCTCGGTGCAATCGGTGTTCCGGTGTTTGCAGGATTCTCAGGCGGAATCGGCGTTCTCGGCGGTCCGACAGGCGGTTATATCATCGGTTTCCTCTTTACGGCGCTTATCGTTGGACTTATGACTGATTTTCTCGGCAGAAAGCTTTGGGTGCTTGCGGTTTCAATGGTTGCAGGCCTTGCAGTATGCTACCTTTTCGGTACAATCTGGTTTATGATTGCAATGCATACAGATTTTGTTGCCGCACTTCTCACCTGCGTTGTTCCGTTCCTTCTTGCAGATGCTGCAAAGATTGTTGTTGCAACAGTTTTGGTGAATCGTCTTGACAAAATCGTTAAGCTTTAAGTTCAGACCGCATCACAGCCTTTGTGTGCAGTTTTTTGAAGGCAAGGGTTACAGTGATGAATTTGTCTGCGGAATGGCAAAAATAGTGTCGGTTCTTGAAAATAACAACGCAAACCTTACACTTACGGGCGGTTGTGACGAAATTTGTTCATCGTGTCCGAACCGTGACAACGGCAGCTGCGATGTTACGGGCAAGGCGTCATGCTATGACAAAAGATGTCTTGATTTACTCGGAATGAAAATCGGTGATACTGCCGATTGGAAAGAGCTTTCGAGAATTGCAAGAGAAAATATAATTTTAAAAGACAGGCTTTCGCAGGTGTGCGGCGACTGCAAATGGTCGCATATATGCCGTGATAAAGCCGATAAAATGAAAAGTCTTCATTAATCCTCATAGATATATCATGATAAAAGACCTCACGAATTTCGTGAGGCCTTTTGTTTACGGCGAGCCGCCGTTCCCTGTTTGTGCAGACAGTTTGTATATTTTAAAACATATTTTGCCCGAGCAAATATTTGTAATTGTCTTTGCAATTTGTGTTGTAGGGGCGTTCATTGGACGCCCGCAAGCAATGGCAGAAATATTGTGATAGAAATAAATTATATGAATGAAACAGAGTTATCAAAATAACGCAGCGGCGAACCGTGTTCGCCGCTACATTAGAATACACGATTTCTATCACATCAAAACATATATGTTTAAACAAAACCATTCATCAAGCGGGCGTCCGATGAACGCCCCTACAGTTTGGTTTGTACAAACTATCTTCACGAATTGGCTGTCGAGGCACTCGGCTACAAAGTTATTTCACTTATAATATAGATAGTAACGCTCGGGTATTTTTAGTCTTCTATTGTACAAACTGTCTTCACGAATTGGCTGCCGAGGCACTCGGCTATTGACTTTTGGAGGAAATTGGATTATTATTTAAACTGTATAACTTTAAGTATGCTTATTTTTAGGACAGATGATTTGTGAAGGAGTTGAAAAAAGTGCCGGATCTTTCGATAATTTTCGATATGGGTGTTGTTGCACTGCGTTTTCTTATGCCTGTTTATGCAATAATAATTGTGTACCAGTGCTTTGCCGCAATGCGCCGCCGCCGCCGTCCCGAAACTCCTTTGATTTCACTTTTGAACCCTGCAACGGGCGAGATGCTCCCCGTGCTTTTCTGGGAAAATTCAATCGGCAGAAGTAAAAGCAGTGATGTAACCGTTGATGACCCGACGGTTTCAAGAAATCATTGTGTACTCCTTCGCCGTAAAGACGGTTGGTATGTAAATGATACCGATTCAAAGAGCGGCACGATGCTCAACGGCAAAAGAACAAGAGGCAGGGCAAAGGTGCTTATTGACGATACAATAACAATAGGCAGTACAAGCCTTATAGTAAAAAGAGGCGAGGAGTTCCAACAGCCGTTGCAGTCGAGCTGGTTTTTCTCAAAGGTCAGCGATAAGCCTGCAATGAAATCGTGGAAGCTTATGCTCCTTATTACATTTTTCCACTTCTTTATGTGCGTTCAGGCTATGTTCTGGAATGACGGCACAAATACAATGGCTCCGCTCGTGCTGTTCGGCGCTCTTGCGGCTGTTGAATGGGGATTCTTCTTTATCTCCTATTTTGTAATCCGCAGAGTAAATTTCGAGCTTGAATCGCTTGCCCTGTTTTTGACGGGCATAGGCGTAATGATGCTTATCAGGCAGTCGGAACGCTCGGCTTATGTTCAGCTTGTTGCCGCCGCAATAGGTATGATTTTCTTCTGCATAATCATCAAGCTGATTGAAGATCCCGACAAGGTAAATAAACTCAGACTTCCGGCAATGATTTGTGCGGTCGGTCTTTTGGGCGTAACAATTGTATTCGGTAAGATTACAAACGGCGCCGCCAACTGGATTTATATCGGCTCGTTTTCATTTCAGCCGTCAGAGCTTGCAAAGATTATTTTCATCTTTATCGGTGCAAGTTCTCTTGATGTATTGATGACAAAGAAGAATTTGCTTGAGTACATTATCTTCTCGGCAGTCTGCGTCGGTCTTTTGGCTCTTATGGGTGACTTCGGTACTGCGCTCATCTTCTTTGTAACATTTTTGCTCACAGCGTTTATGCGTTCGGGCGATTTCAAGACGATTATTCTTGCTGTTGCCGCCGCAATTTTCGGCGTAACCTTTGTCCTCAAGTTTAAACCGTATGTTGCCGACCGTTTTTCGGGCTGGCGTCATGTGTGGGAACATACTCAGGACAACCTCGGTTATCAGCAGGCAAGAGTTCTCACATATATGGCAAGCGGCGGACTTTTCGGCGTAGGTATCGGCAACGGTTTTTTAAAGCAGGTTGCCGCATCCGAAAGTGACCTTGTTTTCGGACTTGTTTCGGAAGAAATGGGAGTTATCGTTGCGTTCACACTTGCCGTGGCAGTAGGTGCAATGTTTATTTATGCAAGGGCAATTACAACCCGAAGCAGAAGTACCTTTTATTCAATTTCAGCGTGCTGTGCGGCAGGATTGTTTGTTGTTCAGCTTTCTCTCAATGTTTTCGGTGCAACCGATGTCCTTCCGCTCACAGGCGTAACATTTCCGTTTGTGTCTGCCGGCGGTTCAAGTATTATGTCTTGTTGGGGACTTGTTGCATTCATTAAAGCCGCAGACGAGAGAACTTATTCGGTAAAAAGATAAGTTTAGTAAATTGAAAATGAAAAATTGAAAATGGAAAATTGTTGTCGAGAGGAAAAACAGCAAAATAAAATGCTCTATCTCCCGACCGTATTCATAGTGCTTTGCAAGCAAAGCCGCATTTTCTTTAATTTTTCGATTGTTCACTTGATACACAGGGTGGTGTAAGGTTTGAAAAAAATACTTCGCAGAAGTACACTTATATATATAGTTGCGCTTGCGTTTATCGGCGGACTCGGCTATCTTGCCTTTGAGCTTGTAACAGGGGCAGACGATTGGGTTGATCAGGCATATAATGCGCATATAGCAGGTGACGGTGGCCTTGCACAGGCAGGAGCGATTTATGACCGCAACGGCACGGCTCTTGCACAGACGGTTGACGGTAAAAGAGTTTATAACGAAAGCGAGAGCGTAAGAAAATCTCTGCTTCATGTTGTCGGTGATGACAGCCTTAACATTTCAACGGCTGTTCAAAGTATGTATCGTTCTCAGCTGATAGGCTATAACCTTGTTTTCGGACTTAATATGCCCGAATCACTGCGTGCCTCTCACGATATAAAGCTGACAGTAGATTCCGCAACCTGTGCGGCGGCTTATGATGTGCTTGCATCTTATAACAAAAAAGGTGCCTGTGTAATATATAACTACAAAACAGGCGAGGTTATCTGCTCGGTAAGCACCATGGCTTACGATCCGCAGGCTCCTCCCGAAATTACCGAGGACAACGAAAGCGAATACGAGGGCGTTTACCTTGATAATGTGCTTTCGTCAACCTTTACTCCGGGTTCAATCTTCAAAATCGTTACATCTGCGGCGGCAATCGAGAATATTCCCGACCTTTATGACCGCACTTGGGTTTGTAACGGAAGTGAGAACATAGGCGGAAGTGAAGTTACCTGTACGGAAACTCACGGAACGCTGACATATAAAGAGGCAATGGCACATTCCTGCAATATTGTTTTTGCAAAGCTTGCCGTTGAACTCGGAAGTGACACAATGACAAAAACTGCCGAGAAAATCGGCATTAACAGCTCCTTTGATGTTGACGGAATTAAAACCGCAAAAGGTTCATATGATGTCAGCGATGCCAATGAAAACCAGCTTGGCTGGTCGGGCGTAGGTCAGTATAATGACAAGGTAAACCCGATGCAGATGGCAATTATCTGCGGCGCAATCGCAAACGGCGGTAAGGTTACAAACCCTACCCTTATCAAAGATGAGTCCATACTCTCCGCACTCGGCATAAACTACAAGAGCAGCGGACAGGAGCTTTTTTCATCCGATACGGCGGCAAAGCTTGACGATGTTATGAGATACACCGTTTCGGATTACTACGGCGACAACCTTTTCGGCGGACTTACAGTCTGTGCCAAAACAGGTACGGGTGAAGTCGGCGATGATAAGAACCCTAACGGCTGGATGGTCGGCTACTCAAAAGATGAGGACTGCCCTCTTGCATTTGCCTGTGTTGTAC
>ERZ1031370.297-NODE-297-length-11306-cov-6.710781_pt1 | contig 11306 bp, 10 predicted proteins | sample MGYA00518176_ERZ1031370 | MGnify/ENA primary metagenome ERZ1031370 (study PRJEB33719, sample SAMN04261143) | wastewater metagenome | biome: rural village; feature: human; material: feces | host: Homo sapiens | place: El Salvador | collected 2013-01-07 ...
AGCACCAAGTTTGGATTAGATTTATTGGTTGCTGCGGAGGCCGGAGACCTCCGCTACGGGTAATAATTACGGATAATAACAATGTCACTTTTTGTCCATCACACGCCACACGTACGCGATATACGCAAAGACGAACGGCACGAGGAGCGACACGTAGAACATGGTACGCAGGGTGAACTCGCTGCTGCAGCTGTTGCTGATGGTGAGCGAGCTTTGCAGGTCGGCGTTAGAGGGATAATAGGCTGTGCCACCGAGTCCGGCGACGAGCAGAAGCGAGAGCACCACCAGCACCACGCCGATGCCTACCGGCCAGATGCCTTTAATGTACGAGTTGCTGAAAACCGTGCGCCCTACTCCATACAGCAGTAGCACAACGCCGACGAGCGTGAGCACGGCGAGCAGCGGCATGGCGAGATAGTTGTGCAGGTACTTCATCGGCTCCATGAACACCACGCCCTGAGCACCCACGGCGTAACCGTCTTTCAGCAAAAGGCGCACGAAGAACGCGAGGAAGAACACGAGGAACGGCACGGTGCAGCCTACGAGACGCACACTGGCGCGCGAACGGATATCCTCATCGTCCACATTATTAATAATATAGAGCGCGCCGAGCATTTGTGCGAGGAACATCACGGCGAGTCCGAACACGAGGTTCCACGGGTCGAGCAGAGCGTCGAGTCCTGCCGAAGCGTTAGCCCAACGGCTTATCACAGGCGACCCTATCTCCGTAAGCGAAGCCTTCTCTACAAGGAAGTTCGACCCGTCGAAGAACGTAGCCACGGCTCCGCCGAGCAACAGCGGACCCACTATGCCGTTCAGCACGAGAAACCAGCGATAGGTGCGCGTGCCGAGCAGATTGTTTTTTTTCAGCTGGAACTCATAGCTCACGGCTTGCAGCACGAACGAGAAGAGGATAATCATCCAGAGCCAGTAGGCACCACCGAAACTGGTGCTGTAGAACAGCGGGAACGAGGCGAAGAAGGCTCCGCCGAAGGTAACGAGCGTAGTGAACGTTATCTCCCACTTTCTGCCGGTCGACTCAATCACCTTGCGCTGACCGTCTTCTGTTCTGCCTATACTGTGAACCATTGAGTTGGCGCCCTGCACGAACAGCAGGAACACGAGCAACGCCCCGAGCAGCGAGACGATAAACCACCAATATTGTTGCAAAAATTCGTATGTCATAAGATTGTTTTCTTTATATGTGTTGAACATTCGGGTTGTCGGTCTCAGTGTTTTACTGCTGCTTTTCGGCGTTATAGTTGCGTATTACGCGGCACATGATGCTCACTTCTGCCACCAGCAGCACCGTGAAGAGCACGAGGAAGAGGAAGAACGTGAAGGCTACGCTGCCCGACTTCAGGTCGGAAACGGCTGCCACCGTAGGCAGCATGTCCTGAATAGCCCAAGGCTGTCTGCCCAGCTCGGCTACTATCCATCCGGCTTCGCTCGCCAGGTATGTGAGCGGTAGCATCACAAGCGCCGCAACATACAGCCAGCGATACTTCGAGGTGATGTCCTTGCGCCATGCTACGTGTCCGATGACGAGGAAGAAGAGCATCAGCAGCGTGCCCACACCCACCATGACGCGGAACGCATAGAAGTTGACGGGGATATACGGCACCAGTTCGGCACGATCCTTTATGTAGCCGTAGCCGAAGTAAGGCATGTCGAGCTTCAACTGCTCTGCGAGTTCTGGCAGGCGCTTGTCGTTAGCGTCGGCAGCCTTCAGCTTGCGATACTCGGCAAGCGTAGAGATGGCTCTGCGTCCACGCTCCATCTTCTCCTCAGCCGAGAGTTCGCGCGTGCCGTCAGCACGTGTGTAGCCGTTGAGCAGGTCGTTCACGCCAGGCACATAGCCGTCTGCCTTATGCGTAGCGAGCATAGAGAGTCCGTTAGGTATGGCTATGCGCAGCGGAGCCTCCCCACCCTTGGCATAGTCGGGCTGTTGGAACGGATTTACAGCTGCAACGGCTGTGAGCGCTACGCCTTCGCCTCCGTCGTACAGAGCCTCCATTGCGGCGAGTTTCATAGGCTGCGTCTCAGCCACTTTCACAGCCGAGAAGTCGCCCGTAGCCATAGTAAGCACCGAAGCCACGATGCCCACGATGCTTGCTATCTTTATGCTCTGGCGCGCCATCTCCTGCTCGCGGCGCTTCAGCAGATACCAGCCGCTCACGGCACACACGAACACGGCACCTATCACCCATGTAGAGGTGACGGTGTGGAAAAACTTGTCGACGGCGAAGGGCGAGAGCGCCACATCCATGAAGCTCGTCATCTCGTTGCGCACGGTGTCGGGGTTGAACTCGCAGCCCACTGGATACTGCATCCATGCGTTAGCCACGAGAATCCACCAAGCGGAGATGGTGGCGCCAAGTCCGGTGAGCCACGTCGACGCCAAGTGAAAGCCGCGCGACACCTTCTGCCAGCCGAAGTACATGACGGCTACGAAGGTGCTCTCCATGAAGAACGCCACGATGCCCTCGATGGCGAGCGGCGCTCCGAAGATGTCGCCCACGAACCACGAGTAGTTGCTCCAATTGGTGCCAAACTCAAACTCGAGAATGATGCCCGTAGCTACGCCCATGGCGAAGTTGACGCCGAAGAGTCGCTGCCAGAAGATGGCTGTATCCTTCCAGAATTGTTTACCCGTGCGATAGTAGCACGTTTCCATGATGCCCATGATGAGGGCAAGACCAAGCGTGAGCGGCACAAAAAGCCAATGGTAGATGGCTGTGAGTGCGAACTGAGCACGCGACCAGTCAATAAGTGCGGGGTCGATTGTCAAGAGATGTGTCATTGTTTTTTGATTGTATTTTTTATTAATTGTTATTGATTCGGTTTATCAAACGTATTCTTTTGTCACGATGCGGCGGACGCAATCCGATCGGACGGCGGACGGAATCTGATCGGGCGGCGGACGGAATCCGATCGGGCGGCGTTCGCCGCACACTACTTCTGCCGAACTTCTATACGCCTATTGCTCAACGCGCCCGCCCGTTAGTTCGCCGGCTACATACGAAGCCTTGTCGCCGGCGGCTTTCTGCTCAAGCACATCGGGGAAGAAAAACAGCTTGAGCACGAAGAACATCACAAAGAGTTTTATGAGGATAACGGTCCACAAAACTTTTCCTATTGTCATGCTACGGAATCCGTCAACGTAAAGGCGGAATGTCTTATATAACAGATTGTTCTTGCTCATATTATAGCGGTCTTTTAGCGGTTGTAATAATTTCACTTTAATAATTTGTTTGCAAATATATATCATTAAAACCAACTTCACAACTTTTTACAGAATTAATTTCTTTGCAACACGAAAAAAAACGCCAATCACATTAAATCCTTGTGCTGCGGTGGGTGTTTATACGCTTATACATATATTAATTATATGCTTGTTGCAATTATGCAACATACATCATTATAAATATTCAACTTTTATGACTAACTTTGCAAAAATTATCTAAAAATCACATGTTTTTAGGTCTAGACTGAAATGAGATTACAACCGGCAGCAATGCCGCATATAATTACAAAACACTAAGAACAATTTGAAAACACCGAAACTCAATATAAAGAGGCCTGACTTCAAGTTAAGGAGGCCGAAGCGAAGCGACCTGACCCGACTCATAAGCATCGACCATCTCTGCATCACGCTGCTTGTGCTATTCATGGGTTGGTTGCTCGCCTTCGCGTCTATAAATCTCACGGTGGTGAACCCCGTAAAGAAGGCTTTCAGCGACTTCTCCATGACTGACGTGTTCTACGAGATACAGAACAGCAGCGGCGTGAAGGAGATAAACAACGACATCGTGCTGGTGGATATGACCGAACTGTACGACAGACGCAAGATTGCCGACTGCATGACGAACATAAACAAATGCAACCCGAAGGTGCTCGTCGTCGACCTTATCTTCGAGCGCCCGAGCTACGACGAGGGCGAGAACGAATATCTCATCAATGCCGTATCGAGTCTCAACAACGCTATGTTCTCGTGCAAGCTCACCGACTACGACTACATCAACGACCGTTTCAGAAAAGTGCGACGCTCGTTCTTCAGCTATGAAGGCGACGGCATAACATGGGCTTTCAGCAATGTGATATCGGGCGAAGGCTACGGCTGCATAAGAAAATACTCGCAGAACGAACACATCAACAACAACGTGATTTACTCGCTGCCATACATGGCGGTATGCAAATACACAAACGCTAAACCGGAGGAGGCGACTCCGAAACAGCGCAACATCGAATACAGCCACACCGACTTTGTGGTGATTCCGCACAACGATGTGCTTAAATACAAAAACTTGATAAAGAACAAGATAGTTATTCTCGGTACTATCAACGAGGAGGCTGACACGCATATCACGCCGCTGGGCAAGATGCCGGGCATGAAGATTCAGGCGTATGCCATGCTCTCGTCGATGTCACACCACAAGGTGTTCGTGCTGAACGACTTCTTCTGCATCGTGCTCACCATCGTGCTCTGCTATATGTCGTCGGCTGTGGGATCGTACCTCACACAGAAGCATAAGTATTACTATCTGTACTGGATAAAGTTCTACTACTTCCTGCTTACTGCGTTCCTGGTGTGGATCAGTTTCCTGCTCTTCTCGAAATACAACTTCTACATCAGTCTGCTATTCCCGCTCATCGGACTGGCTCTTGTAGAGACGGCGCGTCTGCAGTACAAATGGATCGTGATGATGCTGTCGAGACACACTAAACTGAAATTCATCAAAAAGTCAATATACTATGTGGAGAAATAAAAAACTAACAAGACTGACAATACTTCCGGCAATGCTACTCGCAGCTATGACTTCACTGGCTGCGCCGAACGAAGAGCAAGGCAAGTTGCTGCTGCATAAGGGCGACTCGCTCTATCGCCAGGGCAACTTCGAGGAGGCGGCTATCGCTTATCTCATTTCGGCTAATGAGGGCAATGCAGAGGCGCAGTTCGACATCGCCTACGCTTATTTCAACGGTGAAGGCATCGAGCGCGACTATGCTTCTGCGGCTATGTGGTTCAAGCGTTCGGCAAGACAGAACTACGCGAAGGCGCAATATAACCTGGCTTATTGCTATATGAACGGTCGCGGCGTGCCACGCGACTACGACAAGGCGTCCGACTTGCTCCACCAGTCTGCTAACAACAACTATAAGAGAGCGCAGCTGACGCTCGCCGACTGCTATGCCAACGGCATTCTTGTGGAACAGAACGAGAAGGAAAGCCAGAAGTGGATGGCTATGGCTGCGAACTTGCAGCCCGAACAGCCCAAAACAGAGCCGGCTGCTCATAATACCACCAGCATCCCCAGCATCCCCAGCGCCCTTAGTACCCCCAGCACACCTAGCACACCCAGCACACCTAGCACCCCCACCCCAGAACCCATCGTTCAGGCTCCTGCAAACAAAGCTACAGAAAAACCTGACACAAAGAAGGAGACACTGGACGGCGACTTCGATATCGAAGTTGATATCCCTGGAATGAACAGTACGCCGAAACCAGCAGCACCCGTTGTCGTTGCGCAGCCAGCCGCGCCGCAACCAACAACAGAGCAACCAACAACAGAGCAACCAGCCGCGCCGAAGCCAGCAGAAGAACAGCCGAAGCCTCGTATAATAAAGGGACCGACACAGATTCAGGCTGAAAAGGAAAACGCTGCCAATGCAGAAACAACCAAACCTACAGAGGAATTTGCGGCGGCTAACTCGGCTCCGGTACTTAAGATTCTATACCCGGAGGACCAGTCGATGTTCCATACCGACCAGATAAAACTGAAGTATCAGCTGATTGCTGGCAACTGCGCAGACAGCACACGCATCGTAGTAATGGTGGACGGACAGCGACAACCTACGACAAGAGCGGTGAGAGCTGCTAACACTATCGACGTAGACCTGCCACGCCACGACTGCACCGTGATGATGTACGCTCAGAACAAAAACGGAAACAGCGAGCCGGCAACGATACGCCTTATCCGAGAGGCTACGTCTATGGAACTGCCGAAACTCTTCGTTGTGGCTATCGGCGTGGGCGACTATAACGACCCGAAACTGCCTAAGCTGAGATTCACATGCAAGGACGCGAAGGACTTCTCTAAGGCTATCACATCAAAGAAGGGACTGCCCTATGAGGATGTGCAGGTGAAGATACTCTGCGACAACGAGGCTACACGAGCTGATATATTCGAGGCTATGGAATGGCTGAAGCAGGAATCGTCGCCTAACGATGTCTGCATATTCTTCTTCGCCGGACACGGAATGCGCGACGAGAAAGACCGATTCTACTTCATGCCTTACGGATGCAATACGAACAAGTTGTATGAGTGCTTCAGCGCTTCCGACTTTAGAAACGAGGCGGAGGATATTCACGGCAAACTCATCGCCTTTGTAGACGCCTGCTATTCGGGCGCTCTCTTTGAGGGCGGCAGATCGGCTGCCACGACCCACTTCATCGAGCAGTTGAAACGCTCAAAGAACGGTATGCTGCTCTACGCCTCAAGCTCGTCGGACACAAAGTCGCGCGAGGACGAGTCGTGGGAGAACGGCGCATTCACCAAAGCGCTGGTCGAAGCTCTCAACGGAGCTGCAAAGGAGGAGCACACTGAGGGTCTCTCTACTCAGGAACTTGAGCACTTCCTCTACAAGCAGGTGAGAAAACTCACCGACTTCAAGCAGACTCCGATATTCATTAATCCAAGTGGAATTGAGCACTTTAACATTTTCAATTATGAGAAATAAGACACTTGTGGCTCTTGCCACCTTGCTTTTCACATTCGCTCCGATAGCAGCCAGCGCACAGAAGTACGTGGTTTACTCTGTTGTGGGCAAGGCTTACATACAAGAGGGCAAAACATTTACGCCGCTCTCTGCAAGAAAATACGTCACACCGACTACGAAGCTGAAGATTTTTTCTGAGAGTGCGGTGACTATAATCGACGAGAACAAGCAGAAGATGCTGTCCTTCACACGCGAAGGAGTGAACACCATAGGCAGTCTTGTGAGCATGTCGTCGAAGCGCACCAAGAATCTCACGAAGCAGTATATGGGCTATCTCGTGAAGCAGCTATTCAGTTCGTCTAAGAAGATGGTGCATCCCGACACCTACATGCAGGTGACCGGCACATCGTATCGTGCTGCATCTAAAGACTCGCTCATGGCGGCTCGTCTTATTGAGATACTCAACGAAGGCACAGCTGCAAAAGGTTCTGCAGAACAGCAGCTGTTCAACAGCGAGAATGCCATCGCGTCTGACTTCGACGTGAGTCTCGAACTTGTGGACGTTGAAACCGGTCTGCCGCTTGCGAACAGCGCAAAGCGCAACACGCCGTGCTACGTTCGCGTGAAGAACAACACCGAGGAGACGCTCTACGTCAACATCCTCAACATCGACAAGGACGGCAACAAGTTTCTCATCCTGCCTATGGACGAAGAGGCAACGTGCTCAAACCTGCTTGTTCCGGCTAACAGCACCGTCGGTTTCAAGTCGGAGCCGTTCATAACGCCGGACATGCCGTCGCACGACGCATTCGTGCTTGTGGCAACTGAGGAACCCGTCAACTTCAGCATCATGATGAACCCGCTTACAAAGGGCGACATACAGCAAACCGATGCAAAGGTGGGCGTGGCAAGATTCAATCTTCTCACAGAATAGTTCTGCCACACATTATATTATATACATCACCAATATATTATATATAGCATTCATTAGATTTATATATAGCATTCATTGGAATCATGTATAACATTCATTAGAATATCAACTAAAAAAACAGACTATATGCGACACAAACTATCGGGAATCGTATTGCTTCTCACCCTTCTCGCTACGCCTTCTGCTATGCAGGCACAGAAAGACCGCTTCGACAAGAAGAACGCCGACGAGTTCGTATACGAGCAACTCTCAAAGAACACGGGAGGAGAAGACTTCTGCAAGAAACTGATACTTAACAAGCAGAACCTTACAGACACCAATGAGGAGAGAATTAAGTTGCTGCCAGGCAAGTCGTTTCAAATCAATTCGCTGCGTTCTGACGTGTTCATTGATGCAAAAACATGGAAGCCGGTGTTCGACCATAGTTATCCTATGGAGTCGGCGGTGAACTTGTTGATGAACTTGGCAGGCAACTGCAATGTTACGCTCACCCAACATCAGTACGGCAACGTGAAGAAGACGCTCACCATGCCGCTACACTCGGTTTTCTTCGTGCTGACAAACGAGATGGATACCTACTGCAACGTAACACAGATAGACAAAGACCTGATAAAGGCAGACCTTGTGATGCACAACCCTAAGCAGAACATCATACATCTCTTCGTAGTGAGCATTCCAACCAACGAACTGTTCAAGAACGGAGGCAACATAAAGGCTGAATTATACGCAAACATACCGCAGAACGACATTAAAAACATATATAGCAAAAAAAGAAAATGAAAATGATAACACAAATCAAAAGCAGACTATTTCTTTTACTATTGGTTTTAACATGTGCAGGCAGCGCGCTTGCCGACACAACATTCAAGATTACGGACGGCGTTGTTGAGTCGCAGCTGAAAGACCGTATGGAAGCCAACACAAAAGCGTTGCTCGACGCATTCAGAAAGGCTGCCGACGACGGCGAAAAGACCGTAAAACTCTCGAAAGACAACGTATCGAAAACGGCTATCGAGGAGATTCGCGAAATATGGAAGAGCAGCGCTTTGAGCTGTCCGCCGATGAGCATACGCTGCCGCTGCTTGCAGACTAAAGACGGCTATCAGGTGCGTGGCATTCCGGTAGACATGCTTGAGGCTGACGAAGCTGACGCACGCCAAGAACTCACCGTAAACTACGACCACAACGGACTCATCACAAGCGTGGCTATAGCTATCGAGATGAACCGCTACGAGGAACTGATGGCTGCAAAGGAGTCGGAGCTCGACTATGCAAGACGTCAGATTATCGTAGACTTCATAGAGAACTTCCGCACGGCGTACAACCGCAAGGACAATGCGATGCTCAACAGCGTGTTCAGCGACAAGGCGCTCATCATCACCGGACGCGTGGTGAGAGAGAAGCCGAACAGCGACATGACTAAAATGACGCTTGCCAACAACAAAGTGGTATACATCAAGCAGACAAAGCAGGAGTATCTGTCTAAACTCGCAATGGTGTTCAAGACCGTGAAGTTCATCAACGTGAAGTTCTCTGACATCGAAATAGTAGAACACCCGAAGTACGACAACATCTACGGCGTGACGCTGAAACAGTTGTGGAAGACCGACCGCTATCAGGACGAGGGCTATCTCTTCCTGATGGTTGACTTCCGCGATTCGGACAATCCGCTCATCCAGGTGCGCACATGGCAGCCGTACAAAGACACAGCAGGCAACATCGTGACACAGAAGAAAGACGTCTTCCACCTCGGATCGTTCAGAATAGTAAGATAAAGACTTGACTAAAAAACAAACAGACATAAAACATAAACATTTAACGTAATCATTATGAAAAGAATTATCTCACTCGCCGTGATGTGCCTCATGGCGTGCGTCGCTTTCTCACAGAACCTGCTGGAGATTACAGACATATCGCAGCCTAATGATGTGTATACAGGCGACAACGACAGAGCTGCTGTCATCTTCAAGTGCAACCAGTCGATTCCGCTCACCTTCGAATCGTCGATGGACAAGAGCGCTACGCCCTACAACACCGAGCTTGAAGGCTCTGACATGGTTTACTACATCGAGTTCCCTACCGGACAGAAGTATCGCGGACGTATGCTCACCATCACTTCGCCGGGCTATGCACCAGCTACCGTGTTCATCGACGACTTGCAGCCGAAGCAGGTGCTCACCTATCAGGCTATCGACCCGAACAGCACCGTCGACGCTGGCTGCTACCGCGGACACCGCAACAAGGGTATGGAGGAGCTCAAAAACATGAACTATCAGGAGGCTCGCGACCAGTTTGTCGTGGCACGCGGCTGTACTGATGTCGACTCGCTTGAGAACGAGAACAACATTGCTCTGGTAGACACCATTCTCCACTACCGCGAGATTGGCGAACAGAAGTTCAAGTTGCTCGACTACTACGGAGCCAGCGAGTACTACAACCGAGTTATGGAGCTGAACCCGTACGACAACCTCGCTGCAAACCGCTACAACAACTGCCTCACGAAGTTCTTCAGCGAGTGCGATATGACCTACAAGCAGGCCGACTTCTACTACAACGAGAAGCAGTTTGACAAGGCACGCGAGCTTTACGCTCTGGCTGTGAAGAACAACTGCCCTACAAAGGTGCAGGCGCAGGAGCAGATAAACCGCATCGACCAGATTAAGGTAGACAAGAAGAGCCACGCAAGAGTGTTCACATACGAGTTCTCGAAGGACACCCCTATCGGCTTCTCTTACGGCAAGTACAAGAAGCATAAGGTGGGCGGATTCTTCAGCATGAGCCTCAACTCGAAGGTGTTCGAGATGATGCGCAACGACTGCCGCACTCCGGATATGCCTGAGGTGAACGTCAACTTTGGTTGGACGGTGAAGATTGTTAATCCGGTATGGATCTTCTTCGGCCCTGGCGCAACAACCAAGGTTTACTACGGCAAGTACGAGGTGACCGACGACCACGACGACATCTATCCTAACAAGAAGGGCTATCCTAACGACCCAGACGGCGTGTTGAAGCCGAAGGATGACGAGAAGGAGAACAAGAAGATTCAGGAATACACCAAGGACGACCAGAAAGCGAACCTTGCATGGGCTATCTCGCCGGTTATCGGTGTCTGCGCCAAGTATTCTTACTTCGCACTCCGCCTCACCTATCAGTATCGCTTCGCTATGGACTCTCATCTGAAGGACTTCATGGGCAGCCAGCGTTTGTCAATCGGTGTCGGTGTTAGCTTCTAACACCACGCACAAACAATCAGTCGGAAACACAATACAAGCATAAGAAAATGGTAAACATCGGACAACTCATCAAGGAAGAACTCGAAAAGCAAGGACGGTCGGCAGGATGGCTTGCCAAAGAGCTTCACTGCAACCGCTCTACTGTATACAGAGCATTAGGACGCAACAGTATCGATACCGCCATGCTTGCAGACATCTCGAAGGCGCTGCACAAGGACTTCTTCAAAATCCTTTCTGACAACCTTTAAGAAATCCGAAAAACTAAGACATTAACACTATATAAGGTGGAACAATCATACGTATTGTTCCACCTTTTTTTGTGCAATAACAATACGAGAGACGTATTATAGCCATACAAAAAACGGCTATCAAGAAGCTGTTACACTTCTGATAGCCGTATTATTCTATAATCACCAATT